>Ga0100402_1005961_pt1 | contig 12254 bp, 12 predicted proteins | sample CryGeyme20150102_FD_80419 | JGI IMG/M metagenome (GOLD analysis project Ga0100402, IMG submission 80419) | Groundwater microbial communities from Crystal Geyser aquifers in Utah, USA - Crystal Geyser metaG 2015-0102 | ecosystem: Environmental > Aquatic > Deep subsurface > Groundwater | place...
AACCCCGATTGATTGTAGTTACCCCAAATAATATTAAATCATCAATATTATGTACTACCGTCGATGGACTCGCATGCAGTTGCTGCCTGGAATGAAGTACTTAATCAAGTACGGGGTCATCTCACCTAAATACGATAAATACTTCAATCTTCTTCAGACCTAAAATCCTAAGGCTCTCCAGTACAACCGCAAGTCGTCCCTTCTCCACAGAAAGCCCACCCTTGTCCAGAAAGATTTTGACACTAAACTCATCAACCAGCTCTTTCTTAAATATCCTGATCTTCAGTACGAGCCAATAACTCAACAAAAAATTGCCAACCAGCCCTTGAACACATTCTCATATGCCTATTCATTCATCACCGAGCAAAAAAGACTTATCAAGCAAGGGTACACTGTCTCCAAGGCCTTTGAGCTGACAGAGGAAAAGTATCATCTCAAAATGCAGAGAAAGCTCGATCAAAGTTTACTTGCACGAGGACTGGCCTTTGGAAATAGGGCTCGTTCTTTCCTCAATGTGTATCAACAACAAGCAGAGTATGAGTCTCGTCTCAAAGAAAAAAGAACTAAGAGAGAGATGGAAAAATATGACCTCAAGCTTAAGTCCATCAGAGAGTTAGTTCAAGGAGGCAATGTTGAGGCTGAAGTCATTCTCGATGAGGAAACTCTCGACCATAGCAGAATTTTTTACTCCGTCAAGGAGCACAACAGAAGCGTAGACAGCAATCAAGCTATGGAGCCGGTCGGGTATACTGAAATTCCAACAAATGACTCAAGGTAAAGATATCAGTACATTGACTAAATTGAGGGGAAATTCAAAAATTTGTTCAGCAATTTTTATCAGCACTCCGCCTCCAAAGATAAGCTGGAAGGGCTCACTGATCAATAAATCATCAACCAGCTCAGATCTTCTCCATCTAAAATGAAAAGACAAATGAAAGAGCTCAACAAATATCTTGACTCCCGAAATATCAAACTTGGTCTCTAAAAAGGAAAAATCATTGTCACTGGCTCAGATAGTCAAAAACTGCCCGAATAACTGAAAACCAATAAATACCTCAAGATAGCCCTACTTTCATAGGCTCTTAATTATGAAAAATCAACTTTTGGCTCCGATAATTCTAGTAATTCGGCTCACATCGGCTAAACCCTTCGCCATAAGTCCTTGTTGAGTAGCAATCGCCCTGATCCTATCAATGCTGAGCAGAAATCACAGATTCAAGCAAACAAGAGGAAGGATTTAGACCTTGTTTCTTAGACAGAACTGGCCTTCAACAAGCAGGCTTACAAGATGTTTGAGACTGAAGAGGAGAGACTTTTGAGATTAGAGGTAAAATACTATGATTTGCTGATAGATGAAATTAACCGAAAGAGAAACCAATCCTAAGACAAAGAAGAAGCTGAGGTCGAGAGAGAAGAACAACTCGTTGCGAGAAGGAAGGAGACTGTATAGAACTTCAGAAGATTGAAGTATCGACTGGAAGGCAGATACAGGAATACATCAGCCGAAGAACTGTTGTTCCCTTAGCACTTGCAGCTTGAAAAGGGGGTCGATTTCGAAGATGGAACTGAGTATGAAGAACTGCTTGGCTATTTGAGGAAGAAAAATGACGACAGACGACTGACATCTCTCGACCAATCGAAAGATAACAAGATCAACAAATACATCAGAGTTTTGTAAATTTCAGAAGGAGCCATTGCTGAAGGATCGACGCCTCATACGGACTGATTCAACATAAACTTCTAAAATTCAAATAAATAAAACCATATCAATCCAATATCAAATCACTTTAAGGAGGTTGTTGAGGATCGAGAGCTTAGCATTGATGCTTGCCAACATAGTCTTGGAATCTGGCTGATGGCTCTTGCTTTATAATTTGCTTGTAATCAATTTGACCTGATAAATCTTGTCGCCCATTGGCATATCTTTTCTCATGACGCTTTTGAGTTACTTTACTTCAAATGCTTAAGGGTTTTATGCTTAAGTTGACTGTCTTTCTTTCCTCATTGGAGTCAGATAATCTTCATACTTCTGGAGGGGTGTAGCTGGAGCTTCCTTAGACTGACTTTGAATGTGGTCAGCATATCCAATGGAGGAGTGAATCTACCGCATATAGCTGTTCCCTAGCTTCATGATTTAAAATTGGTTCAGTGACTATGATCTATGCTTTTGAGGTGTGGATGCCTTATCTTATTTTTGTTCCTTCACCCGACTCTTTTCCTTGATCGGTTTCAGATGATGGCTTTTCCAACTGAACATATGAGATTTTCTGACCTCTTCCCCATACTGGGTTTTTTTCAGGCTGTAGGTGCGATATTGTAGTTGCTGCTATATATATTTTCTCCTTTTTTATTCTTCTTCCTAAAAGATCGTCCTCAAGAATTTGGAGGGCTGAAACCTTGAGAGGGTTACCTTTTCTACTTGAAGCCTAGACAGTCTTTGTAATTTAAACTGTTCTTATTTTTACTACTGCTATTTTTATCTTTGAGTGAGATAGCGATGCTCGTGCTCAGATATTGATCCCATTGATATTGACCTGGATTAGTTTAAGTCCTTAAGCAGGTTCTTCTAGGATTGCTTTTGCCTAAGCTCAAAGGCCTTCCAGTCTTCTTCAATTTTTTCATGAGTGTACTTTTGCTTCTTGACTTGCTGAAATGCCTTATTTCTTTATCGGAGTTCCTTAATTCTTTCCAACTATCTTTGCTTGATCTACTTTATGTGCTATGCGACTTCCTCCTTCTTTAATTGCCTCAGTTTTTCCATTGATTATTCCCTTTCTTGTTCATCCTTTATTTGTTTTTCCCTTATCTTTTGCTCATAAACCTCCTTCTTTTTCTCACAAGACTCTTCGAACTACTTTCTTGCTTCGAGAGCTCGATGGATGGCCATAATTTCCGGCTTTGTAATGTGTGACCTCTGGTTGCGATTTACTTTGTTTTTGGATTTTTCTTTTAGTTGCGACTCCTGTAATTGAAGCCGAGCCAACTATTAGCTCAATTATCTTTTTTTCTTGACTATTTGCGATATTTCTTTAGGATCTGGCTATTTCTTATGTCTATCAATTGTGCTCTTTCTCTGAGTTTAACATCGTTTACATTATGGGAAGCCCGTTCCGTGATTTTTTTGGTCGATTGAGATTTAGGAAGGGCACCTGACCTCAGGTTGATTTTTATTTTATCTTAGGGAATATCAATCTTGTGGTGTTACTAACTAGGTTCCTGTTCTTTCACAGTTGATGGTTGGTCTGAAGGGTTTTGAGAGGCTGCTGAAGCGGGCTGGGCTTTCTTCATATTTTTATTGACGACTATTTAGACTCGTTATAAAATTATGAATCATTCATTACTACTATTCGTAATAGAAATTGAGAATAGTCTTGACGAGACTGTTGAGTTCTGAGGGTGTCCTCTTGACGTTGCCATATTACAAAACCGACTTCTTCTCCTCTATTTTTCCATCCAGCTCAGACATGACCCAGAGAGCATTGATCATTTCGTTGATGTGGATGTATATATCTGGATCATCAAGGAGCTTTAGTTGTACTAACTAGTCGTATTCATTCATTATATGCTCGATGGCAAGCATGCTACTTTCGCTTAAGTTCTTTGTTATCGGAATGTTGAGAGCTATCGAAGCGGCCAATGACATATTATCCATCTTCTTTGCCATCTTTTTCAGAGAGGCTTCAATGTTCCGGTTGTCGTCCTGACACTTGTTAAGCAGAGTATCTCTCTATCCTTTGACCAACCATTCCTTCCAGTCTTGAAGGTTTATTGTACCACGCCGACTCAATTTTGGAAGCTGTTCGATAAGATACTTCTATATTTTCTTCCTCTCGTAGTAAAAACGTTTGTAGAGGAAGTAGACCCCCACATACCAGTCCACATGCTCCAGCTTCTTACTCAGCTTTCCTGACTTTGCCACGGCTTCTCCCATCTTGTTGACCATGTACATATATTAGTCAATTTGCTTTCTCACACCCTTGGGGCCTTGCTAGGACCCTGCTGACTGTCCTGTCTTCACTCGTTAGCTACCTTTCCTTGACTGCTGCTATTGTTTAACTTCTTCAGCTGAATTTTTCCTTGAATACTGGGGCTATTTAGGGGAATTGGGAGGATTTTGTGGAGCTTTGATTTATTTTTGTTGTTGGAGCATATTTTGAGAGTGGGATTGAGTAGGAGATGGTTTGATATGCTATTTTAGAATATTTTTTTGATTTATTTTAGGCTAGCTTGTCAGCTGGATTTCTTCAATTTAATCTTCATAGTCATCAGGTCTTGAAAAAATATTTCTTGAGATTTTTTGCTATTTGTCATTTATTTTATTGGCTTTTGCTAGCTATTTCTATTAATTTTTAGCATTTTATCTCTTCTTGCTGACAAAGGTGGAAGGAGCTGCTGCTGGTATGTCCTCATCGACTATATCTCTTCTATCACTGTAGTAATCTTTTTTCTGAGCCTTCACCTTGTCTTCTTCTTCTTTTTTTCTTTCTGCCTCAAGTTCTTTCCTCACTGCTTCTTATATATCCTTCCTCATTTGATTTTGTCGCTATCTTTCTTCTCTCTATTTTTTTTTAATCTCTTCTTCTTTTCTTGCCTTTTATAATTTATCTTCCTCCTATTTCCTTACCCACTCACTTCTTTCTGTTTTTGATTTTTATCTGTTTTCCTCTCTTCTTTGATCTTTAGGTAAGTCTTCAAGAACCACATCTCTTTGTTGATTTTTTTCGATTGGTTTTAGGAATTCAACACTGAAGTCGTCATCTAATTTCTGCCTGTTAAATTTAGAGCCGGAACCTTTGAATTGTTATGTTGGTATGCTTCTCAAGATTTCTTTACTGAACATACCTGATACATTCCCAGATCTTTATTCTTCGATGGGATGGCTGAAATAGTCATTTTCTTTTGGCAACTCCAGTCTGTGAAAAGATCCTTATTTCTTATTGTCAACTATATTTTCGTTGTAAACTTTGACCTCTCCAGACCGTTTCTTTTGATATTTTTCAAGACCAGCTTATTTGTCTTCCATGCAGGTTGATAACTGCACACTTTTCATGTGAAGATGAAGGCTAATTTATTCCTCTCCTTTTTAAATAGCTCTGCTCGCTTGCTTAATAACCTGATTAATATTTTGCCTCCGATAGAAACTTTTCTGCTTGATGGCCTACTTGAAATCGTTATCATCAATTTTTGACTCTGATCCTCGGCTTGTTTCAAAGATGCTCTTGAACTTATTCAGGGCTTTTTTCTCAGATGTACTCTCCAGCCGTTCATATCTTGATACTTTATCCATCAGTTTATTACTTTTCATCTCGTCAAACAAACTTCTGAGTTGTCTCCTTTCCTTGTTGAATGTCGATCTATTGTTGTTCTGAAAGTATGAAGCTTGCTCTTTATGTTATGAGACCTCAATCGTTCTTGTGTATCTTTTTTCGAACTCAGCAGGAATTGATATCTTCAAATCTCTGGTGAAGGAATCATCACCAATAGTATGCCTCTGATGCTTTGCTCCTGAAAATAAGGAATAACGCTTGGACCTTTTGCCTTTGCTGAAACTTGGAGGACTAATATTTTATGAAAGGTCCACAGAGGTTCTCCCTTTTCTGGATTAACGAGACCTACTACCTTCATGTCTGCTTTTGATATTACTCTTGAAGAAGAGGGTTCTTCTTCCCACGCTCATTGGCATGTTTTCGATTCGCTGGTAGATGCTTTCATGCTCGATCGTTGACATTGCCGAACTAATGTCGACTGTCTGTGGTAGTTGTTTGCTTCGGTGATGGGCGATAAATTTTTTCTTGGCAGCTTTTTCTTCCATGACACTCAATAGGTCAGAAAGACTGAGTTATCCCTTGATCATAGCTTTGAGGATCAAGCGAAAGTTATTGTTTGAGCTCTCTACCCCTTCCTCCCCTGGATAAAATGCATCCCAGAAGACTTCTCCTAATTTGGATACCATCACAGCTTCCTTATTTTGAGCCCCACTGACAAGAAGTGTACGAACAACATGCTAAGTCTTGAAAATATTTTTATTCTTGGATCTTTTGCACATGAGTAGGTAGCAACGGGTATCTCTAAACCACAGGTTCTCTAGACTGATGTAGTTGGTCATGACTGCAGAACCATGCTAAACTAATGGTTTCACAATGTTTTTAATAGCACTGTAGAGCAAGGAGAGACACTGAAGCTAACTTTTGTTGCCCATATTTGTATGGTCCCCTGCCCAGAATAATTTTTAAGTAAGCTGAAAGACTTAGTAGCAGTTGCCTTCTTCTTGAATCACCTAGACACTCTGTAGGAGGTACTTTGCTGCTATTTATGGTAAAGTTTGCTGTTTGATTTTTCGCCTGCTACTGCAGAGCAAAAATGTGTCTCCAAGCTTATCTTTGGCGAAGTAATCTCCACTAAGGGTCATTTTGATGAGAATGTAATGGGCTAGTCGATCTACTGGCTGCTGAGGGGAGGATGTGGGTGGGTTGAGACTTCTTGTTGTGGGTCTCATTCTGTTAAATATAATAAAATTGGTCTATACAATCACTGCTTGGCACTTCCATCCATCATCCTAATCATTTTTTCCATCATAGGCACAGTGATCATGGCATTAAAATTGTAGTGCATCAGCTTTACAGAGGTTCCTCGGTAGAAGCCCTTTATTCCCTTGGTCTTTATGGTTTCTCTAATGAAATCTCCAAGAGTTGGCTTCTGGTAGGGGTGGTCGTTGAATCGCTGATAGTGAGTTTTGATGAAATCGGCTGGCATGACCACGAAAGTGTTGACCAGGCAGACTCCCATGCTCACCAACGCGAGCTACCGATAACTAAGCTCATACTCATGAGGGTCTTTGCCTTCCAGCTTATAGATGAGCTCCTTTATATATTATTGAGTCCCAAGGAAGGTGATCCAGCTAAGGACTTGTTTAGCCATCACAGCCCAAAATCCGTTGTAGAGCTCCTTCATGAGACCCAGTCTCCAAAAGGCTCTATATGTATTGTTGGACCCTGAGGTCATCAGCCAGACCTTGGTTCTTTCCATAGGACACAGTATTACTGACTCAACAACTGCAGTAACTAGACCAGCAGCAGTTCCTGCAAAGCCAATCCCCCAACCAACCTTCTTAAACTCCTGTCTAAACTTATGGATGAGGTATACAGACAAAGGCCACCGATAAGAAGCTTTGCTAGCGTTCCTAAGGCAGCTCACCCAAAAGCCAGCGTAGAAGCCTTTGACTCCCTTCTGCTTGTGGATCCGATGGATGGCCTCTCTGGCAGTCTGGTTTTCTGCCTGCATCCATGTTTTGAGGGTTTAGAAGGGTTGCTCGATTGGTAAGCCAGCGATGGTCCTGATAATTCCCAGTGCCGAGATACTGATGATCGTACTGCTGTTGGTGGATGTATTACTCATATACTGTCTAATGAATAGATTCTAAAAAATAATGGAAGCTACGATCACTGCGACTAAAAAAAAGTTGTCCCTTTACCACCCTCAGTTGCGAAAGAATAGGATCCAGCAGCCACACTACATCTGATGTTCAAGATGGCTAATAGGATACAAGCAAATTCACTTACTCTTAACCTACTTCTCAATAACTCTATATTTATCATTAAACTCTATTTATGCTCACTCCAAAAATACAGTCACTACCGTAATATTGTCGCTGCTTTTCTCTTCGGCCCACTAGCATAGTCTATCAGCAAATGAAGTGACAGTGCCCTATTGGCTCTAAGTTTGATACAGTTTGTGGATCTCTTCAGAAGAAAATGCTTCGAACAATCCATCACTTCCCAAAAGCAGCATTTTGTAATTGTCTATGGTATGAGAGGATATATCTGGAGTACTGCTGATCATTCCAGGCAGCCCTCCATATTTTTTTAGCTTAACCTCAATGTCCCCAATTGTCCTAGATACGTTCAGGTTGCCAGGTATTACTCTCACTTGCCTGAATACCTTTATTTGGTTGAAAGTGCCTTCTTGATCTCGGTAGAGTTTGCCTCCATGCCTCAATATCCTGAATCTCTCATCTTGATCATTAGGTTTATGATCTCTTGTCAACACCAAATATGACTCCTTTGATAACAGGATGGCTCTGCAATCTCCTAAATTTGCCACATGAAGTTATTTGTCATTAAGGAGGCAGACCACTCCACATGACCCGCTTGTTTCCAGAGGTTATCGGTTTTGACAAATTGTCATAAATTTTTATTAAACTTTTGAAAATGTTTCCTTCAGAGCTTCTTTCGGGTTGCTGTTGAGATGAGGACATCGACTAAGCAGGATGGGAAAATTTTATTTGAGAAACTAGGCACATGTAGAGCCACCATGCCCATCGAAGACACCATAGAGATCGAAAAGAGAGGAGGAATGTTTTCGACTCAATAAGAAAGGTGATACCATTTTGGGTTTGCAGATGTATCTGTCTTAGTTGTAAGACCTTCTTCCTTGACGACTGACTGCCTTATAGCGATTAGAAGCTATGGTGTTTTCCATGCCCTTCCCCAACAAGTACGGCTTTAAGATTGAAACTGTCTCCTTCCTCTCCGAATGATAAAGAGATTTTGTAAGGCTGCTTTATGGAGGCTGCTTGGAGGTAAACGATAAATTATGACGGTGTGGTTTAAAGCGGGTGAATGTTTGATGTAGGTTGGGCAGATTTTTTTTTGCAGTGATAGAGATGAGGGAGTGTTTTCCAAGGGTGGTAGTGTAACTAGGGTTGCTGGGGAAGGGTGATGATATGCGATACCGTAGGTTCGGCTGGTCTTGCATTATTATAGAGAGTGAGAAAATAGTAGTTATTGTTATGAATAGTTACGGTTACAATCAGGAACGGTCCATCCACAGACTGGACCAGCTCCTCAACAGGAATGAGGAAATCTACCAGAATCTCAAACTAAAGCTCGACTAAATCAATAAAAGCAGCAGCAATATCCATCGCAACATCAATTACATCAACTCCTTCACTCAATAAAACTCATAGTAGTTCACACATCCTCCCTCACTTACAGATAGCTCCGCCGTACACCAGGAAGCCTACCACAGTGATCCCTTCTGCATTACTGAGCCCGAGCAACTTGGTAATCATCAGTCTTAGCATCAAGAAAATAGCATGGAGGAGCACACAGTTGACTTTGGTCGAAATAGGGAGATCTAAGAAGTTCTTCATCGGCAGAGGGTCGAAGTAGAAAGATCTAGAAAGTGGCTGAAGGCATCCAGAGGTGTAAAATAGTCTATCACTAGATAGTAATCTAACAGAAATGATAGGACCTCCCACCTTGAAATATAAAATCTCAACATAACAAGCTCTAGAGGAATTTCTCATGGGAAAAACATGAGCGAAAACAGTAATTCTCCAAGAGTTTCTATCACATATTCTAACTCAAAGGCTCTGGATCTATCACACAGCCACAATGAGCACGGTATTCAAGGCGTACAAAGAGTTGAAACTGCTTACCTTAGAAAGTCAGAAGTAGAGGTCTCATCTAAGAATTCGAAGGGAAACAGTATATATTTGACCCAAGTTGCCAAAATTGAGTCGGTGAAAAACGAAGAGTTAGAAGACATGCCCACATTCAGATAGATGTTTCAACGGGAGTTCGGTAGGTTTGAAGATTCTGAACAACCAAAAAAATCAGGGAGAACCAGCCATGTAATAAAGTCCATGGAATCTCATGCTATCCAGACTGATAGATCCTCTTCCTCTTTAGCCACAGATCCCTGCCTTCAGGAAATTTCTTATAATCAGCCTTTGTCAGACAAAAAATATGTCAAATATTCAGAACCAGCAATTTCATAAGGAGTTGAGTAAAGATAAAATGATGCTACCTAGATTGACTTTCTAGCCACCAGCATGCCGAGAGTTGAGCTGACTAGTACTGAATAGAAGTGTCCTTAATGGTAAAAGCATTGTGAGAGTTATCTCTTCGCCCCTTTCAACAAGGTTTATCGTTCTCCAATTTTACAATTGAAAGCCGGAGGACAAATCCTGCTGGAGAGAAGGTCAAAAACATCCATTCACTCGAGAAATATTAACTGTGATCCCATCAAATTTAGGTTCAAGCACGTGGTGACTGACGAACAGGAAATGATAAGACAGCTTCTTCATGGATCAAAGCCCTTTAGCTTTGGGCATGTTGAAAGCAATAAAGTTTTGATTATTGGAGGTAGAGACACACTCAAGAAAAAATTACACCTCGGCCTGCTAGCTTATTTACTCCAGACAGCCTCTCTTCAGGTGCAAAATTCCTCCAGAAGCTTTTTTATAAAGGTCGAACATAAGGAGTCAGGAAAGGAAAATATGGTAGAGGCGCATATCGAGGTGAAGGCTGGAAGTGATAGAGTAGCTCAGTTGGAGCTCGAAAGAGCCGGATAGGATGTTTCTCGCTCCGTTATTGGTGGATCTAAGAACGAGAAGGTGCTTCGGGTGACCAAGATCAGTGTGGATAGCAATGAAGGGTGGACATTCAGCATTATAAGCAGCAATAGAATAGACAGTTAGTTTGCCAGGTGTATAGGGGCAGGAAGGGTGTGCTGGACCATCAATCCTCTCATCAAAAACTACAACGATGTTCATCAGACAGTCGAAACTATGCAAAGGTTCATCCGCTCTCTGCGCTAGCAATGATATTCTCCATCATAAATCTACACATTTGATCATTCACCCTACCCTCACTCCTTGTCCAGCAAAAGGATTATTGTTTCGTTGCATTCTCTCCTCGTTTGGTGGCCTCAAATTTTCTTCTTAGCCCCGAGGGTCCTGGGCTTGCTGCTGCATAGGCTGTATGAGGAAGGGATTAGCCGAGTGTGTCTTGAAAATGCGGTAGGTATAGTGACTCATGGGAATGGCTATCACAAAGTAAAGTGTTGAAACAACGAGGTAGATTGACTGCCATATGTGCTTGTTATCAAATAGTTGACTGTACTAGATGCTGCGTTAGGGGAGATGTACTAGCCGGCGAGTCCGATGACTGATTGGATGAGGAATATCAAGGAGTAGAAGAAGAACATCAGCACGATACACCAGCTGAAGGTTCGCCAGCCGATGAAGAGGAAGAAAACAAGAAAGAGGCTGAGGAAAAACTGAAAGATGTAGCTGCTGTCTCCAGAAACCAAGCCCAGCACTGCAACAGGAATCAGCCATAAGGTCAACCCCTGAAGAATACGTCTGCACTTTTGGTGCTCGGGAGTTGGAGGCTCCACTGCGTTTGGGCAGCAAACATCACCCATTGCTATATAATACAGTATACCCTGTGATAGCTTTTAAATGAATTAGAACTTGCTAGCTGCATACCATAAACGGCTTGAGGGTCTCAGCAGCACCATTGACCATCTTCATCAGGTGATGACAGAAGATGAGGCACTCAGTTGTCTGAGTGACCCATAAATGCTTCCTCATCGCATAGATAGGATCAACTAACTAGTCAGGGATATCCTAAGCAGCGAGAAAGAACAGATCATTATTCACCTGCTGGCAAAGATATAATAACTGTCAATGTCAAGTCCAACATAATCAAGACCAGCAAGTAGCAAATTTTCAGAACCTGACAGCTAAGCCAGCCATCTCCGTCAAGAAATATAAAAAATGAAGGAACAAATAGCATTCGAAAGACACACTGCTCATACATATAAACTGCAGCTGAAGCAAAAAATAACTAAGTTGGAAGAAGAAGCCTCAATGAAAGAGCAGAAAGAAAAGATTTATCAATAGAAAATAGAAACCTTGAACAATGATATATCAGGTCTCAGGCAGTAAATCGAACAGCTGAAGAAGCAGGTTGAGGAGGGAAGGAAATAGAAATAAAAGCAATGCGTCGTAATCGAGAAAAGCCGACTTTAACTGACCAAAGTGAAGTAAATGATGGAAATCTCTCATACTGAGGCTAAAGACAGTCAGATCACAGGCAAAGCTAAGTTAGAAAGGATAGAAGCTCTCAAGGCGTAGATGTCAAAAATGTCTGGAGAGCTATCCTCCAACAAATAAAAGATGGCCTTGCTCAAGAAAGGAGTCAGATTATTTGTCCAAAAATAATTATCCGCCATCAGGCAAGAGTGTAGAGATATCAAGGCATTTGTAATCAGATAGGTGAGAAGAGCTTGGGAAGGAGTGTTGGGAGAAAACGAGAATGGAGAAGAGGAGCTACTGGGCAGGATGGAGAATCTTGAGCAGGCGATGAACTCATTCTTGAGAGGATAAGGATTGGCTGATGAATGATTTCTTATATTTAAGGTTCATATTGGGGTTGGGTTTGGGGTTGGGGTTGGGGTTGGGG
>Ga0100402_1005963_pt1 | contig 12251 bp, 6 predicted proteins | sample CryGeyme20150102_FD_80419 | JGI IMG/M metagenome (GOLD analysis project Ga0100402, IMG submission 80419) | Groundwater microbial communities from Crystal Geyser aquifers in Utah, USA - Crystal Geyser metaG 2015-0102 | ecosystem: Environmental > Aquatic > Deep subsurface > Groundwater | place...
ACTCCTGATGATGAGGATGATGAGCCCACCACTCCTGATGATGAGGATGATGAGCCCACCACACCCACTACTCCTGATGATGAGGATGATGAGCCCACCACTCCTGATGATGAGGATGATGAGCCCACCACACCCACTACTCCTGATGATGAGGGTGATGAGCCCACCACTCCTGACGACGAGGATGATGAGCCCACCACACCCACCACTCCTGATGATGAGGATGATGAGCCCACTACACCCACCACTCTTGATGATGAGGATGATGAGCCCAGCATTTGCACTCAGGATGTAAAGGAGTGCCCAGATGGAACTATTGTTGGTCGTGTTGCACCCAGCTGTGAATTTGAGGAGTGTCCCTTGTCTACTGCCCCTCCAGGAACCAAGGGAGACCCCCATTTCAAGACTCATGGTGGTGAAAGATATGACTTCCATGGTGGCTGTGATTTAGTTCTCATTAACAACCCTGATTTCATGAAAGGTCTTGGAATGCGTGTTCACATTCGAACCAAGATTGAAACCTGGTGGAGTTATGTTGAATCTGCTGTTGTCCAGATTGGAGATGATACTGTTGAGATCCACGGAGGCGACATTAATAGCAAGTGGCTCTTGATTAATGGCAAGCCTGCTGATTCTCTCAAGGCTGCTGAATGGTACCTGAGCAAGATTTCTGGACTCCATTTGCGTTATAAGAATGATGGCAAGAACGGAGAGGCCCACATCTACTTTGGAAACAGTCAAAGTGAGAAGCTTGTTTTGCAAACCTTTGCTGACTTTGTAAAGGTTGATCTGAACATGGGCCACAAGGAAGGTGTTGACTACTACAACGGTTCCCTTGGTCTTCTTGGACGTTTCCCTGATGGAAAGCGTGTTGGTCGTGATGGACAAACCTTCATTGAAAATGTCAACGACTTTGGCATGGAATGGCAAGTCAAGCCTAATGAACCCAAGCTCTTCAGCAGCTATGATGCTGACTGGGTTGTTCCTGCTGGCCAGAAGTGTGCCATGCCTACCAACACTGCTGAAAAGAGAATGCTCCGTCAGCGTCGCCTTGCCAGTGGAATCTCCACAGAAGCTGCTGAAAAGGCCTGTTCCCACTTGGCTGCTGAAGATCGCAAGGATTGTGTTTTTGATGTGATTGCCACTCAGAATGTTAACATGGCTGGTGCTTGGTAATCTACAAATCTATGAAAACGAGAGTTTTGTCGTCTTTTCGATGATAGAAGGCTCCCGAGAGCCGGCTCTCTATTTGATCTAATACTACATATTAAAAATTAGTTTGCATTCTTTTTTAAAATAGAAGTGCGAGGGGGCGGGTTGTGGATTTAGATGTTTGCAGGGCTGCTTCGAGAAACGGCTCTAGTGCATAAAGTGACATCCACTTGTGGAACAAAACAGTGTGCGTGGATTTTAATCATTGTTATTGCTTTTGTGGCGTGTGCATTTACGACGACGACACGACTCAGATCTTCCTGAATTAGAAAAGAGGTCTGATATCATAATATTTTTTACTTGCTCAGGCCGACGATGCTGGTGCAATCGTGAGATAACTTTGTTCGCTGGTACCATCTACTTTCACGGATGATGACACAACCCGGTATCCCATTGATTTGACGAGTTGCTTGGCAGTTTTTAGCAAAAAGTCGTTACGCAGGGGAGCCTTGGCTTTGGCTAAACATTGTGCGCTCCACAAAGTTGCCGGGTGTTTCAATGTTAGCAGGAAAGAACCATTATTATTTTTGCCCTGTTGGACGACGGCTGTTCCTTCCCAAGCAAAGCCACTGACCAAAAAAAGATTAACCAGTTGTTTCAGTGCTCGGAATACTTGTGTGGTATCGGGAAAGGAATCGTAGGCTGGAATAGCAATTTCGGTGCTGCCAAAGACGTCTGTCAAATAACTTAAAATGGCAGTTCCTACGCGCTCGTCGTGCGTAGTCACCAGCTTGTCGTTCGGTACGCTGCGTGAAACATGACGCGTGTTAAAATCAGCCGTAGCGACACCGTTGTCGTCCATGATAAATTCTTGATCATCATATTCTGCTTCGGGATGTGAAAGGGCACGATTGATGGTCAAATACTGTACGAGAGACATGTAATCGAAGTAATAGGGGTCCGTCAAATCGCCCTGTTTCAGCGTTGCCCCTACTTCCGCTAGACTATCGCGATAGGGTTCGTATTCCGATGTCCGCACCAGGTACATATCTCGTTCCAGTTGTTGAACGGGTCCTACATCGAGTTGTGCCGTTTCAATGTAAGATCCACGCGTGAGCATGACGGCAAGATCGAGACCCAACGGTTGCCGGGGAACCTTGGTAGGCGAAGGAGGTTTGGGACGCGTCCATCGAGGTACGCCGACACCACCATCAATTTCTTTGGTAGTAATAGGTGCCACAGCCCATGCTGACTGTTGTGGCTGTGGTAGTACTGTGGTGGTAATGGTTGCTACTGCTGTCGCAGTATTTGCGAGAAAGTTTCGTCTATTGTTGTCGTTGAGGATATTGTTTTTGCTCATAAACGCAGCAACAGTACGACCTGAAGCGACGTTTTTTGAGGACGGCAATACCATCTGCAGTGATATGACAGTATGATATTGCATGGATGCTAGCAGCGTCCACAACAATAATAATACCCGACAAGCAGAGAAGTGTTTCATTTTATTAGACTAGTATTTGATTTTTGTAGAAAATAGTCGAAATTAGAATCAATTTTGTTTAACAGCAAATTTTGTGAACACGAGACGAATGTCTAGAAAGTAAAAATAAAATAAGGCAACTGAATCTGTTTTGGCGTGGGGCAACTGAAAAACAGCAAACTAAGAGCCTCTGATGAATGCTGCTGCTGCCTGATGATACCGAACGATGTTGATGATATGATAAAGCCAAATTGTTGGAGGGATGGATGTATTCGTTCAGTTGCTACCAGTATCCAGTATGGCGATGTTTGGATTGTGAAAAATATTATTATTGTCAATTTCTACAGGAGAGATAAGGATAGTACTCTCAGTCGTACTTGGGATTTTCATTGTTTAAACTACCACTCGCAACTCATGTAAGCTAAATTTCTCAATCCTAACCGAGGAGGCTCGGTGATTCGACCGCCAAAGCTCCCTCCGAAAATCAACAAGCATCAAACAAAGCAGTACAACCATCATCAATCTGCTTCCGGCGTCATTGTTTCCACACAACAGCCATCTTCGACAACATTGTATGCGATCTATATATACACTGACAAATCGATAATAAGGAAAGGACAAAGAAAGGTATATATCTACAACTTGTTTGCTAATGTATAGATACGTTGTTACTGCCAGCTTTCGCAACATGACAACGACATACGACTTTGGCTGCACCACCACCACCACCACCACCACCAACCACCACCACAAGCCGTCATGTCCCGTTCGAGCACATTTATTTTTGGCATCAAGTTCTTCTGGTGCACTGGAAAGTGGAATGGTCGTGCTTTTAGTAGTAATAGACCTATTGCATATTGTACTCAATGCTGCAATGCCAATGATCAATGATCTCACCCCATGTGTGTATTTCTCTCCCTTTTCCCATCACACACGCTCAAACACACATGCATGAATCAACAACAAACAACAAAAAACAGTAACAGTAACCAACCGCACTCCGACTACAGACTACAGTAGTTTATAGTCTAGTAACAGAACAGACAAAAACAACACATCATGTTTTATTCTCAAATCATTTTAGCCAAAAAGGGTCCACTGGGCAAGGTCTGGTTGGCCGCTCATTGGGGCGACAAGAAACTGGGACGACCTCAAATTTTCAATACCGATATTGCTGCTTCGGTAGAGAGCATTGTTCATCCAACGGTACCATTGGCTCTTCGTGTTAGTGGACACTTGCTGTTGGGCGTGGTTCGTATTTATTCTCGCAAGGTCAAGTACGTGCTAACAGACTGTACCGAAGCCATGATCAAAATTAAAATGGCATTTCGTAACGACGCCTCCGCTAGTAAGGGTGGCGGCACGGTCGGAGGAGGAGGAGGAACTAGCGGCACCGGTGGCGGCAGAAGCAATATTGACATGGTCATGCTGGATCCATCGTCTAAATCCAAAAGTGGGAGTGCTACTTTGGCTCAGGCTCATTCCAATCTCAATTTGGGCAACGTCCATCACTACAGTGATTTGGGAGAATATCAAGACTTTTTGTTGGATCCCAATGCCTTGGTTGTGGACGACGACGGTGATGCTACTGGATTTGCCATTCCTGTAGATCTCAATCAAATGACGGACCAAGAGCTGGCAGAACGATGGGTGTTGGCAGAACAAAGTTCCTTGCGTCCTTCGATGGGCGGCGGCGGCTTTCAAGAGGACAGTCAAGAAGCTCGCAATCGAATGAACATGTTACCCTCTGGATCATCGTCGGTCGAGGACGGAAGCAATACGCATGCTAGTTCGTCACTCGGAGATGCGGCAGTAGCAGCGGCGAATCAGACTCTGGAAACTTCCAATGAATGGTCTCAATTGATGGCAACACAAAATACGACAACCCATTCGCAACAACAGCAAGAAGAACAGTGGCAAGCCTTTGATCCAGATGCGGAAGATTTAGGACTTCCTGCGGAAGAAGACGAAGAACAGCACGCATCGGACGAAGATGATGCACCCATGATGGGTAACGATGACGAGGAGGACGAGAATGTCAATGACAGCAAAGTGTCAGATATCGAAGTGGCTCGAGCAGCAGATACCTCGGCGGATGGTAATGATGATGTACGTTTCTTGTGAACGAACGTGTGTATGTGTGTGTATGCTTGTGCTTCAATGGAATCAGCCAGATGTTGCTCTATCAATTAATTTATCTCAAACCTAACAAAGCTATGTATTCTTTTCTATTCATTGTTATTGTATTTCATTATCAACCGCAGTTGCGTGTTTCCATGCAAGGAGACGAATTGAACGCTGCCGGAAAGAGCAATCGCGATAAGGTACCTGGCACTCCTGGATCGGAAGTGTCCTTTCCTATTCCCAACGATGATGACGTCGGCAACCAAGGAATGCCACCTCCCGATAATGATGATGAGAATCCCATGAACGACCTTTCCTTTTCTCGGGATGGAAGTATGGGAGGTCCTGGAAATGCAATTGGCGGCTTGGACGATTCCGCGGACGGACCAACTCCCCCCAGTGACAATGAAGGTGACGATGCCGCTTCTCAGAAATCCAAGAAACGTTCCCAAAAAGTCCAACCGGAAGGACCCAAGCGTCGTCGTACGCGCCGCAAGATCATAATTGATAATGACATGACAGAACTTGATGGAGATCATATGAAGAATATGCTCCGGGATACCAGTGATATTGTTCTACAGAACGTTCCTTATCCCTCGGATTGGAATGGTAGCGACGAAGGTTCCTTGGCATCCAACTCACAGACGGCAACCAACGATATGGTGTCCTTGGCGACGCAAGAAATTGCTTCCTCGGTCGGTGGCGGCAGTACGCTGGGTGGTAGTACCATGCCCACACAGGAATCAGCTGAAACCACTTTGACCCAACGTCCTGCTCCGGGCCGTGCCCAGGAAATGGGAATGGAAGATCGGCTCTTGTTGGAACACCTTTCCTTTGAAGACTTGCTCGCTCGTCCTTCATTGGGAGATGATGGCCAGCTTGCACCTGCACTCGTTGAGTTGTGGCGTAAGAATTTGTCTCGTGTCCGTGGTAAGCCCTTTCCTTACCCCAAGCGCAAGGTTGCTGGTCGCGAATTTGATGTCAGTAACGAAGAGGAGGAAGATGTCGAGGTTGCCCGTGTCAACAAGGATGAGTCTATGGATGAGGAAGGCCTTGTTGAAAACGACAAAGGCCAGTCCAAGGTCAAGGGCGAAGAAGGCGTGGAAATGGAAGAAGAAGAGTTTCCACAGCCTGACGACGAGGATGACGGACCCATGCCCGTCGCAGACGATGGCGAGGAAGAACAGCCTATGCCTACGAACGATGAAGAGGAGGATGCCCAACCCGTGCCCTTTGACGAAGATGAGGAGGAAGATGCGTTGAGCCGCGACAGTGCCAAAGAAAACAAATTTGGCTTGTCGACCTGGGGATTGGTCAACGAGGCCAAAACCGGCGAAGATTCGGAGACGGAAGACGACCCTCGTCAGGCCGCTGGAACGGAACTTGTTTCCAGCTCTACCAAGTGGCACAAGCACACTGTACGTGTCTTGCAGCTGTTGCAGCGTACCATGGGCAACAAGGGCGGAAACTTGGATGCTGATGGTCATGAAAAGCCCGATCGACTTAGCTTTGATGAGATCAGCAAGAACTGCTCTCGCCGCACAGCTGCCGGTGTCTTTTTTGAAATGCTGCAGTTGAAGACATGGGACTTTGTGGAGGTAGATCAAGGAGAAGCTTATGGAGACATTACCAGTGAGTTTCAGTCGGCTTGAGTGATTTGGTGTTCTTTTGTTTGACAATGTACCTCTGACCCCCACCCCCCTCCTTATCGTTTATTTGTTTAGTCTCCCCCGGTGTTCGTTTCAGTGAAGACCCTCCCTCCAATTAGACGTAGAGCATTTTGGTCGACACTTTTTAACTAGACTCTTGGGGATTTTTTGGATTCACTACAGTGCACACGTTTGAGCCCAGATGACGAAGGGATTTATCGTCAGTTCTATATTTTTGACAAATGCAGCTCCAAAAACTTGCACAGCCATGGATGGGATGGTGCCGTGAATGCTGGTCTTCGCGACCACTGTAGCTATGTAAATCTCTGTTTACATCTTTTTTACTAGACTTGTCTGAAATTTAGCTGGAGCAAAGTGCAGCGAAATCTTTTCCCGGTGCAATCTTGAGAGCCACAACAAACACTATTGCAGCGGGAGTTACACGGCATCAGCCATTCGCGCTACGACGAGGATGCGCCTTTGCTTGCTTACATGCCGTCTGACTACTACTGTAGAATGTAAGGGAGACCCTTTTTTGGAGCGCAAGACAGTCTCCTGTATTTTTTTTGTACTCCCACCAAGGAAAGGTACTACTAGTTACTGAGTACTCGCTAGTAGCAGGTAGCTAACTACTGTAGACCTAGTCTAGTAGTAGTAGTACAGTCAAACTTCCAGCAAAGGCAATAATAGTGGCCAGTTACAAGAGGAGCCAGTGAATATGTGCCAGCAATCGTGGCAAGTTTTGTTATCAAAGCAGTCGTGCTTGTGACTCGAAAGATGCTTTAACTCCGAAGCCCACAGTAGTCTACTGCTTCTAGAATCGAAAAACAGTATGACCCAAAAGTGAACCTGGATCACTGATCACTAAGGGTCACACATTCGATGATGTTGGTGGGAAAGCAAGATACACATGGCACAATCGATCTTGGGCCATATTCCTTCCGAGTGAACGCAACGAGCAATTCTGATACAGAGTATGCGGCAACATTTGAAACAACCGAGGCAGAAGCTTCTGTCAAGATCTGTTTTAGCAGTGTTACTGCTATCGGCGACTAGTAGTCGAACGTCCTTTGTGGCGGCCGCCGACGATGGTGGCGAATGTGAATCCTACACCGTTCAACTACAAGCTACGTTTCCCAAGAATGTCGCCATTCCGTGCACAGATAACGAATACAGGATTATATCATCATTACTGCACGCCTTGATTCAGACAGATGTAATCGTTGGCATGAACGGTATGCCGATACCTGACTTTGCTTTGACCTACGAAACCTACGGCTCGGAGACTGTTAAATGGACGTCGGCGGAAGAAAGCGACTTTACAACAAGCCAGATGCAACTAGCCCTGCCTTTTCGTTCCATTGAAGATGACCTTGAGGATTTGTATTACGATTTTGACTACAAAGGCAAAGAGACGACTGTTTCCACTGGTGGTAAGGAGGACAGGAATTTTACATCCTTAGAGACCGATGGCCTGCAGAAAGGAAGTCGAAACGAAGACAAGCTAGAAAAGCTAGAAAAGATCGACGACACGGATTTTGACCCTATAATACAGCCCTTCGAAGATTCGCTTCGGACAGGACCCGAGAGTGAGAGTAAAGCCGGAAATCAAAACAGTAGAAAACTCGCCGTGAACCCAGATCTCGATTTGACTAATCTTTACGGTGGGAAAGGCTGCGATGCTGACTGGTGTGGTCACTTTGCTTCTCGAGATTGTGTACATAGCTCATCCTTAGTTGACGAGGGTTTAGAAAAAGAATCCACCCATCGTTACCAGCAAATGATGCTCAAGTTTTTGGAACGCGTTGCAACGACTATCAAGCACAAGCTGCGCAAATGGGCCAGAGATACTGACTGCATGTGTTTAGGGAACAGTTGGGAGCTGGAGGCTCTGGTGCGCAAGCTGTAGCTACAAGGGGGCACTTGTGACTCAGCCGTTGCTGATAATTTAATTTTGTTTCTTTTTAATCTGAGTGCTATCGTCATGTTGTTTCATCAGTTACCAGCTGTCATGTGTACGATCATCCTTGCAGCGATTTGTCTCCTACCGTTACAGCAGAAAAGGCCTACTCTCTACTGTTCCTAAACATGGCCTTTGAAAAGCTGCAAAATATTCCGTAGAGTTTCTCTTGAACCCATGCTTTGAAGTGTATCATGAAGTTTGGTTTTCTATTAGTAGCTAGCTAGTACTCTATTAGGATTTGAGAAGCAAGTGTGAGAAGGGTAGATTTCGGCTTATAGCGCACACTTGTACTAGAGTAAAACCTAGCAGCCTGATGATCTGTTTTATCGTTCAAAATTAACTATTACCAATACAATGCTAAGGAGACAAAGGAAGCTTGATCAACAACGTTGCTTCGAATGGCCGACAATGGCAGTCAACAGACAACGGAACTTATTGGCTCTACTACTAGTAGTTAAAAATCTAAACTCATTAGATAACAAACTCCTGAATATACTACAATATGTCGTGGAAGGCGGGATTATCAAGATACCTTCCGACGCTGCGATTCTTCGCATGTCCAAATAGTCCATCATCTCGTGGTGTGATGTAAGTGCAGGCTATCAGCGTATCTTTGTCTACTACAGTACCTGCAGCTAGCGGTTTCGTGAATCTTCTGGACGCAGTTTAACTTGTCGAGGGTTCGAACGCTTTTGAACGAAGACATCTTGTATGCAGGCGTTATCAAGCAACAAACACAATATTTTTTCACAATGGATTTACACAATCTCACACACCTGCCAACGCATGCATCTGTAATCTGTATCCGTCCTCCCAACTGATCTCTTCAAACCACTTATCATCCCCACAGGAAATGGTACACCAAGAACTACCAGGAGCTCAAACTGTTGAATCCTGAAATGCCCATTCTGATTCGTACGGTGGATAACGCCATGCCAGCTGTTACGACTGAATTGGACTGGACCGTCGATGATTTGCTCAAGTTCATGTTGCAAGATGGTAAATTCCGAGATGCCAATGGCACAGTGAGCGAAGCCCGGGTAGAAGCAGCCAACGATTACCTGAAAACGGATTGGGAGCAAATGATTGTGGAGCGCTTCCAAATTCCGGGATTCGATCCCGAGAAACCATTCTTGGACGAGGAAAAGCCAGAATGGAGAAACGATCCCGAGATCAAAAGCAAGCTGAGCACCTACTTGGCTATGAAGGATGCCATGGACGAGCAAATTGCCACCTTCAAGAGTGGACCTAACGATGAGTATACACGAGCAGAGAATGCTCTCTTGATGTGCCAGCGAGTCGATTTGTGGTGTGCCGGACCTAAGGAAGTTGAACGAGCTGTTGTGCATTTGTACAAACTTGGAAGAGTCTTGAACGAACGAGAAGTGGACTTTCCCCTCTTTATTTCTGAGTTCACTCCAGGAGCAGATGATATTCAAACATAAGCAGCGTTATCAATTTGGTGCTGGATGAGCTCACTGTCGAGGAAAGGAACAATTATTGGCCTAGGCAATACAGATGACAAACAAATGGTTGTCGTGGTCGGGCGTTACTTTTTTCTTCTCGAAAACATGATAATACCCTTTCCGCCAGAGTCCAGCTTCTTTCCAATAATATTTTTCAGCCGTTTCTTTATTAATGTGTACGAAAAATCTATGATTGATTTATGGCAGGTGTAGGGTGTAGTCGGGTGAATGCAAGCTTGTAGTTTCCGCAGAGAGTACGCAGTGTTTTGAATCCCCCGTTTTCCCTGCTTACCTGCGTTACCACTTCTGAAGTTTTAAGTTCCACTGCTTGTGTACGTTCATACGGATGGATACATTACCAAACTCTATATCCCATCCTAAGAAGATAGCTCATTGTATGCTACCGGTATGCATGCAAGAACACAAGCCAGTGAAGGACACATCGATAGTAGCAGTATAGTTGTTACAAATCTTTTCCTTTTCCTTCTCTAAGCAGAGCGCATAGCACAGGAACAACTCGAAAGGGAGACCTAGCTAGCTACTCGGAGTAGCTAGCTAGAGACTACTTCCAGCGAGCGAATGAAGGTCGTCTAGCTCCATCCCTAACATTAGCTTCACCCAAAAGATACATGGCTATGTTGACTTCAAGCCGAACACCCACTACGAGGAAAATAATTAAAATAATAGTTCACAATTCACAATGAAGACCTTTCTCCGCCTACTCCCGGCGGCTGTCTTTTTACTACTGATGCCTGCTGCGTCTTCCTTTCAATCATCACGAGCGACACTGCAGCAAAGATCTTTTACGATTCGAGACCAGCAGGATAAGTATCCACCAACAGCATTTCCTATCGCAACTCTTTTTGCTGCCAACGAGGACGGGAGCGACCAAGAGAGTGATTCTTCTTCAACGACTAGCAATGAAGTAACTGATCTCGATAAGGCAACCTTTGACATTGCCAAGGAATATGCAAAAACTGGAATTCCAGAAGATTCGACATCGGGTGGACCAAAGATTGGTGGATTTTCCATGTGAGTTACTGTTTTGTCGTTTTGACAGTTGTCATTTTCAAATAATGTCGAGAAATTTCCTTCGCATCCTGTAACAGTGATCGTTATCAGTTGCGACTGGTAGTATCTCACACCTTTCGGCCCTGCCCATGTGCAATAACTCCGTGCTAGATTCTTGGGCTGCTACGTCATTTTTGTGATTGTGGATACGATTTTCCACATCACACCGGATGAGAATTATATTGATGCTCTAAAAAATGCCGTGCGCAATATTATCTCAAATAATCATGCATCATAGTAAAAAGTCGCTAACACGAGGAGAATACAGTAGTTTGTTTCGAGGACTGTAGTACTGCGGACATTTTTTCGTCCAACTCGAATGGTGTGGTTATCGAGTTCCAGGAGGTGACTTTGCTGTTCGTCACGCCCATCCATTAAGTCACTTACGGAAATCATGCCGCGGGCCATATTGTGATGCCAGCTAACTAGACTCTTGCTAGTGCTACCCGCCGCAAAAACTGCGTGTCAATGTCCGTGCTTAACTAGGAATAGCCGGCCAGCCAGGCGGCAAGTAGGATACACTTGCCTGTGTGTCTTGCCAAACAGCCAAGGTCATCTGGCTTTTTTGAACGCATTGATTTTGGTTTCTGCTATCCTGACGAGTCGCCGCCACGGAAGCGTCAAAGCTGCAACAGTCCGGGATCGCTACAGTCTACCAGCACCAATGCGAATGGAATACAGCTTCAGTCCTTCAAGAAGCCGTATCCGACGCCGAAAAAACTTAAGAATCGTATCGCAAAACAAGATTCAGAGCTGAAATTCGCAAACAGATATATTGGCAAAATTAGCTATGATCTTCATCCCAAAGCAAAAACATCCACCTACGCATTGTTCACTAAGAAAAAGAAAAGCTAGCTCAGTAGTAGATTAGGAGTCTCGATTGCAAGAAGTGGGCACCCGCTTACGAGAGACGAGCGAGAGTGTCATGGCCAAAAGTTCCAAGTTCCAATGTCGCAACCGCAAAGAATAGTCACACGAACGCAGGCGAAAGAGGACAGCAGCAGTCGCGAAAGCAGACTTAGACTTGCTCTACTACTCTACTAGCCAGAGTCTAGCTAGTACTGTAGTACTCAAGTACTACGCAATTTTCGTTGATCGACGCAAATTGCATGGATTCGACGCAAATTGCGTCGATTTTAGAGTTAGTGTTTAAATTTGTGTTGTTCTTAAAGATGAGGTTATCTTTTGGGTTCCTGTGATGAATGCAACAAGCCCAAGTAAATACAAATTAAGCCCAGGTGGACTACGGCAGTTTACCTTGTCTCCTATGATAGGACTCAGGAGTTAGGTCTTACTCTATTAGGTCGTGTGCCTAGCCTGCTCTGTATACACACACCACTAGTTTG
>Ga0100402_1005964_pt1 | contig 12251 bp, 8 predicted proteins | sample CryGeyme20150102_FD_80419 | JGI IMG/M metagenome (GOLD analysis project Ga0100402, IMG submission 80419) | Groundwater microbial communities from Crystal Geyser aquifers in Utah, USA - Crystal Geyser metaG 2015-0102 | ecosystem: Environmental > Aquatic > Deep subsurface > Groundwater | place...
GTCGATCGCAACAAGGCGATGATCTCCTCGTCCGGTAGAGTATTCCTGTGGTACAGGCTGTGGCTCATGATGGTTCCAGTAGACTGAAGCGTCCCTCAGTCTGTAGTCCGGTCCTGCCGGTCAGTGGCTTGCTGGAACAAGACCAAAGTCCATGTGGCAGGGGTTCCATTGTCGTCCTGATTAAAGGGCTGTAGGCTCGTCGTCCTTTCGGGTAGACGTTGGGTGTAGTTGTAGTAGTAGGAGATGGAAAGGCAAAAGGCACAAGTTGTGCTTCTTCTTCCAGTTTGCGAGTGAACGAAATGGATCTCTCGCTTGTCGTGTGGTGGTTCCTCGTCTCCAGTGGAAGCGAGGTCCCCTTGCTCCTGTAGTAGGAGAAGGGCAAGTTAACTTGGATTTCGGGCCGGTTGTAGCCGGTGTAGTGGCCATGGCCAAAGTCTCCAAAGCTTTTGTGGTTGATGATTTGGAGTTTTGATGAACCAAGTCGATCGATCTTCCGGTTGCGACAGTGACTTGTGTCGCTTCCGGGAGCTTACATGGGGACTACAGGACCTACTGGAGGTGTCTGTAGTGCTGTTAACCAGTGGCAGCCGGCTGTGGAGCCGGCTTGAGCCTCATGGTGACTGATAACACGTAAAAAGCTAGTGTGGAGACAAAAAGAGTAAATAAAGATATTAGAGTAATATTATTGTGACTAGACTAGTGTGTGGATACAGAGCAAGCATAGGCACACGACCTAATAGAGTATGACCTAACTCCTGAGTCCCACAGTCCACCTGGGCTTAATTTGATATTCCTCAAATAATACGTCGCAGCATATTCATTCAAAGTTGGGATAGCCCGAGAATGTCCTGTCGGGCATCTCGCTTCAGCTTCTTCCTACGGTAGTACCCAAACAATTTCTTTTACGCTGATCTCTGGAGCACAGCCAGACTAAGCCGAATAAAGCGACCAAAGATGTTAATTTTGATCCGATGCATGATTGATAAATAATAGCAATGCAGACAGTCATTATTTAAGTGGAAATTTGAACTGGCTCGGCTCGGTTCCAGCTAGTCGTCAAGTTTCCACCACAGATTTAGTTGCTTTGCCTTCTCTGCAATGGTGAGTTGCAAGATGCGATCAGCTAAATTGTCATCTTGCGGAAAAGTTAAATTCTCATCAGGTCCTAGCCACCCCCCAACTTTGTGTAGCATGTATCCGGCATTTTTGAGCATGATAAGCGATGGCTTATTTGCTGTCGCCTCTTCGTCGCTTCGTGCCGACACTTCCATAAAGACATTCCTCACAAGTTTGGCTTGGAACAATTCCATAGCTCCCTCCATGACGCTGTACTCCATACCTTCGACATCCACTTTGAGAATCGCAATGTCGGGCCGGGACTCAAACCATCCTCGCTCTCGAGCAAAGTTATCCAATGTCAAGACGTTGAGAGCGGTTGCATTCTTCACACCTGTTTCCTCGACCATCGTACCCTGACCTGGGTTGACATGTTCCATGAAGGAAAATACTCCTTCCTTTCGTCCCACGCCGTAGGGATTCAGGTTAACTCTAGATACTTTCTTTGAATCGCCATGAAAAGAAGAATCGTATTCACTATGCCAATGGTTCAACAAGAGTGATTCGCACATGCGGAGCTGATTTTTGGGATTCGGCTCAAAGGTATCCACAGTAACTGGTCCATTGGCTGCCGACAAGAGCGAAAAGAAACCAATGTTGCCTCCAACATCCAGCACGCGAGATCCAGCAGGAGTTTTTGAAGAACGTCCACAAAAGCATTGGACAAAGCTTTTTCGTAATAGTCCCCGTAAGTATAAATGGACCATCGCGTTCTGTCAAAGTTTTCATTGTGCAACGAGATCCAGAATTTCGGATCACGTTCGATCTGTTTACCGTAGAAGATACCTGCGTTGGGGTCTTCCACAGTTGTTGTTTTTCTTCTAGCCTTTTCTAAAACTTTGTGGCGCACTAGAGGCGTGTACTTTCCTGGATCTGCGACGGAATTATCACTCTCCGCCAGCAGATGCAGCTGACCTTGGAATGCCGATCGTAGATTAATTGTACCTGATGTACTATCCTCAAAGGAAAAAGACAGAAGCCGAAGACCGACGATAAAACCAAATATCAGACTAGTACCGTAATATATTCCCTGGAGACCGCAATGGTCATTCTTGACGTCACTTCCTGGTTTTCGGCTGACAGATGATGCTGTTGATGCCAACATGATCTGTCTTGACGATAAATTGCGAATATATTGCTAACTGGATGGCTGGATGCACAGGAATTGTGAGGATTCCTTGTTATTGAAAAGCCCTAAAGTTGCTTTTTTATTAGATTGTCGTTAACGAAGAAAATGAATAAAAATTAGACCTATCGTTTTGGCCGGATCAAGGTGCGCCGAGGGTGCTCCAAGCCAAAAAAAAAGGATTGTGCAAATCCTGTAAATTTCACCGAATGTCTTCTCGTTCGAATTTCCCACCTTGTTTGTGAACACAAAAAATCAATGTTTCCTTCGGAACAAACTTAGCCCTATTGTATCAAATGACTATGGCAGTTTACCTTGTTTCCACATTAGGCGATGTGAGTGGAATACATGGGACTCATGAGTTAGGCCATACACAAGTAGGTCGTACTACCACTGCCTGCTTTGTATCTTACACTACTTTTACTCCATAATATTTACTCTAATATATCCATTAGTCTCCACACTAGCTTTTTACGGTATTGGACTCCAGCAGCCAACACTACTACAGAACCTACAATAGCTAGAGTAGCTACACTACTAGCTAGACTAGCTTGCTAGAGGTTCTACTAGCTAGTAGTCTAGCAGTCTGCTTGAGTAGCTAGTATGGAACATAACAGTTACCACTCGAGTACCAGGTAGTAGTAGCAGCTATTAGGAGTAATCTCGGATTAGTAGAGAGATGCACTTTTAGCTACACCAGTCTAAAGCTGATAGTACTACTACTAGTAGTAGTGTATATTAGTCTAGTAGTAGTAGCGTAGTGAAGCTAGCTTGTAGCTTAACCAATCAAAAAGACGGTGTACAGCAATATGGTGTCTAGCCAATGACAATGATAGGAGCATCTGTAGTGTATTTACATGGAGTGCTTTTCAACTCCGCAGTTTCAATAATCAACTTCCTCCATGAAAATATGCTAACAAAGTAAAGCAAGTTGTTTCCAAAGCGTCCACTGCAGTGGAGTATTGCAAGACTGTATCGTTTTTGCTACCCAAAGCATGCACTGACAATTGTAAGCTTCACGGGCTACCATCGGTATCACTGGGACTGCTGTTGAAGATTTCAGTAAGATGGGCAGCGGTAGGCAGCGAGGCTACCCACTCGTTTCGCCTGTAGTTGGGTGCGCGCAAAGTAGCAAGGGTCTGAGCCGCTGACGGAGAATGCGGCTGGCCCTGATGTTGAGGATTCGTTTGGTTTTGGTTAGCGTGAGATCGGGCACTTGAAAGACCCAACGGATGTCGAGAGTGCCGTTGTCGTTTCTGGTGTTGCTCTTCCTGCGCTTCATGCTGTCGTCCTTGCTGATCAAAATTGGCTTGGCCTTGTTGCTTCTCTTCGGGTTCCTGAACTCGCTGCTGATGCCCCCCATATTCCTGCTGGTGCGATTGTATGCCTTCTTGGTGTCGATCGAATTCACGGAGTCGCTCCTGCAGCTGGCCGCTTTGAAGCTGCTCCGTTTCGAACCAATCCCTGTCGGCGCGAGGTTTGTCTTCAAAAGATAGAGTTCTCCGTTGAGGCAACATTGCATGCTCCTCCATGGTTCGCTGCTGCTGCTGCGATGTGTCTAAAGGCTGTACAGCCTGTAGCTCCGCTTGGGCTGCGAATTTGTGTTGCTCTGAGTAAAACGGTAGCACCTTTTTTTGGATGTGATATTGCTGCTGATCGGCCTGTCGCAGAGTTGAGTGGGATTGTAACTGACACGATGAAGTCGCGCCCTGGTGTGTGGCTTGTGTATCTTGAAGGTACTGGCTTTCAAATGGCAAAGGGTGCGTTGCATGAGCTGAAAATGATGCTTCTCCAACTTGCGAGGAAAGCGTAGATGACAAACGAGAAGGAGTATCGACTTGCCGTTGCATGACTGTCAAAAAATCCTGTGTGGGTATTTGCTGTCTCAAACTGTTCAATATTTTCTTCCTTGCTGCAGCATTTCCAATATCATGCCAGAGGCTGTCATCTCCTTTAGAGGGGTCGGTTTTGGTTACAAAACGACCCGGTGGGTTTTGGTTTCGCCAAAGAGTCACCAGTTCATCAGCTAGCTCTTCTTTGTCTGTCTTTGTGGCCTTCATGTAACGCCACTTGTGCTGATCGATCAAGAGCCGGAAACGCACATTGCCTGGATGGCCTATTGTGTGCCCACCTCGCCCACACAGGACATCTGAATGGATATCATATAATCATATAAGAGTTGAACAAAAGAATTAGTTTCTGTTTTCCAGGGCTGTCGACTTGTTCGGTAGCAGTTCCTCTCCCTACGGCCTACAGAAAGAAACGGTCACTAACGTCGTCGGCAGTGCAATAAAAGAATAGGTTGTTGAACTGTACATACCTTCCTTGCGAGGGTATTTGATGCCATTTAGCTCATCCTTTGCCTTCTTTTGGTTTTCCATAGGGTTGGCTCTATTGTACTAAATTAAAAATGTGGATGTTATTAATCTTGCTAGTGCAACCATGCTACGATAAGCTTAGACACTGAGAGAGCAAACACCCGTACTTGGAATCGTTTTCATCATTGCCGGTACTCAAACCCCACAGCCTTTTGACGTTTATTTTATTTGAGAGGACATAAAGAGTGTTTAACTTCGCTGGAAACCTTTTGCCTCTTAATTAACTGGTACTCCGGTGTACCAGGTACCGTAGAGTGGTACGGGTACCAGGTACCTGGTACCAGCTACCACTACCTGCTACTGGTACCAGTAAACGTACCAGTACAACACCTCTCCGAATGTCATGGTACTACTGTACTACTGTAGTACCACCAGTAGGAATAATCATTTTTCTTGCTTGTTAAATATGGACTGCTTCGGCCGCTTTTAACATTCTTTCGAATTCCCATTTCACCGGGGCCGATCTGCTTTCGCGGTGTCATCTGTGACTCAAGCTAGCTGGGGCTCAAACTGTCCCGGCAACGTGGCAATCGTACCAGGTAACAGCCGCAATATGAATTATTTTGTCTTCGACCAGCGTGCTTGATCTGCTGCTCTACCAGGTACCGTAGGGTCTACTAGTAGTAGGTAGAGTTATCTACTAGTGTTATAAAGCGGGAGTTAGCAAAAACATTAGTGTAGCATTAAGACTTCTTGTGATATTTCTCTCACCTGAGTCTCAATATTTCAAGTTGGTTGCGGGAAACTGTCATTTACCATTTCGTGCTGCAAGCATCACCACAAGTCCTCGACGCGCGGGTCGTCGGCGCGCAGGCCGCTATGTTTGATTTCTCCGACAATCTTTTTGGGTAAGGACCAAGAATCGCTCCCAGCTTGCCGTAGCCAATGGCCCTTCAGGTAATCTTCTCGTTTCTGCTCCCAGAGTTGGGTCCACGATGGATTTTGCATATCAAGTCTCTCGATCAAGGTTTTCAAGCTCTCTAAAAATCTGTTGGTCATGTATTCTTTGTTCTGTGAAGCGTACATTTGTGGGACCATTTAGAAAGTAGAGAAGCCACATGAAGGCAAAACAATGCAAATCCGTACGTACGTACGTACCTTGTAGCGGTTGCACCATGCGTTCGCATTCTCTACGATCGCATCCATTTCGTCGGAATTTTTCGGGTTTAATACGTACTTGACTTTTCGTTCCAAATCAGACCAGTCATTTTGAACGGGAACAAAATGTACCCACGCTTGTAGGATATTACTCAAGGCATCCATACCTCCATTCTTGTCATCCGGGGGGTATCGTTTCAACAGTACAGATGTTTGGCACAATAAGCTAGGATAGAGCGAGGATGTTCTGTCAATGTCAAGTACAGCTGTGTACTTGTCGTAAGCTTTGTCCTTATCGTTTTCGGAAAGGACTGCGTATGTTTATGTGTATGTATTATTTATGTGTGTGAAGCGAGCGCGAGAGACAATTGAGTCAGTAGTGCGTGATAACAAGACGACTAAAAGCAACCCCCCCCAAAAGCAGTGCAATCCTTACACACAAGCTGTTCCGACAAATACTTATTCTCTGCTTTCTGTCGTAATGAATGAATTGTTTTATTCGTTATGTCCACTTCAAAAGGCGGTAGTAAAGCGCTCGGATCTACAGCGGGCACTGCAATCACAACGGCACGGTGCTGTTTGCCACTGGTTCGGGATGTCCAAATGCCAAATTGAGGTTCCAACTGTTGAAGAATGGATGATGTCGGAATGGTCCAATAATCGTAGTCGTTGTACAACGTTGCATCCGTGGTGCCGTTGCCACCAAAACAACCAACCGGAAGTGCCCTCTGAAAAATAGGAATCGCAGGAATGGTAATGTTGCTCTTACTGTTTCTGTTTTTGTCAGGACAGATGACTTGTGTCAAATTGGTGTTCAAATGAAGTTTCCAATTGGTATAAAATGGCATGGATCCTCCAGCATCGTGAATACGTTGGTGCAAACGCAGGTAGTTACTGCTATTTTCGTTGTCATTATGGCCGTTCAATTCCAAAAGGGAAGGAACATTTCGATTCAAAATTTGCACGGCGTCCAACAAGAATTGCTGATTGAAGCCGAGTTGATGTTTTCGAAAGGGATGAGCCTGTTTCCAATACGTATTCATGCTTTGAAGTAGAACATATTGTGTCACATTCTTCGTCGTTGCTGTTGGCTGACTATTATTGCTCATGCTGGTGGCAGTAGTATCGTCGTCGTCGTTAATGTTGTCATCATCTTTCTGGACCACTTGGATTTGCTTCAAGACGAACAACAGATCCGGAAAGTTATCTGGATAATACATTTTGGAGGCAGATTCATTGATAAAATTAAGCATAGAATTTATGTCAACTCCATGTCGTTGTTGGTTGTTATTGTTATGTGCTAGGTTGTTGTTGTTGCTGTTGTGCCTTCCTTCTACTGCTGGATCCGTTGTAGTAGTTGTTGACAAGGTCGAATTCACTGTTTCGCTGTTGTACAGAAAACATCCTAGCACGACTAGCACCAACAAAATTATCACGCTTTTTCTTCGGTCCTGCAGTTGCTGCTGACAGCGTTGAGTTGTTGCGGCTGTTCTTGCCGCCCCAGCTGTTGGCTGTTGTTGCGTGGCGTTCCGACCAGAAAGAAGTGCTCTGTGCTCGACGAATTCCAACTCGCGGTTGGAATCACTCGCTGCTGAAGAAAGCCCGTCCACCATGACCTAGATTTCTCACGATGATTGCCACATTTGCTGCAACCAGCAAAGATGAAGTGCAGCTTAGTACCTTCTACTACCAGTAGTAGCTAGTAGAGGAAGCTGTCGAGCCTGACCTAAGCTACGAGTAGTTAGTAACAGAGTTGTTATCGTGTTCCAATTACTATTGTTGAGTATCTTTTCAAGAGTATCTTATTCTTTGTAAGCACAGTAGCTCCTTTTTATCTTCAACGCTAATGACTTTGAAAAATAGACTACGACTTACTACTACTAGTAGTACTAGCTACTAGCTAGAGACTAGTACAGTAGCTAGTATCAGTATCTTTCGATATGGATGCCAATGGAAACATGGAAACATCAAAAACAGTTCACAACATCGCATATCACGAGAGAGCTCCTGCTAGCTCGAATGACGAATGACTAGTCTACTACACCGTATTTTTTTATCAATAGTCCAGGTTAAGCAACCTTTTCATTTTTACCAGCACAACGGATAAGATAACATGATTCCAACTTTTCTGCAGCGGGCACTTGTAATAATCCCTCCATTGCAAGCAATTTCCAAAATTCCACTGGGAAACATGATTGGCACTTCGTTTACGTCTACCATATTGTCCAGAGCAGATAGTATTCCTCAAGCGTCATCTGTTCTGGTGGCACTTCGTGGTGGTGGTGGTGCAGCAGCTGTTCTTTCAGATTATTCGAGTGCCGCAGGAGATTATTTTGGTGGTGTTCGGACTCCCGCCTCACTCGTAGTAAGTGCCTCCATTGGAGCTCTGTTTACCGGTGTTACCAAACCAACGGAATTAGCCAAACGAAATCGTATAGAACGACTCAGTATTCGCTTGTACAATGTATCCATGATGGTCTCGTTTATGCTGTCATTGTGTGCAATCGTTACGGAAACTGCAGCAGGAGTGGTCGTACTGCACGAGAACTTTGATCCAATGGCAAAATCAGCCTATGATCTCTTAAATCGAGAATTTGCCTTCGAGTTCCTGACAGTCAGATTATCGTATTTGCTATCACTTTTGACCTTTGTTGTTGGTGTTACATGCCGGGCCTTGTTGGAATTTGAGTTGCTTAAAAAAGGAAATCAGGACACTGCGTTGGCTCTTTCCTTTTCGATGGGAGCCATGGTCATGTATTTGTGGTCCTACATCAATCGTACTTTGTACGATTCACAGACTTTGGGCAGCATGGCATTGACTGCCGTATCCATTGTGGTCCGTCGCATTTTGAACGAACGAACTCCTCTCCAATTTGCAGCCATTACCAGTCTTGCACTTTCGGTCGTGTTTTGCGGGCGTGCTGTGAGAAAGACGACCAAGCTAGAAGAGAATACAAAGGACTAGTTAACAACCTATGGTAAACTAATACAATATTCCCTGTAAAAAAGAAGAGGCGTTACATAGCCATTATATCTAAGTTATCATGGGCTAGGACTAAGAGTGAAACTTCGCTTGGACCTGGTAACAGGATAATCCTACTATATAATAATGATTGCTCCTGCAAGAAACCTACCTAGTCAAAGGTGCCATTGTTGAATGATGATTGCTCGAGAAACATTTTGCCAAGTTCTAATCTCTCCGCATCCGCAACGTTGTTGCAAGGAGTAAGAGACCAGAGCTCAACATTCAAAACTTCAAAGACAGAGCCATCACTGTGAGCAATAGACAACGATGGACTGCCAAAAGTAACACATGGAGAGCTTGATCCATGAAGAAGATCGGATTGCAATGCCAACCCACACCCCCACTCATGATCCTTGATCTCATCTTCGACCTCGTCGAGATTGACGCTCACATAACGGTCATCATTATCATCGCGCTTCTCTTCATCGTCTTTGTGCTCCGGTGAACCTCCGCCGACGGCAATCTTGTTGTGTGTGCACAGCTGTATGCATTGGTTAGCTCCAGTGTAAGGGTAGACATCTATCTCACTTTCCATCTTGGCTTGGTCAATAATTGAAAAGCACTTTGTTTTCCTCGAGCATCGCATCTTCCAGAGAAAGCTTTCGTTACCGCCGAAGTAACTCCATGTCTTTCGCCAGGGCTCAGTAGTGAATGATCCAAACACTGCAACGGTCAAGGCGGTAAATGGAAAGAAAAAGTAAATTGTCAGAAAATGGTATGTCTGCGGATATTATTGTCAGGGAAAGTCGACTGGCAAAAGACAGAGTACGTACCTTCGCCATCCGTGGTTTCAATTGCCAGGATTGAGTATTTGGCTCCTCTAGCATTCTGCATGAGAGAATGAAGCGATGAACCATCTCGAACCATCGAGTATTTCATCCAAAAGTTATCTTGTGATATTGAAGTAGGGAAGAAAGATTGCAAAGATTCCATCAGTGGCGGAGACAACACATGCGGTTGAGCATTCATATCGCTCGCGTCTGTTCCAAGAATTCGAAATGGAAGCGTGCCACCACCCCCGTAACCATTAATGTAGTCGTCATTCACAGCGTTCCAAGCGTCGTAGTCTCCAACAACCGTGTCTAATTCCCATGATTCCGAATTTAGGTGTGACGAGTACACTGTTGCATCAGATTGGCCGCGTTTCAGTGGTTGTGGCTCTGATGTTAGTTTAGAATGAAAAAAGTCACTGGTAAGTAAATAGTAGCTGAGACAAGCGTGCCCACTGCCAAGCGATCGATACGTACTGAGAGGAGCATACACAATAATGGAAAGGTCGTCGTCGGAAATGCTTCGTGGGAGCTCCCCTCGAAAGACACCTCGGAGACGATTCAGACTTTTACTTTCGTCAAAGGAAGCAGCCGTATCAATACTGTGCAGGCTTCTACTTGCGTTGTTGCTGGGCACTTTGCGATAGATATTCTGGCTGTGCTGCTTTGGGGCTGCAGGATGGCGGTGCTCAACGATAACGTCTGCTGCAGACATCTCAAATTGTCGGTCTGGAACAACGATCTGTGTTTTCAGCTTTACTTCTGGGATCTCTTCTTCCAGTGGAGCCACTTCCATGCCCTCTTCGTCATATTCACTCGCAGAAGCGTGACGCATGTAGACTGGTCGAGGCACGTCCCGACCCGTGACGTTCAATACAGGTTGCTGCGAAACAATGTTGTTGCTCTCCCATTCAGAGGCAACGACAGAAGCCTTTCCGAGATTATTACACAAATTCTCCCTCGCCGCTCTTCCAGCAGCACAAGATGCGATCGAATCTTGACGAATAGGAAATGCAGGGTGCAAGGATGGGATGCTGTTCATGGAAGTCATAGAAGGATCAGCAACCGAAAGCGAGCGCATTGAAGCCGCCATCAAGTCTTCTTCCGCAAAGGCAGAACCCTGGTTTCGAAGGATATCAATAATCTCGTTTTTGGATGCCACTGCATGACCATGTCGCAACTTTAAAGAAGCCACGCTTTCCATGCTCTCACGGCGGCCCCATGCTGGCTTGATAGCAGTATTGGGTTCAACCTCAAATTGCTCGCGCAAGGCATTTGTCGCATCCGCACCTGTGGCAGTGGAGGCAATGGAGTCACGACGAATGGGGTGCGCTCTGTGCAAATTGAGAGACGCCACACTGGCCATGCTATCACGTCTGCCCCAGGACTCCATGGCAACCCTTTCACGAAAAGCGTCCATGGTATTCAAACCAGTAGCAGTAGAAGCAATCGAGTCTTGACGAATAGGATGCGCCCTGTGCAAATTCAGAGACGCTACACTTGCCATACTATCACGGCGCAACCATTGATCCGCAATCTGAGACGATGGCATTTCTTGGCGAATTGGGTGGGCATGGTGCAAATCCATAGACGCCGCACTGTTCATACTGTCTCGTCTGCGAAAGGCTTGTTCGGTATTCAACTGGGCTCCTCCATATGCTACCGAGGCCATGGACTCTCGTCGTTGAAAAATGGATTCCTTAATCGGAGTTGCCATGTCCAAGTTGAGGGATGCTAAACTGTAAGCGCCGTCGTCGTCATTGTTGTTGCTAAAATAAAAGTCACTGCCCGTGTCAAACTGTTCTTGAAAGGCCCTCAAGGCTTCCGCTCCACCGGCAGTCGATGCAATCGAATCTTGTCGGACAGGACGGGCTTTGTGCAAGCCCCGTGAAGCCTCTGTTGCTACGGAATCTTGCCGGATAGGAGAAGCCTTTTGCGGGTTGCGTGGGGTAGCAAAAAAAAAACTCTCACTGCCAAGGGGACTCGAGGAACTCTCAGCCAACGATGGTGGTGAGGGCAAATCAGTGGTGGCATCCAATTCTTCTTGAAAGGCACGAGCTGCTAGCATACCTTCCGCTGTAGAAGCAATGGAATCCTGTCGGACAGGTCGTGCAGGATGCAGGTTCAACGAAGCAACGCTATTCAAGCTGTCCATACGCCCCCAGGAAGATTTTTGGTTAAACACACTGTTAGAAGTGCTTGTGGGCGAGACCCCCGACTCGGACTCGGAACGAACAGGGCGAGCTCGGTGGAGATTCAAGGATGCTACACTGGCAGATCCGTCGTTTGTGGGAGATGATATTCCAGACTCAGAACGAAGAGTATGCGCTCTGTGTAGGTTCAAAGACGGTACACTGACAGGGCTGGTCAGTACTAATGGCGTTGCCTTATCGTACTCTTCCTTTTGTTGTTGCTGGTTGACTTGTTCGGAAAAGGCACGAGCCGCTTCCCATCCATCCGTCGTTGATATAATCGATTCTTGGTTTTGTAAGGCCCGAGCATGATGAATGTTTAACGATGCCTCTGCTTCCGGGTCCCAGCTATCATCACCGCCACCACCTAGACTCAAGCCGTCCAAAGTTAATCCACTCACTTCTCGTTGACAGGGTGCAGTAGTCGGAATGACTGGATGGTCGCCAGAAGCAAACGATAGCAGCGAATCATCGGCCGTGTCATTGGATGCTGAAAGGTCCAATCCTAAATCTTCTCCAATTGTTGGAGGTGATGTTACACCTGAA
>Ga0100402_1005969_pt1 | contig 12237 bp, 8 predicted proteins | sample CryGeyme20150102_FD_80419 | JGI IMG/M metagenome (GOLD analysis project Ga0100402, IMG submission 80419) | Groundwater microbial communities from Crystal Geyser aquifers in Utah, USA - Crystal Geyser metaG 2015-0102 | ecosystem: Environmental > Aquatic > Deep subsurface > Groundwater | place...
AAACCAATTTATGGTGATGGAAAGCGGATTATTCTCAATCCAGGAACTAAAAAGCAATTTGTCCTTGTTATGCGCAACCCTTCTGAACAAACTATTTATTTTTTTGCTGCACCACACCGAGCTGAACCAGAAGAAGCAAGTCTCGGTTTTAAATTTAAATGTTTATGCATCAACCATGCATTTTCGATTCCAGCCAAGGAAACTTGGTATCGAATCGTTGAATTGAAAATTTCTGAAGGTTTCTTAGGAGACCAACTTCTTGTGAGTCATTCAATTATTGGAATAGATAAAGAAAGAGTTAAAGATTTTCAAAAAATGGGATCGGAAGATCATGAACATTAGGATTTGTTAGTCGTAATTTAGAATATTTTAAATCGTTTGCAATAAAAGAATTATTTACATTTTCATAAAGCGATCAAAAGCTTCTTGTTCTTTTTTGTGACGTAAAGCTTCCGGATCAGATGGAGGTATCTTTGTTTCGTTATTATTGCTATTTGGTAAAATCTTATTAGGTGGATTCGTATTTTGATTGGATGTAGTATTTTGTTGAGTTTGATTATTCTTTAGTGCTTCTGCTTCTAAAGTTGCTCCTACTATTTTCATATACTTTTCAACCTTTTTGTCTTCTATTCTTTTAGCTTTCTCTAATGTTGAGACAAGTTTTACCTTTGAGTTTTTTGATTCATAACCATTCTCAGTGGATGAAAGGATCTGGTTCTTTGTTAGATTTACTATTTCTCCATCGATATTAACTTCTGCCTCTCCTCTAGCAACTGCAACATCAAGAGCCTTAGGATTTTGTTTGGCAACAATAATATCACCATCATTTACTTTTACAGAACCTGTTGAAGATTCTACTAAGATAGATGCAGAATCAGCCCCTTTTACTTTGCTCTTTTTCACATTGATTGAGCCTTTGGTAAAATTAATCTTTTGAACTTTTTCATTGATCTCAAGAATCACCATGCTGTCTTCATCCATTTGTATTTCAGTTCCATCTTTAAGCATGAGAGTTGCTTGAGATGATTTATCGGAACGAACAGAATCTCTATTGGAAAGGGGGCTATTAGAATCTAAATCTTCCCAGACTACTTCATTATCAAATTTTCTCTGGATCTTGTTGTATTTAAAAGTTACATCTCCTATAATTTCTCTGGTCCCTATCCCTGTTTTCTTATTGATATCAGCATAAAAAATATACATAAAGACTACTGAATTGATAAATAGAAATATTCCAAATTTCCACTCATATATCCATTTTAACGATTGTATAATGAAACGCATCATAATTGGTTTAGGTTTTAGCCTTCGCTCCAGATGAATTTTTACCGTCTTGGTAGATGATTGATCTCAATTCAGGAATGGATTTAGGTGCAGAGGAATCATTGAGTCTTCCCAATACTGCAAATATTACCTGAGCTTTCTTTTTACCTTTCACTTGAATAGCTTTCATTTTCTTTACATTGTATAGATTTGGAACTTTAGAATATGCTGATTCTGTGATAAGAATATCTGTTCCAAATTCTTTATTTAGACCCTCTACCCTAGAGGCTAGGTTCACTGCATCCCCAATTACTGTAAATTCTAAGCGTTCTTCGGAGCCAATTTGCCCTGCGATCACATCACCTGTATTAATCCCAATTCCTATTCGAATAAATGGTTTTTTCTGAGTTCCTCTATTTTTATTAAATGCAGCGAGTGATTTTCTCATCAAAAGGGCAGTTTCGATTGCACTTTCTGTATCGTTATCGGTTGAACTAATTGCTCCCCAAACAGCCATTATTGAATCACCAATAAATTTATCCACTATACCAGCCTTCTGGTTCACACAGGAAACCATTTCTGTCATATAGAGATTGAGAAAATCTACAACATCTTCAGGCTGCATGGTTTCTGACATAGCGGTAAAATTACGAATATCAGAGAAAAAGATGGTACATTCCTTTCTCTCACCTCCAAGTCGCATATTTCCGTGCAGTGCTTTTTCGGCAAGTTCAGGACTTACGAACTTACCGAAAGCATCTTTGATTTTATCACGTTCAGAAAGACCCTTTCCCATATGAACAAAGGATCTTGTCAGAACTCCAATTTCATCTCCACTGGTTTCTTTGATATCGAGTTGGAATTCTCCGCGCTCGATTTTTTTGGAAGCTTCTACTAAAGATAGAATAGGCTTTGTTAGGCTTTTGGAATAGATAAATACAATTAAGATTGAGACGTTCAGAATAATAATCATAAGATAGAAATTTCTTCTTTGGATATTATTCACTTCTTCCATTGCTTTTTCTTCTGGAACAGAAGTAACAACTGTAAGATTTCCTAGCCCAAGCTTTTTGAAAGAAGCTAAGAATACTTCTTTATTTGAATTCTCGAATTTAATCTGACCATTGTTAATTGGACTATCTTGGATCTTCTCATAGATAGGCAGTTCTTTGAAGCTGGTTTTATTATAGACATCTTCCTTTTTGCTATGTGCTAGAACGATTCCTTCCTGGGTCAGCATAAAGTTATCAGTGATGCCTGAACTTTTGAAAGACGAAAGTATACTATCCATCTTTGCCAATGCGATAATAAAACCAGAAGCCTCATCCATTTTATAAGGATAGGACACTGCTATCAAAGGTTCCTTATTGATACTAGAATTTAGAACTACAGTCTTACCCTTGTAGGAAGCTGTGTAGTTCTTTAAATCTTTGTTAACTGCTTTATCTAAAACGGATTTATTCCAATTCTTTTCAGTAAGAAAAATAGGGTTATAGGATTTCTGGAAAATTGTAGGTCTACCACCTTCCATAATATATATATAAATAGCTATAAACCCTTCTTCATTAGAGAGATCATTTAATTCTTTAATTTCTGATTTATCAGCTAGGTTAATTACTGTTCCTTGAGCCAGTGAAATAGCAGCTAATTTGGCTGATCTGATTAAGTTGGAGATATCCGCTCTAGTTTTGGACGCGATAAGCTCTGTAATCTCAAGATTTTTCTCTTTAATTCTTAGTTCGTTATCATTTCGAAAGAAAAAAGTTGCGATATAAATGATCGAGCTAATAGAAAGTATGATAATCATTGAAATGATAAAAACTAATTTAAGACGAATACTTGAATTGTAGAATAGATTCTTAAGCCATGATCTTTTTGATTTTGATTTTTTATCTTCAGAAATTACATAATCTGAGAAAGATAAACTTTGATCTCGAGTTGATTCAGGATAAGTAGTATCTTCATAAGAAGAGGGATAATCCGATTCTTCAATTTCTGCTCTATTCCATGATCCTTCCAAAATCGGTTCTTTATCTGCTTTAGTTCGAGCAGAAGTTTTTCTTTTTATTTTAGAGGATTTAGAAATTGGTTTAGATTTTTGGGAAGCTTTTTGCTTAAGCAAAGCAGTCGCCTTTTTAGTATTTTTTTTCGAAGCGGATTTAGGACGCATTTAAAGATAATTTCTCCTGTATTCCATGAAGATAGTAAATCTAAGAATAATTATAATTCTAGATATGACATAATATGTAATTTAGGTACATATTCAATGATATAAATACCACTACTTTAGATTGGATATGATTTGAATATCCAAGAGCAAGTACTTTTATAATTAATGAAAGATTTCTTTGTTATATTTGAGATTGTAATAAACATTACAATACTTTCTTTTTCACCTATTTATAATTAATTCATAAATAACTTTAAATTATTCTTCTAACAAAACGCTTTTCTTTAAATTTTTCCTCCAAAAAAGATTTGCCTTCAAAATCAAAATTTATCAAACTAAGTCAAGTTTTTCAATAATGAGGTCTCTATGATTATGCTTTTTTCCAGAATAAGATGTAAGAATTCGCTTTCTCTTACTACCCTAATCTTTTTTGTGTTTTTGCAGTGCACAGGAGCTGGCAAATTGCAAATTGCCTCTGTTTCCGTAAATGAGCAAATCATCGACAAAGGTATTTCTTACTCAATAACGGAGAATCTTATTAAAATCAATTCTTCTGCACATACAACTACTATTATGGAATTTCCTTTAGACAGAGCATTCATTCAGGCTTCCAAATCAGAATCAGAAGTTCAGTATAAAATGGCAGCCTTCCAATTTAAAGATAAGGCACTGGTCGAATGTATGGACCAAAGTATTGAAAAGATAGAAGTATCCAATAAGACATTAGTTATACGAGGGAATCTCTTCGGAGAAACTTGCGAGTCTACATATATTCTTAGAATAATACCTGTGAATTCGGAAGAAATAAATTTTCAATTAGAGCTGAATGATCCTAGTTTAAATAGAGTCTCTTTGAGTATGCAATCAGACGAGGATGAAAGATTTTTTGGACTGGGAGAGCAATTTACTCATTTCGATTTTAAGGGAAAAAAACCATTTCTCTTCACAGAAGAGCAAGGTATTGGACGGGGCGATCAGCCTATCACAACAGGAGCTAATCTGGTTGCGGGAGCTGGTGGCAATGAGTATACTACTTATGCACCTATTCCTCATTATATTACATCAAGAAATCGATCAGTCTTCATCGAGAATTCGGGGTATTCAAAATTCGATTTCACAAAAGATGATTCTGTTAAAATACTTTTCTGGGATTCAAATTTGGAAGGAAGCCTCAAAGGAACTGCTTGGGTAGCCTCAAGCCCTCTTGAGTTAATTGAACTTTATACTAAGAAAACAGGGCGTATGCCAGAAATGCCAGAGTGGGCTTACGGCACTATCTTAGGTCTGCAAGGTGGAACAAAGAAAGTTACTAAGGTAGTGGATGATGCAATTGCTTTGAAGAATCCCATCACTGCTTTATGGATCCAAGATTGGTGTGGTAAGAGAGTAACTAATTTTGGTGACCAATTGCAGTGGCGATGGTATGCAGATGAGAGTTTGTATCCTGAATTTACGAAATTTGTTAAGACTATGAACCAAAAAAACGTGAAGGTTCTTGGTTATATCAATCCTTTCTTGGCTGATGTAGACCCCAAGAAACCAGGCGGAGACAGATTCACCAATCCTATGTTAGATGAAGCTAAGGCAAAGGGATATTTAGTGAAAGATATTGAGGGTAAGCCGTATTTAATTCAGACGGTAGGTTTCCCAGCATATCTTATTGATATTACAAATCCCGAAGCTATAAAATGGACTAAGAATATTATCAAAAAAAATATGATCGATGTTGGACTTTCAGGATGGATGGCTGATTTTGGAGAGTGGCTTCCGACTGATGCAGTTCTTCATTCTGGTGTTTCTGCAAAAGTATACCACAACCGATACCCAGTTGAATGGGCGAAACTGAATCGAGAAGCTATCAAAGAAGCAGGCAAGGAAGGACAGATTGTATTTTTCACCAGGGCTGGCTTTTCCTATTCTAATAAGTATTCTACATTGTTTTGGTTAGGTGACCAGATGGTAAGTTTCCAGAAGAATGACGGATTGCCTTCTGCTGTTCTGGGTATGACTACATCAGGAATATCAGGTATATCTCTCAACCATTCCGATATTGGAGGTTATACTACCATATCTAATCCATTGAAGAATTATCATAGAAGCAAAGAGCTTTTGCAGAGATGGGCTGAGATGTCTGCTTTTACTCCAGTATTTAGAACCCATGAAGGAAATCGTCCGCTTAAGAATTGGCAGGTATACGAATACGAAAATTCTGATCAAGTAAAATCATTATCAGACCAAGAAACAGGAATTCACTTTGCTAAAATGGGACGATTGCATTTTGCCTTGAAGACTTATATCAAGCAATTAACCAAAGAAAGTAGTAAATTGGGCTATCCAGTAGTTCGTCATCCTTACTTGCATTTTCCGAATGATCCAGTAGTTCAAAAGTTAAAATACCAATTTATGTTAGGAGAAGATCTAATGGTTTTCCCTGTAGTTGAATCAGGTGAAGATGAGGTAAAAGGTTACCTTCCAGAAGGCAAATGGAAGCATACTGCAACAGGGAAAATCTATGATGGAAAGACTTGGGTAGAAGTTGAGGCGGGAATTGGAAATCCTGCTGCATTCATAAGAATGAATGGGAAGTCCCAAGCCGTCTTAGAAAAAGCCTTAATCGGATTAAGGTAAGGTGAAGATTATATAAGGTAAATAATTTATTACAATAGCATATTATAGCCTATATGCTATTGACAGGGTTTCTCTTATTTTTGTAATAGAATAATCTATTGATTGTTCTATTGCGTTCAATTTGGGAGATTTATGGATACAAATGATTTAACTCAATCACTTCAATATGTAGCTGGTAAATTTAGGGAAGAGAACCTAAAGAATGACAAATTTATTATAGCCTTACTTTTTGCACATGTATTCTTAATTCAAATTTTTACAATCGGTTATGGAACCTGGCTTTTGGCCTTGGCTCCCTCACTTTTGGTTTTTGGCATTAGCTTACTTACCTATATATTCTTTAAAGGTCGGATGATCACTAGATTGGTGTTTAGTTTTGCTATAATGAGTTTTTCTTCCATTTTGATTTTTGCGCAATTGGGAAGATTGGAGATGCATTTTCATGTTTTTTCAGCAATGGCCTTTCTACTTGTTTACAGAGATTACTTTACCATAATCACAGCAGCAGCGACTATCGCTGTACAGCATGCAGCAAGTAATTTAGTTCAGGAATTAGGTTTGTCAATTGGCAAAATTCCATTGGTGGTTTTCAATTATGGACATGGATGGGATATTGTATTTTTACATGCAATTTTTGTGATATTTGAAGCTGCTGTATTGGTATACTTTTCAATCAAAATGAAGAATCAGTTTATCAAAGAAAGAAAAGAATACCTCGATCTAAAGAATATGATGGATCGAAATGAACAAATTGTCCTAGATATGGAATCCATTACAAACCAAACTATAGAAACGATCGATACAGTTAATACTAATTCTAATTTGATAGCTGCTGAAGCTGAAAAGCAAGCAGCTTCCATAGAAGAGATTACAGCAGCTATAGAAGAAATTACTTCATCTGTGGAAAGCATAGCTAAGAACACCAGAAATCAGTCGAATGAAGCTAAAGATTTAAATAATTTAATGGATGGGATGATACTTCTTAATACGACTGTTGCTGAAAAAATTGAAAATAGTAATAAAATTCTAAGAGAAACGGAATCTAAGATTAATATCGGGGAAGAAATTTTGGATAAAATGTCTTCTTCTATAACGAATATTGAAAATACCTATGATGGTATGAAAGAAATTATGGAGGGTATCCAAGAAATAGCAGATCGTATAAATTTGCTTTCATTGAATGCATCTATTGAAGCAGCTAGGGCAGGGCAATTTGGAAGAGGTTTTGCAATAGTTGCCGATGAAATTTCTAAACTTGCTGACAATACTGCTGTTAGCATAAAAGAAAGCAGTAGTCTTCTTCAGCAAATTAAAAAACAATTAACTTCGTCTAGCCAAGTCACTAATGAGGGTGTTGAGACATTCTCAGATATTATCTCTAAATTCTCTATAGTGAGAAAAGAAGTTATTGATTTTTCTGAAGTATCAGAAAAACAAATTCAAAACTTTACAAAGATGAAACACAAAATTCTGGATGTTGCTCATATGGCAGATGATATCCAACATTCTACTTATGAACAAAAGCTATCAATGAATGAAATACTTTCTTCTGTGTCGTTTGTAAATGAAAACACGAATCTATTTGTTCAAAAATCAAATAACCTAACGTTTGTTGCTCAATCAGCAGATTCTATAACATCTAAATTAAAAATAGCTATGGATACATTAAAGTCGTAGAAAATTATTCGAATGAAATTTACAATGAAGAAAGTTTTAATGATTCTCTTTGCACTATTTTGTCTAACTTTCTCATTGTATCTATTCTTTGGATATAAGTCAAAATTCTATGGCTTGGAAGTATCCAGATCAATTCAAAATATTGCCTTATTGGATCATGAGGGCAATCTATTTACAGAAGCGAAACTAAAAAACAAAAATTCCTTGTTGTTCTTTGGATACACTAAGTGTTATACGGTCTGTCCTGTTTCTATGAAAAAACTAGAGATGATTTCAAAAAAAATAAAATCTTCTAACCTTCAAATTATATATATCACTATAGATCCTAATCGAGATGATATTGAAAGTTTAAAAATTTATTTAGAAAGATTCGATCATAGATTTATCGGTCTTCGAGGTACAAGTGAAGAAATTCAACAGATATCTAAGCAATTTAATGTTCAAATTTCCAATGTATTCTTTGGAGATAAATCAAACCCCCAGTTTGAACATTCAGGAAATATTTATTTTGTCGATTCAAATGCTAAAATAAAAACAATTTATCCACTTGGTATGCAAGATATTGATAAAATGGTAAAAGAAATCCAAGGATTAATTAAGGAATCTTAAGTCTATAATTTAAACTCTGCTCATCCTTGATTCATTAATCATGATGATTAATTTATTATAATTTTCAATAATTTCTTTTGTCTTTTCTAATCCACGTTTATTGATATCAGGATGATATTTCTTCAATAGCTCCTTGAACTTTTTCTTTAAATCATCTTTAGTGAATCCATCTTCCAGATTGAAATAAGTTATGAGCTCAAATAATTCCCGGCTATAATGTGGTTTTGCTTTTCTTTTTTTAGTTTTATCTTTTCTGAATTCACCAAATAATTCATAATAAGATCGTTCTCTAAACTCTTTTGTGATATCTCGAAGATTTAAAATTCTAGTTGGTATTAAAGCTCTTAAATAATCCCTTAAAAATACATCTGCACCTGTCTCAGGATGAATTCTTCTAAAACTCATAAACTCAAAGATGCATCTATCTAAGAAAAAATCGATCTCGAATTTATCGCTAATATAAGAGTCGACAGCATCATCATAATCTTGGCTAGCAGTTGCAAGAAGTAATAAAGTATCTTTATCCAAATCATGACGTTCTAATGATTCCTGCACTATATGTTTGAAATTTTCTCGAATCTCATACAAAACTCTTTCATCAAAGTAAATTCCCGCAGTAGCTAATCGGTCTTGGATGCCAGTGATGTTCAAACAATACTGCAAAAATTCACAAAAATAATCTCCATCAATCTCGGTGAATCCGAGACGTGTCTCACGATCTGGTTTTGATGTTTTGAAATTATAAATTTTTCTATAGAAATCTTCTTTGCTTAATTGAAGTAACTCAGCTAATCTTTCCATTGAAATCGACCAACGACATTCTAATGCCGTGTTTTGAAGTTCGAAGATTATATCATCTAAAATTTGATCTGGAGTTAATTTCTCAACCATTGTTTCCTTCAAGCTAATCGCCAAGAACAGCTTGGCAAGTAAATTATATCAATTAAAATATGTATATGTTGAATCTAAAATTAAATCCTGGATTAGAGAAATTTGATATTTCTGAATACAAAGGTTGTAGTGGAGCAAATTTCTACGAACAAGATCGTATCCTTCAAAGAATGGTAGATCGCTATTCAAGTTATTTTACTCAAGAACATAAGAAAGATTTTCATAATCACTTGAGTGGCTATGGCAATTTGTTAGGTGGAATTCTAAATGAACTTACAATAGATTCCCATAAAGAGGGAAAATATGGCGAGATTCAGAAATACGATAAAGTCGGAAATCGAGTCGATGAAATTATTTATTCACCTGAACAAATTCAATCTAGAAAGATCTCGTATGATTATGGAGTTGTTAATCTAGATTTTCATAAATCCTGGAAACATAGTTTCCCTTTCATCCATAGATATACTCTTGCTTATTTAATGAATTTAAATGGAGAAGGTGGTGTATCATGTCCTCTAGCAATGACAGATGGAATGATATCCGCATTGAAGCAAATAGGAACTGAAGAACAAAGAAATAAATATCTTCCTCTGGTAGCAGGTGAGGGTAGCGATTCTCATTTTATGTGTGGACAATATGTTACAGAAAGAGTCGGTGGTAGCAATGTAGGAGCGAATCGAACTATTGCCAAAAAGCTAGAGAATGGAAAATGGAGTTTGCTTGGTGAAAAATGGTTCTGTTCAAATCCAGGAGACCTTTGGGTAACTACTGCCAAAATGGAAGGCACAAATACTATAGGAATGTTTTTAGTTCCTAGGTTTAAACAAGACGGAAGTTTAAATGAACACCATCTCTTAAGAAAAAAAGACATTATAGGCTCTAGAGGAAAAGTAACAGCTGAAATTATTTATGATGGAGTGGAAGCCGAAGAATTGGGTAGGCCTTCTCATGGTATTGCGAATTTAATTCGCTATATTATCAAGGCATCTAGAATTCATGTTGGTTTAGGTGCCTGTGGTAATTCAAGAAGGGCAATTATGGAAGCTGTAGCTTATTCTAAGTCTAGAACTGCCTATGGTAAAAATATAAATACCTTTCCCGCATTTAAAATTCAATTAGTAGAACTACAGATCCTTCAATCAGTGTGTACGATTTCTAATTTTAGAATGGTGCATCATGCTGAACAAAATTCTAAATTACAAGATTTACTTATCCCGTTAATGAAGTATAAGGCATCTTCATTAGCTAGCTACATCTGTAAGTCTGCCATACTATGTTTAGGTGGGAATGGGATTATTGCTGATTTTTCCCCTATTCCAAGATTATTAAATGACTCTATCATCAATGAATCTTGGGAAGGTACTCATTTGATCATCACCGATCATTGTATGCATGCTTTGAGTAAGGAAAAAATTCGTAAGGAATGGCTTTTCGAACTTGAATCCAATATTGAATTAGCAAGTAAAATTTCTGAATTATCAGAATTGATTACTTTCTTTCATAATCTACTCACAAAATGGCAAGCTCTATTTATGAATTCTAAAGAATGGAAGGATGCTAATCGAGTTTATTTAATCGATCAAACTTACGAACTATTTTCCTTATCTTTATTACTAAGAGAAGCCTCTTTAAATTATGAAAATGGTTCTAAGGAAAAATATTTTTACAATCATGACGAAGAAGTTTATCATGATCTCGCATACGCTTATAAAGAAATTATAGAATTTGGAATAGGTGGATTTAAGTCTCCGAATGGTATTTTTTTGAATGAAACTAAGATGGATCGTCTATTTGAATACCTGGGCTAGATTCAATTAATAATAAATGTCAAATTTAATATTAATTCTATTCTGTCTTTTCTTAGGTATGCTACTAAGAAAAAGCAGTCGTCTACCTGAAGGATCATTTCGAGCACTGAATGGATTTATCATTCATGTATCTTTACCTGCTCTTATATTTTATCATATCCATTACTTAAAATATAATTCAAAATTATGGCTAGCAGTCTTAATGCCTTGGATTATATTTATAACAGGTCTTATTTTCTTCTGGGGACTTTATAAAAAAGGATATCTCAGCCGTAGAACAGCAGCCTGTTTAATTCTTACCTGCGGATTAGGGAATACTTCCTTTGTTGGCTTACCTTTGATAGAAGCTTACTTCGGTAAAGAATTTCTGGGAACTGGAATTATAGTCGATCAGTTCGGAACATTTCTATGTCTAGGGACGGTGGGAGTTACCTTCGCATTCTATGCTAAATCCGATCGATGGAATTTTTCTGAAATGGGAAGAATGGTTTTTTTATTTCCACCTAGTCAGGCAATGTTTTTGGCTATTTTAATCAGATATATTGATTATCCCAATTGGATAGATTCTTTGTTGCTACGTTTGGGAGACACTCTTACTCCAATTGCCTTAGTTTCCATTGGACTTCAATTGAATTTATCTGATATCCAAGAAAACATGAGGTCATTTTTTTTAGGGATTACTTTTAAATTACTGCTAGCTCCTTTAGTAATTTTTATTCTCTATAGTGTATTATTTAATAATAAATCTGACCAAATAAATGTGATTATATTTGAGGCTGGCATGGGGCCCATGGTAACAGGTACTATTATAGCAATAGAGAACGATTTAAATCCTCAATTGGCTGCGGCTATTCTTGGAATTGGGATCATCATTTCAATGATCAGTACTTATTTCTTGTATCAATTGATTACATATTAAAAATAGTTATAGGTTAATTACTTTGGATTTAATTCAATCATCAAAAGCATTATATACTATACTATTAGATAAAGACCTATATTTTAAATCAGCGAATCAATTTTTCTTAAATAAAGCAAAACATGATTTGTCACTTTTAAAAACCAGAAGTGAACTTCCCCCAAGAAACTGGAGACTCATTAAGCAATTAATTTTGCATAATTCATAGGACTGTTAAATCCTAATGTAGAATGTCTTCTCTTACGATTGTAAAAGATTTCTATATAGTCAAA
>Ga0100402_1005971_pt1 | contig 12236 bp, 13 predicted proteins | sample CryGeyme20150102_FD_80419 | JGI IMG/M metagenome (GOLD analysis project Ga0100402, IMG submission 80419) | Groundwater microbial communities from Crystal Geyser aquifers in Utah, USA - Crystal Geyser metaG 2015-0102 | ecosystem: Environmental > Aquatic > Deep subsurface > Groundwater | place...
TAGATCGAACTCGTTAACCTCAACAAACCCGATTAATGGTAGGAAATGAGCAAATAGTACAATGACCTTTCCAATGATGAAGCATTCGGATGGGCCATCTTCGACATCCTCAAAACTATCAACGAAAAGGCACAGCAGTTTAAAAATGTTCAGCTTGTTTGTGAGAATGAACAATTTTTGACTGAAAATTTGCCAGAATAGTTCAAGACCAGAAACATGAATATTCCATATGTCTTCACTAATATAGCAGAATGGAAGACAAAAAGCATTGAAAAGTACGGAATCATCAACCCCTCAATCCCAGACCTCGCTGCGTAGCTTAATTTTTATTCAGGCACCTCGGGCTCATTGGCATCAATGACTCAAAACAAACTTTCAAGATGATCCTCAAACGTTTGCAAGACGAAAAGGTGTTAGAAAACTGTGATGATGCATTTATAAAGGCTTCAAAGGCAAAAACAGACAATGAGGAGTTTTCGTATTTCAGAGTCCTTGGTTTACCTTTTCAAATTTCAAAAAACTAAATCATCAACAAAGTCATTGAACCTGCTCGCTTCGGAATAAAAAATTATGGATTGAGTTTGATCTTTGAGAATGGGAGATTCTCAGGTAAAGCTGTCATAAAGCTGCCATCGAAGTTTGACCAAATGGTACTAAGCAAGGACAGAATGTTTATCGGAAGGAGGTATATTGAAATAATTCAAATCAACTAAGTAGAGTACACCAGTTATAAGGTCTGGGAGTAGAAGCAGCGTGAAGAACGCATGAAAGTGGTCAACAATGCCCAAAACTCCTCATCGAAATCTCGATCTCGCAGCAGGGATAACAATAGACAGAGTTCTTCCAGGTCGGGTCATCGACAGGGCCAGAGGTAAGAGTATAATAGAGAAAGTAGGGAGGTGCTGCACTTGCTGAACGAGTCAGCCATTAAAATCAGAGGGCTTCCATTTTCGCTGAACAACTGGGACATCGAGTAGATATTTAAACAGTTTAATTTTGTGAGGGGAAGTGTTAAATTGGGATTTATGGGTGAGAGGAAGTCGGGTTAGGCAGTAATATTATTTCCCAACAAGGAGGAGGCTGAAAGAGCCCTGGTATTACACAACCTCGTCGTGGGAGGAAGATACCTCGAACTCCGCCTCATCAACAAGGAATTCTACGATCGCTTCCATTGATAACATACCCATATTATTAAATCACTCATACTTTTATTGCCACCTGCATGTCCCTATAACTCATCATCCAGGAAATCAAAGTTCTTGGAGACCTCAAAGTTACAAAAATTATCACTAGCGAAGAAGGAGAATAGCTTGTGGATGAGTAGAGAAAATTCCGAGTCAAGATCGGGAAGTAGCAATTCATTTCAAAATAACCTGGATAATTCATTAGTTGTAATCATTTGTATTTCAACTAACCCTTTTCTTACCTCTATGACCATATGTCCCACATCCTCTATATCGAAATATTTTGCAAGCATTAGTATCTCGATAATAGCGATCTCGATAAAGTCCTCACAGCATAGGTTGATCTTGCCGACCTATCAACTCTTCACGGAGATATTATTGAAACTCATCTTTATGACATTAACCAAAGAGAGATTGGCAAAATGGTTCTGACCATTTAGACCTTCAAGCAAGCTAAAGGTTACTCGGAAAAAGTTAGCAGTAAATTTTTCTTTTAAGCTGTCCTTTCAGAGTATGAGAAGCAAATCCAGGCGACCTAAGCAGCCAAAAATATTAAAAATCTTATAGTTAACAATACACTGGCTGATACCTTAATGACCATCAGCACAATGACCTTGATATGCGAGAAAGAAGACCCTGAGATATTCATGCGCTAAGGATTTATTTTGATTCGCTATGGAGTAGCCATCAAAGCATTCAGTTCAATGCTCAAAATAACAAGCAAATAAAATGCTCATTGGGAGAACTATATCTAATTTCTAAAAAACTAAGGAGTGAAGTTCTAATTTTTTTTCTTTCATTTCGATGAGCTGGGAAACATCATTTGCAAAGCGAAAGGATAGATAAAATATGTTTCTTTTGATGAAACTATTAACCTCCACACTATAAATCTTGTGGACAAAAGATCCAATAAATATGGAGTCTTGATGGTTAAATTCGACTAAAAACAGGTTGATAAAGTAATCATTAACAATAAAGTTGATAAAAAAGTTGTTGCAATTGAGCCAATGATCCAGGAACAGATCTAGATCTTCAATCGATATAAGTTCGACAACAAATGCAATAATCACATCTTGTCTGAAAAAATATGGGAGTTAGAAAAGAAGGCAGAGGAAGAGGCTGAAGAAAAAACCAAACCACTAAATCCTGAATAGAAGAAGAAAATGGAGGAACATTCAAGGTTCATCAAATTTCTTCAAAAGGAAATGATAAAGATTGAGAAGGAGCTGTCAAGGAGGGAGCATAATGACAAGAAAGACGATAGAAGAAGTATGTTTTTGCCAACTCTGGAGAAGAAAGGTCATGACTCCAGAGTATCTCCATCAGGTGAGGATAGTTACAAAAGGACAAATAGTACATTTTCAATGAACAAAAAGACTAAATTTCCTCGAATATGATAATTTAATACGTTTCATTTGATCAATTTACCTCCTCAATGAGAATATTGTCATCATTTCTCCTTCGATTTCGACATTTGGTATAGCCTAAGTATGGCAAGGACCAGAAGTAGTCAAAATAATAGAGGAACTTTGAGGCCATCGAATATGAGAAAAGGGCAAATATGATTCCTCCAATCACATCGATGGTATAATGCACTCTACAAGAAATCAGCATCACAATCATATATCCCAATTCAATGTAAATATATATTTTCACCCATTTTGGTAGGTTGAGAGTGTGGATCTCAAGGGCAAGAATGAATGAATTTCCAGTGTGTCCCGAGTAGTAAAAGTCTCTTGTGCGATCGTAAGGAACCAAAAGAGAAGGGACAGGTGTCTAGTGCCAGACCATGTCAGAGGGAAAAGGTAGGATAAATACGTTCTATGTTGATCCAAAAGTACCACAGAAATGACTCTCATGATGTTGAAAAGGAAGAAAGCCATCAGTATTCTTGTATTTTTGATCTTAACAGCCCTGTGTATCAATACTTTTACCAATAGATGGCAAGTACTGGAACAGTGATGTCGATGAAAAGTTGCCCGATTAGCAAAATAATTGAATTTTTATCATTTTTCATGATTCTGTTGATGGAAAAAGTGAACTATTGCAGTAGATCGAGTAAACAAGGTTGGGTAAGATCCATATTGTACAAGACTCGGTATAAGATAAAGCCCATTGTAAGCAAAAAGACTGGTAGAACTCGGATTAGGCATGAGGGAGGTAGCGAAGATTTCCTTTCTGGGTTCTCAGAAGAATTCCTTGAAGCGGATGAATTATTTCTCTATCCATATGTATACATATTGATTTGTTATTATCTGTTCGAAGGTGTAATATCTCATTGTGATGCCTGATTTATTGAAGTGCCCCAAGCATAACCTCCTCGAATAAATTGTCTGTATCGGCGAATACTGTAACAAGAGAATCGGCTGCTAGCTGTGTATTGGCAAGCACGAACATAAATTTTATCTAGACAACAAGGCTAAGTAAAAAAATGTAGTACAAGTTCAGCAAGAGATAAAAAACAAATTAACCCATCTTAAAGAGTACACCAAGGTCAATATCAAAAGCCTCAAACTGCCAGCTTATCTAAATAAGCTAAACAGTCAGTTTCAGGAAGAAAGGCTATACTTGAAGAATAAACTTGAAGAAGAAAGGATGAATTTCGAGCTTTTGATGTAGAAAGTTCAGAAGAAAATCACTTCAGCTCTTGATTAGATGGAGAAAAATGTTGTGGAAAATTGGAATGCCTACAACAAAGAAGCACAGAAACATCTAGATTCAGAAAAAGATTACAATCAATTAATGGAACACTTCTAGTCAGGAAACTGGACCACTCATGCTCATGTTTAAAAGTCAGTTAATTTTTTGTATTCAGAGGAGCTGTTGTTTAGATTTAACAGAAATCTAGACAAATTAAAAAAGGAAATCAACCATCACAAAAAATAAAACGAATTGCTACTGGGATGGTTTTATGTGAGAAGGAACTAATTCCATAAATTTGAGCTCTGCCCTCACAAAACATTTAATGAATTGCTTGATAGATACGATAATCAGCCTTAAATAACAGCTTACAATAAAGAGTATACAAAGGAGAGTCGGGATGACGAAGAGGGACCTCTATCTGTCATTACTTCTGAAATGAAGGCTCTTATGCTCTACCCTAAAATTATATATGAACCTTTTCAGAACATAGATAAGTTGATAAGATACACCAATAACATTTTTGCTACTTCTGGAGGTCGGAGTGTCAATATCTGGACAAGAGTGTCAATGCAGCCATAAAAATCATATCCCCTTGATTTTCCCTCTTATGGACTGTCCACCTTCAGATAGCATGGTGAGGATGACCCTGAAATTTTGCTCTACGGAAAGTCTAATGGTCAGATTGGTCTGATTAACGTTGAAAAGGAAACAGTTCGAGAAATGGATGCTCATGAAGGTACTGTAAAGGATATTTTGCAAGTAGATGAGTATCATTTCCTGACAGCCTCTTATGACTGGACTATCAAGTTATGGGGTATGAATCATAATCCTCAGGACAAAACTTTTGCCTCTGAAAGATTAACTCTCACTGGCTGTTCAGGTCGAGTACATTGCCTATGTAAATTTGGCCCCAACATCCTGTCTGCAGGTGCAGATAACACTATCAGAATTTGGGATGTGATGACAGCTAGTTTTGATGAGACATTTGTTCATGAAAAGGAAGTACATGCTTTGGCTGAGATCAGACCTGAAGTGTTTGCTTCAGGAGGGGAGCTAAAATAACTGAGATTGTGGGACTATCGTAAAACCAAGACTCCTATTTTAAAACATCCGATAGAATTCAGTATCAATAGTATTCTGAGATACGATGAATACACAGTGATATACAATGACAAAAATATTGTCAAGGTGCTTGATTTTAGAAATCCTCATGAACCTTTGACCCGCTTCTAAAACAAATAAGTTTACTCTCACTCCATAAACTCCATGAACTATTTGTCAGATCTGGAGATCGGTATGGGAGGCAGTGACACTTTCATTACTTTATGGAAATACTGACAACTAGTGATGATCGTTAACATAGTTAGATTATTAAATATGAGCTGACAATATCAGGCATTTCTGACACTTTCCATTATATCGAACAAATTAGAGTATTCTGCTTCTTTGATTTCCCACAAGTGAATAACACTGCTGTTGATGTGCATCACTTGCTGCTTCAAAACATGGTTTTCATGTTCCAACATCTTATAGCGGTAAGCCATTCCACCCAACTATCTGTTTTCCTTCATCACCCTCTCAATTTATTGACGCATCGAGGTCAATTATTCACTTTTGACCCTTCTTTCATGCTCAAGGATGTTCATATTGAGCTCAGTTGATTTTTGGAGCGACTCAATTTTTTGCTATTGCTTGGATTGGGTCAGGTCTTTTTACTCAGCTGTTTTCCTAAACTTAGCTATCTCTTCGATCAGTTTCTGCTTTTCATAGTGTTCTCGTTCAATCTGATTACCTCTGTGCTCTAAAGTCGATTCAAGTTGCCTCTGTTCTTTTTTTGCAGATTCTAACTGTAATTTTTGACTTTCGATCATAGTCTTCAAGCCATCGTTTTCTTTCCTGAGTTAGACGTTGATGTGGATGATTTAGTCAAGTTGCTCTCTGAGAATTTTGAGACCTCCATTTTCTTCCATAGATCTAACTGGAGTTTCACTAAGCTTCTTGACGATAGCAGTGAGTTCTTGCTTTTCAGTTCTTATTCTCGCCATTTAATTTTTGAGCTCTTGTACGATAGAAGTGTACTATTTCATGCTTTAGCCGTTGTTATTGTTCACTTTGGTGCTTTGAGATCCACTTTATTCGACCTCTTTCAACTTAAATTCAATTTACCTGGCATATTCCTTCAAACTGGCTTTATCCTCTTTTAGCTGATTGTTTTACAATCGCAGATCAGCTATACTCCTTTGCATGGTCTAAGATTCGACAATGTCCAACTCTACTCTTTTGATCTAATTGATGTAGGCGCTATCAGGCATTCGGCCCATATCATTTTGACTTTCTTTCTGTGCTGATTATATAAACCTCAGTATTTTAGAGAAGGACTGCTGGATTTATTCTTCAGTGTCAAGATCATTGATGGTTACTCTTGATCTGACTTTGAGGTTGTTGTATATTTTTTAGTGGTTACTTGATATCTTCTTGATTTAAAGTATCAAATTGTCATGGGGAAGGTACACAGGCCGTTTCTTTTTTAATTATTAGAAGTTTTTCTGCATTTTTTCAACTTCTCTTGAGAGATCTTGGTTTTGCTGTTGATGACTTTAATTTTATTGTTTCAATTCATTCATCTTCGACTGCAAATTATGAAGCTGGGACTCAAGAGCTGCCCTCTACTTTATTTTTTCATTGATCTCCTGTTCAAAATTGATCGTCATATTCCTGATAAGCTCTTAGTTGTTGTGGCTCTGAGATGGTGACTTATTAAGTTCTTATATCAAATGTTTTTTCTCGTTTTTCAGGTTATGTTCATTCTGTCGACTGCGATCAAGCTACTGCTCAAGTTGGCGGATGTGATGTTGTAAACTGTTGATGGTTTATTAGGATTTCCCTTTGTGGGTTTCCATTTATTTGCGCAATTGGTTGATCTAGGCCAATTTCAATAGATTGACGTTGGTGATGCTCTTAATATATGGGAGATTTGCCTCGATGTTTTCGCTCATCTGCTTGATTTCAGTTTGAGTCATATTAGATGTCTAAGCTTCACTTCTCAGAACTTTAAGCACTTCCAGTTGGGTCTGCTTGATCTTTTCAAGAGCAAGCTTGAGTTCGGTGGTGGACTTTTTTTATGTCCTTCTGACCTGGTATGGCTGCTGGTTGGGCGGGGAGTTTTTGTAAATCATATTCATATTACTTTAATAAAATAATGCCTATCACTACAACATCCTTCTGATACGCTCCACATTACTGACTGAGGCCTTCTCGATGTTGAGATCCATCACTTTTCCCATGATGTTGTGCTTGACATTACCGTCATAATCCTTTTTGGTCGAAAGGCGCACTTGATACCCTTGATAAAGACGTTTTTCGGCCTCCTACTTTAACTCGACTTCTCCAAGCAAAAACATATCCTCCAGATTGATGCCCTTGAATATTTATTGTGCAAACTCATCAAAAGCTGTTGACCAGAGGGAACCTGTGATGTCAGTAAGTTCTATCGGCATAATGCATCTTTTGTTGACAGTAGAGTTAAAATGCCCACAGGTCAGACAATTAGCGTGAATTTATGTAATGCTTTTCTTACACTTCGGATTGGTACAAGCATCATAGAACCATTTTCCTTTAAAAGTTATATGAGTCAACCATACCTCAAGATCGGAGTGTATTACCTCGTTGGGTCCTGCAAAGTTGATGTCAAGCTCAAGTTCTTTGATGGTTTTGATGACTCTTTATTTCGTGGCAGTTGCGTTGGTTGCTGCAGGACCTGACTCTGTCATTGTTTGGTAATCACCTATGCTATATTTTCCTTCTTTTGAGACAAATGGATGGTTCGTCAAAAGCTATATTTCCGATTTGAAGAGGGAGTTAATTGAAATAGTGTCACGATAGTTGCTGAGTTTGAAATTTTTTAGTTGAACTGTTCTATTGATCCACTATTCATCAACAAAAATATCCCTGCTCCAGAGAACAACCTCAATTGACTTCAACATTACAGGGTCTCCAATTATTAGGGATTTCTTGTAGATACTTCTTCCATTATTTTAAAAATTTCTTTCTTCACCTATCTCCAATAAAATTCCCACAATATCAAACTGTCTCTCGAAATCTGGAGATTCAAGAATATTTTTGAATGAAATGTTGGTATCTAATGCGTATGGAATTGAAGGTAAATCTTTTAGAGGTTTGAAGATGCTATTTTTAGTGAAAGTGATGTTGTATTTCGAGAACTTATCACCTCGATTCATTTTGTAGTTTTCTTATCTGATTTGACCCCTTTACATACAATAAATGTGATTCTTCTTGATCATCTCATGATACTCTTTAGCTGATTCTCCGAACATCACTCCTTCAATTTTAGTTCCAGTTCTATCCACTAATGTCATCGAGAATATCTTTGTTAGTTTACCAGCTTTATTATTGAACTCTCTATAGCTTTTCTCAATCACTCTGACCACAATTTTCCAGTTTTGGATGTCCACAAATAAGTCAGTGATCTTGTCAAATTATTTTAAGTCATCGTTGTCAAGTTATTAAGCCTCCACATCCATGGCATCACCATTGTTTGATATTTTTTGAGTAGAAGTGTCAAATCTGACAGGTTCAATAGCTCTGTAATTCTAGGGTTGTTTTTTGGAAGTTGTGCCTTCCCCATTCTAGAATCTCACCTCTTTCTTGAGACCACTTGCAGCCAATTTTTCAGTTTTCTTAGGGTCGACTGGCCTGAACTCATTGATTTCAATAAAGGTTTTTTCATTTTGCTGAAAACTTGAAAATTAGTTGATTTCAATGAGATACTTGGGTTCTTCTCCGTAAGGCTTTCCCACCTTCCTCAGGTCATCCTGAGGTCTTTTCATCAGGATGAGGGATTTGCAAGACATTGTTCCATCTGTAATTTAGAGTCTCATGCAATCATCCATGACTCTCATCTTAGAGGCTTCAACTATGTAGTTGCACTTGCCTGCCTTGCGTTCTTGCATGCTACTAATGGCGTTCCGAGTCAGAAAGCTCATACTCAATACTCAATTAAAATATAAGCGGCACTTACTTATGAACTTTTAATTTTACCGCTCACAAAATCTCAAATTTAAACTAGTCAATCAATATGCTTCATTTCATTTTCGAACCTTTTTCGCTAACCTCAATTGTTGACTCTTCCTATGTACTTTCAAGACTGGTCTCGTATCCCAAAGTTCTTCCTGTCTTCAAATATCGAAAGGCAATGAAAGATAAAAAGGTGATGACAAGCAGTACTCCCGTAATGATATAGCTTTTTGGTCCTTTCCATTTGAGGATGGGATAGAGAGGTTTAACAGAGAGGGTATAGACTATATTTGGTAGTATTTACTTATATTGAAAACTACATAGAGAATGACTAAAGACATAGGAAATAATACTCTTCTGATATGGAATCGGGTTCGATTGAAGTTAAAATCGACCAGAAGGCATACGATAGGGAGTGAGTGAAGAGCAAACATTAGATAGAGGACAATAGCTTAATAGGAATGTATCATACTTCTTCGGTATTTGAGGTCGAAAGGAAGGATTATTGTCCAATAAGCCAACGTTATTGGAAGCTCTAGAGTTAAAGCTAGCTCGAATATACCATGAACATAATACTTCAACCTTCATAATAGAAGCACTACTTTGGTGTAACTTGGAGGGAAATGTTAGAATATTTCAGTAGTAAATCAAAGCATAAGACTGAAAAGTAGAGCCAGCTGGCAAAGAAACCAATCGAAGTAAGGTATGCCACTTCGATAAAGATTGATTTGACTATGTTAAACTACCAGACATAAATGGTGCTCAGAATAAGCCAGCTAGCCACCCGTATTTTTTGAAGGTCAGCTCTTGAACATTTTTCGTACAAAGGTTAGTGAAGACCTAAAATATTTTATGGAAAGAAGTAAGCTATGAAATTTGGCTCCTTGAAGATATTCATTCGATAATTGTATCAAATAGGCTAAGTAAAATGAACATTTAGTTGACAATGATATCGAATAAAATAATCCCTAGCATATATCACTGTTTCTTGTTTTCAGGCTTGATGTTACTAGCTAAATGGAAAAATACTCTTTGATTTATTTAGGAGTTTTTAGTTTTCGGAAGTACCAATGTGAACCGACTGCAATTACTATTGCCATAGTGAAGTTGACAGCAGTCTCAAGATCTCTCCAGTTCAAGATTGGGTAAACAGGCTTATGTAAGAGAGTGTAGGCTTAGTTAAAAAATATTTTACCACAGTTGCCAACTGTATATATGAGAGCATAACCAATGACAAATACTACTCTCCTCCTGTCAAAACGATAGCGACTAAATCTGAAATCAACAAGAAGACAGATGATGGGAGCCACATGAAGTGTACAGTACAAATAAAGCCTTGCTCCTTGATAATGAATAAAGTACCTGAATGTAGCTTATAGTCAAAAGGAAATAGAAGAATCCAGTAAATGAGAGTAATTACCATCTGAAGACAAAGAGCTACCTCATAAACTGCCTCAACCCAGTATTTATAGCTCAATATTGAGATCTGTACTTTGATGAAATTGAAACTTTTCTTTTGAAGAGCGCCTTTAGCAACGCGTTCGTTGAGACTAACGAAAAATAGATATAAGTCAAGCAGTATCCATTTTGAGTGAGGTATACAATTTAGATGAAAATTGTTTTAGCAATGTTAAAGTCCCAGACATAGATGAGAGTGAGGATAAGCCAGCAAAGGAATCTTATTTTCATCAAGGATTAATGTGAGCATCTCTAGGTTAGAGGTTCCAATATATCAATTTTGCTTCTCTGAGGGAAGAAGTAAGCTATAAATCGTTATTGTAGTGAGTGAGCCATTATTTGGATTGAATGAAAGATGAAATTTTAAATAGCATTTAGGTTAATAATGACTGTCAGTTACAACAAAGCTGTCAATCATAAATATTCTGATACTTGCAGCGATCTTACATTCTCCACTTTTCTCCTCTTTCTCTGAGCCTCAAGATGAGATTCCTTAGCCTTTGGATTGAACTTCTTGATCTTTCCTCCTGTCGAATTTATACCAAAACATCTCCCTAATAATTTTAAATCGAGTCTCTTTACTGCAAAAATGTGTCTGTCTTTCATCCTGGCATATCTAAGTATAACAAATAGTACGCTCTGAGCATAGAAGTATAGGCTTTTCTAGCCAACGCATATTTTTCATCATCGTCCTTGACAAGCCCCCTCACAAGTCCTTCAATGTAATGCAGCGAATTATCTCTGATGTTCAACTTTTGAAGATAGCTTGAAAATCCATCTAATATGATGTCCTTTTCGAGAAGCTCAAGTTTGGGACAGTAGAAGCGAATCTGTTCGGCATAGTCAGACTACTGATAGTGGAGCATTAAGAGAGAAACGCCTGAGCTGTTGAAACGAGCTGATCGACCTACTCTGTTTCCGTAGTCAGTCAATGTGGGAGGTACATCGAAAAGAATGATGTGATTGAGGTCAGGAAAATCGAGACCTCTGCTGGCGACTTCTGTACTGATCATAACAGCACTTTTTTATTTTCTGAACTCGAGATAGGTGTTTGTTCTGTATTTCTGATCCAGGTCTCCATGAATTTTAAAGACTCTTCTACTTTAGATTTTATCATCAGTGGCAATACCATTAGAGTCCTTGTACTTGATGTTGTTAAGGATGTAGTCAAGGTACTCCACCTCATCAATGGTGCTCACAAAAATCATGACTTTAGAGCTTTTAACGAGCTGGAGATAAGCAATCATCAAGGGAATTCTTTATTCCTCCGTCATCAGAACATATTGTTGCTTCAAGTTTTTCGATATGTTGATCTATTGCGTAGAAGTAATTTATTAAGGTTATTCTTCATCTCTTCCTTCTTTCTCAAAGCCGATGTATGTCGGATTATCCATGCTTAAATGTTAAATCAACTTTTCTACCTTTTCGTTGAAATGTGCAGATACAAGGACTTTCTGAGTGTAGTTAGCCTCCACTTTTTACTTCAAAAAATCAATGATTTAGTTAGCATCTTTTTGGAAGCCCATATCAAGAGTTCTGTCGGCTTATTCAAAAACTATTGTTTTAATGTTGTCAAGTTTGAATGACTTAGTATTGTTGAGATGATAAATTAGGCGTCCAGGAGTTGAAAAAAGTACACTGACTCCTTTCCTCAGTCTCATTTTTTAGTGGTTTGGTTGCTAACCTCCAATAAGGCATCCTGGTACGATGAAAGGACATTTTTTCAGACATCTCATTACCTCATTATGCCCTTGGATGCATAACTCTCGAGTCGGACAGATTATCAGCAAAACCGTACCAGCATCTCTTTTGGTAATTGTCTTGTTCTCAAGGTATTGATTTATGAGAGGGATGAGGTAAGCCAACGTCTTTCCGCTGCCTGTCGAAGCCTTAGCGATGACATTTTTTCCGTTGAAA
>Ga0100402_1005973_pt1 | contig 12235 bp, 6 predicted proteins | sample CryGeyme20150102_FD_80419 | JGI IMG/M metagenome (GOLD analysis project Ga0100402, IMG submission 80419) | Groundwater microbial communities from Crystal Geyser aquifers in Utah, USA - Crystal Geyser metaG 2015-0102 | ecosystem: Environmental > Aquatic > Deep subsurface > Groundwater | place...
AGTAGTAGTAGTAGTAGTAGTAGTAGTAGTAGTAGTAGTAGTAGTAGTAGTAGTAGTAGTAGTAGTAGTAGTAGTAGTAGTAGTAGTAGTAGTAGTAGTAGTAGTAGTAGTAGTAGTAGAAGTGAATTGAGTCATGTTGAAATTCAGTCTTGTGTTGAAATTATGTGGTGGTGACACGTGTTGAAATGTGATCAAATATGTTGAAATGTGTTGAAATGTATTGAAACGTATTGAAATGTGTTGACATGTGTTGAAATCGTGTTGAAATTATGGTCAAATTTCAGCATGACTCAGACTGTGTCTCATCAGTATTTAAAGCTAGTATGGACCTCTTGGTCTGCTGTACTATTAGGGTTTAAATAGGGGTTTGGCGGACCTTCCAGGGAAATTCAGACTTCTTGACAATCGCTGGACGCCCCTGCGAACACAAGCCCAACCCAACCTTGCGTACATACAGTACACAAACCTGAATGCTAGAAAGCCCGTTGTTGGGATAAAAAAACAATGAGCTGCTATCTTTAATACTGAACTGTCAAGTCTAAAGCTTGTGATGATGAAGCTTGATTTTATTAAAATGTAGCAGTCAATTGAGTAGTGCGCTAATGACGAAAACCTTAGGTGCGTCGCTAGCTAAGCGAATCCATTTGAAGAATGTATTGGGTTGCCTAATACTATACAATTTTTGAGTGGAAAAGGCAAAAGAAAGCGCGTCCGAATTGAAAACCAACATGACTTCGTTGATGTTTGAGTTGATTATTTCTTGCTGGCTTTCTTCATGGAGGCCATCATGGACGACGATAGTCGTTCATAGACGTCGTTCCAAGCAGCTTGGAGATCTTCGTTCCAATCGCTTTCCAATGTATCCTTGAGAGCAAAAACCAGAGCTTTACCCATGATAGGAAACATTTCTGCTTTCACTCCATATTGCACATGCAGTTCTCCCAGTGATCGCATGTTTTCGTCCAATTTCTTCGCCTCCACCATTTCAAGTGCCTTGTCGAGCATTTCAATAAAATAAGAAGCGTGTGTTTTAAACCTTCGAGACTTCATCATGGCATCAGACTCCATATCCATGTCAAGAGGAAAGCCGAAGAGAGTCTTTGATTCTGGACAATCACGAAAGAACTGCTGAAAAAGTTTGGTCCCAGCAATTTCATCGTAGTTGTCAATGGTCTTGAGCTTGGCCCAGGAGTCCAACACGGCTTGTTCGCTGTTCATGGATCGAATCATTTCACCCGAAAGGGAGGCGTAGACCTGCAGCCAGCACTGTTCAATCTCAGGCGTAAACTGTGACTCTCCCAAGCATTCGCGCAGAGTTTCAAGCAAGGATTCACCCATACTGGGGAACCAGTTCTCGTGGACTCCCATTCGAGCGTGCTTCTTTCCAAGATCCGTGAGGATTTCTTCGAGCAACTCGGTATCTGGTCCCAGCATTTGCAATTGCTTATCAAACATTCGGATCATGTACGAAGCATGCGCCAAGAAGCGTTTATTAGTTTGCATCTCGGGGCACCCAGGTTCCATAGTGGCAGGGAAACCAAACAGAGACTTGGCTGCGGGTACCTTGGTAAAGAAACTATTCCGTAAAAAAAGGAAATATGGGCGTTAGAAAAGTCTTCGTTTCAGTCCATCTGTGAAGGGGAGCGACGACATGAAATGAAAACTTACTGTTTGAAGAGAATCACCCCTGCAACCTCTTCACTGTCTTTCATTCTTCGCAAAGCTTCCCAGCTGTCCATTACGGCGAACATAGTTCCGTAGTCCATTTCTAATGCACTTGCCATGGTTGAAATTTTTGAAGTGAGTAAAGAGCAAAAAATTGTTTTCCAAAGAAAATGTCTCTCAAAGAAAAATTGTGAGCCCTCAACAAAACATGAAAAGGCAATTCAGAGCATCAGAAGTGGTCAAAGAAGGTAAGGATGTCAACAGTCTTTTCAATTCGGGTCATTTTGTTATGTGCAGCATTCGGCATCGAAACTATGTCCAATAAAAGAAGACCAAAATGACTTCTGTACCAGGTACTCCTGAGTACCAGGTACCTGTACCAATACCATACTGGTATCAACGAGCAGGCTTCTTCAATTAAACGATCCAAAAGAAGCATCTACGAGTGGTACTATTTAAATTTGGACTACGACTACTATACCTAGCTACTACCAGGTACCAGGTAGTCTACTACCAGGTACCGGTACTCAAGCAAGTACTAGCAACTGTTGTAGACTTGCTTGCTTGTACTGGTACTAGTAGTACGAGCAAGACATTTATGTCTACGAACCCTTGTGGGCTTCAATGACCACGCCGGCTATTTAAGCAACGTGTTCATGGTTGGACCTTCAGAGGTGTAGTTCCAATATTTGTCATTATTTTAGCTACCATAATACCTGGTAGCTATAAGTAGATATGCCTGCAATTGCCGTGGTATTGCCACTTAGATCTAATTGATGTTATACACTGTCACCTGTAGTACTCGTACGATTAGTTTTTATGCACAGGTTACTCTGGCTCCAACCTATTTAAATAATGTGCTCTTCCCTTCCTTCATGTTTAAAAAGTTGCGCTCATTGAAGTTCTTCATATCACTCTGGTAGGAACAAACCCAGAACACCCAAGCTCTTGTAACCCCGACTACTGTCGTAACTACACTACAATTTTGTCGCTGTAACTTGCTGCGTAGGGTCTCGTCCATTGATTTGAATTCGTAGAGACCTACTAACCAAGCACCCCTACCAGGTAGCTCGCAAGAGTCCAAACAATCAGAAGTAGTGCACCTTAGTCATAAATTACCAATCCGCACTGCGTGTCGCATCGATTCCAGCATGATTGAGAGCCGGGGTCAAAGCAGGTTGGCCAAACAACCACTCCCATTATGCTACTTGATTATAACTAGACTTTCTTCACTTTTTGTTTCAACAAGTCGGCCATGGCAGTCCCAGTGCTCTCCACCATGGAAGCAAACGACCCTGTTCTGTCTAGTAGGAGTTCTGCAGGGGGTCCAAACTGCTCTACACGCCCGTTTCCAAGCACCAACACCTTGTCATAGTCCATGACAGTGTCCAATCGGTGTGCGATGGCAATGATCGTCGCAGTGCTGAACCTTTCTCGTAGAGTTTGCTGCAAAAGTTGGTCAGTTAATGTATCAACGTTTGCGGTTGCTTCATCTAAAACCAAAATGCGGCAGTCTGCCAAACATGCCCGAGCCAAGCATAATAGCTGTCGCTGTCCAACACTGAAATTCAAACCACCTTCAGCAATCAAGCCTTCCAATCCATCTGGGATGCTCTGAATGCTATCCCACATATGCACGCTTCGCAAAGCTGCCTCCAATCGTAGTAACTCTTCATTCTCGGTGGCTTGCGGGTAGGGGTCCAAGTTTTCGCGGACGGTACATCCACTGAACAAGACTGGGGATTGTGTAATAACTGCCATATTCGTTCGAACCTTATGTAGCCCTAGCTGCGAGATGTCAACGCCGCCAATATGAATGCAACCGTCTTCTGCTTCCAGTACACGAAAGAGAGCTTGCAATAATGATGTTTTTCCTGCGCCGGTGCGTCCCACTACGCCAACTCGTTCTCCTGGTTTAATTTCGAAAGAGACATTTTGTAGACAAGGTGGAAGGATATCACGGTATCTTGCTTGCAGATTTCTGACCACTATTGATGGTTCTTTCGGCCAATCCTTATGCTCAAGGTCGAATTCTGTAGCTAGTGGCGCTTCTTGAGGTATGTCATGACCAAATTCCCAGATTCGCTCTATTGATACCATGTGATTTGTGACCTCTGCGGATTGTCGAACCATGAAAGGAAAGTTCGCACCTGCCAGCTGCAGTAACAGGGACAGGGCGAGACCCAACACGGCTGGATCCAAATTGAGCAGCCCTTGATCCTGGATGATCACCGCGCATAGAGTTGCTGATGCCAAAAAAAGAAAAGAAAGAAAATCGAGCTTGGTGGCGAACCAACGCGAGCACGCAATGAACGCAAATTGGGATTGAATGAGAGCGTCATGGTGAACTTCATACTTGTTGGAAAAGTAAGCTGTCTTGTGATTTGCACGGATGGTGGCTATACCCGATAATGACTCGCTCATCATTGCGTAGATAGGAGAACGTCCGAGGCCCTCCAAACGCTTTAGCTCGCGAGTGGTTTGCACGAAAATACCTTTCAGATGAATAAATGCCCAAAGTAAAAAAGGAAACACCACCAAAGTCAACGGTAAAATCACAATGGCTGTTACGATGCTGCCCACGAACATGACAAAGCCCACTCCAAAGTCATAGATTGTGAATGGTAACAGCTCATCACTGATTCCGACATCCGCTGAAAAGCGATTGAGGATTCGTCCGAGAGGATTTGTGTCATAAAACTCAATTGTGGCACGGAGAACCGAACGTAGCATTTGGTTATGCAGGCGCTTTGAGGCTTGTAAAAAAAGATAGAAGCTAGCATGTGCACGTACTACTGCCAACAGCACTGTCGCAGCCGTTAGACCATATACCATGGAAAACCAGTAGGACGAGCTCTGTGTACTCTCTGGTTCCTCGGCCCATTTTCCGACGTATGTCATAGTAACAAGAAAGGCGGCCTGTGTCGTAGTAAAGAGGACGAGAAACAGGCCAGAAACTAGCAGTCCACCTAATGCTTCCCCGTAGAAAAGCCATGTTCGGCTTTTGATAACACCGGTTGCACGCCTTTCGATGAACGAACCATCTTTTTTCTTTTCGGCAACCGTACTTCGCTCCGAGCAACACGGATCTTGTGGTTTTGCTTTGTCTTGTTGATCAGACGGTTCGACTTCATCCTCTTCGGTTTGCAGAGCTTCAGAGAGATCTCCTCCTGATTCGGCCACGCAATCTGCAAACGATCCACAGCAAACGAGTCCGCCCTGCTCTAACAAAATGCAAGTGCTTTCGTTTGCCCCGACAAATTGGTGCTGATGTGTTACGAGTATCACACATTTACCTCGCTGTACTCCCAACTGCTGGATTGCAGAGTAATAAATGGAGCGCGCGACTTTGGCGTCAACTGCACTCAGGGGATCGTCCAGGATCAGGATCTGAGGATCACAGTATATGGCTCGAGCGAGGGCAAGCCGAGCCTTCTGCCCGCCACTGCATTGAATACCTCGATCTCCAACTATTGTCTGGTCGCCATGCTGGAAATTTTGAAAGTCCGACTCCAAGCAGCAGGCATGGACTACCTCATCGTACCACTTTTCATCAAACTGCAATCCCATAGTTATGTTGTCCCTGGCTGTTCCATCCATAATCCACGGATCTTGAGCAGCGTAACTGATAGACTTAAAAGAATTCTGCATTTCGCCGCTCGACAATGGTAATTCGCCAATAAGTGCTTGCAGAAGGGCGCTCTTGCCGCTCCCCACTTTTCCAATCACACAGTAAAGTTTTGCAAGCTCAAAGTTGAGGGAAATTTTTTCTAATGCCACAGCACGATTTGAAACATCTGATTGTTGATCCCAATGAAAAGTCGCACTGGAAAGCTGAAGCACCGAACGACCATTGTGTGGAATACTCTCGTCCTGTTCTGCTCGTTCTTCAGCAGCTTGCTCATCGTGCTGTTGTTGTTCTGAGATTTCCAAAAAGGCTTGAATGCGCCGACAGGAAACGTAGCACTCGGACAGTCCCATAATGGCATGTGGAATGTGTTTGGTCACCGAGTACTGTAGAAGATTCCATAACGTAAATGTTGTAAAGACAATGCGTGGTGTCAACGTCCCATCCGAAGCTGCCACATAGATGCCATCGACAATCACCGCCACAACCAGACTGCTGAAATAATAAATGGAATCGTTCCATGCTCTGAGGCGGTTGGTAAATTGCAATTGCTCCACTTCTTGGGCACGCAAAGTGGCAATCTTGCGTTCCAGCTCGAGTTCCCACCCCTGCAATTTCAGTACCCTTGCTCCTGCTACAGCCTGTGATACCAAGTTAACTCTGGCATCGGTCAATTTGGCAATTTTGGATCGAAAGTACACAAACCGGCGGCTCAACCAGTACTGGAGTGGTACCAGAATAAACAGTAATGCGTAGCCACAGCAAAAGATGGGTCCCATGGTGTAAATTCCCGCAATCAATACGGCAACGACTTCGACCGGACTTGCTAGGAGTAAATTGGAATAAATGCTGGTCAACAAAAAGCGCTCCACATCATTGGAGGCCAAGTTGGTAACGTGACCGGATGTTCCAACGTTGCCGGTCGAAGTGTTTCGAATGGATGGAAGTCGCAGTGTCTTGGCATAAATGGCGGCCATTAATCCTACTCGATATTGTGATCCCTTGCGGTACAGCATAAAGAATGAATGCTGCTTAGTAGGAAAAGCAATGCATCCGCAAACGATGATCAGGGCAGCCCAAAAGTATCCCGATGAGGTGATCGTGTTGTTGTTCTGGTTGCTCTTGTCTTCAAAACTATCCAACAAGATCCCCAGTGCCATGGCTTGTCCGACCTTGGACAAACTATTCAACATGATTAGCAGCCGACTCGGCCAGGTGGTCTTGATATAATCGCGCGCCATGGCTCGAGCCAGGCTGGCTTTCTTGCTGCTGCCGTGTCTACTAGAGCATCGCTCTTGTTCTTGACGCCACAAGGTTTCAATGTACGTTCGGTTGTAACGGGATTGATCTACTAAGGCTATTGGTGGCAAATCGCACGCCTCCAGAGGACGCTGTCGACCCAGATCTAATAATGGTTTGGTCCAAGCAAACCAAAAACGAGACCAAAGGGAAGCCCTGGACCATGGATCATCGTCTTTAAAGTTGGGATTGGCCACCATTGTGGATGCTTCTTCACCTACTCTCTGAAATTAGCGCTTTTTAACTCCTCGGTAATCATGGAATACCGCACGTCAATCTGTCAGTGTTTTGTTTGTCTCTCACTGGTCGCCTATTTGTGGAATGGTCTTTGTACAATTATGCTTATGTGGAGTGAGGAGTGAGAGAATTTGTTTAATAATAACTTAATAGAGTAATAAAATAGTGACGAGAGAAAACGAAAGGTTGGATTCTTTGTTCATCATTTAGGGAGAGAGTTTAAACCTATGAGAAGACGCACAAGGGTCGCAAACTTTGAAGGATACTGTACTTATTAGAGAGTACCATCTACAGTAGCAGGTCTTATACAAGTATTTTGATACTTCTTCAGCAAACGGAGCTCTAGTAGTAGGGGACTCTGTAGCTAACAAACCCCTGGCGGCTGGTTTGCAAGAGACGGATCAAGTGTTTGCAAGCAGACTGACACCACAGACGGAATACGGGCCAGCTATTGAACCAAGCCCAGCTGGTTTCACATACATCTATTACGTAATATCCGAATTTTTTACTACTCGTGAACCTGCTTGCAATGACGCAATCCCATACATTTTTATTTGTTGGACCTCTTGTCAAAGAATCTCAATGGAAATAGGATGCATGGGAAACTTTCTATGCGTAAGTATACTATTTCTGCGGCGTAACATTGCTTCAACAGAGTGTAAATTCCTCAAGCTACTTCCAAATTCCAATGCAAACGATCACCAACATTTATGCAGGGATTTAATAGAATAGGATCTTCGTCAATGTCGGGCACCGCCCCTTGCCAAACAACACAGAGGCTGGGGTTCAACAACGGACGGATACCAAGGCTGGGTCCGTAGATAAATTTTTGACTGCTTCGGCTAGTATCGCATGGAAACAAGCGAAGTACATTTCCATCATCAGGGGTCCTGCCTCGTCCAGTTTGGACGCACAATCCTGGTTCTCCTTCGAACTGAATCAGTCTGTTGCTATCCAATCTAAATCCAGCATTTGATTCGTCACAGTCGCCCAACACAATCGCATTTCCTTCTACGGAGGCATCTACTCCATCTGAATCCTCTACTTTGAAACAGGCGTTGGTCGCAATGGTGGTAGAATTGGCAAAAGAAGTGTAATCTGTAGATCGAATGAGACCATAAGTTGTTGTGTCTTGCAAATGCCGTAGATTCCAATCGCTTTCATCCTCTTGCACCTGGTGGCTTGAAAATACAGGTGCTACAGCGAATAGCAGAAGAAAGGATATGACTGAGAGGAGTTGTAGCGACATGTTGTGGACTTTTTTCTTTTATGAATGAGAGGTGAGCGGGCATCTATCATCATGTGCTCGTTTCTGCGGACGACGTGTTCAAAAAGCCAATGAGAGGGAGGAAAGGGAAGATCTTTCGCCAAGCACGATTCCCGGCTCGGCACGTGGAGTAAAAGAAACACATGCAATCCAATACTACTGTAGGCCCGTGTGGGCACATACAATCCAAAACACTAGCTAGCTACTAGTAGTGTAGGCCCGGCCCAACAATTGGATAATTTTGGACCGAGTAGACTAATCTACTCTTTTTTAAGATCCCCGAGTAGGCAGGTTAACTGCAATCTGTCCTGCAACCTAGTAATTCACTCGTGTCAATTCTAGGTTTCCTTGCCGTGTTTATGGGAGGGCAGCCTCCTCCGCCTCAACCAAAATATTCCTGCCGGGCTAATTCGGAGTCTTACGAAGAATCATGTATGCAAGAATCGAAAAAGTTTCTGCAAAAACTTACTGGAAGGGGCTAGCTTGCAATGTAGACGTTCTGGGTAAAGGTTGTTAGATTCCCGTCGCTACAGCTTCGTGTTGCACACCGCCAGAAGCAGCACAGTCAAAGCCAAACGTGGGCAGTTTATTACGTTCGCTGATTCTGGTTGGCTTTTCGAAAAGTACACCACCTGTTGTTTGATATGCACGTCGCCTCAACTCAGGACACGTACACACAAGAGGAAAATCATTCGGATTAGAGGCTCGGGTTGAACAGGTTCTCGGATTGTTCCTTGTTTGCTTAACGTTTCTTTGCTTTCCGAAGAAAAAGAGAACCCCTCGCTCTCTACTAGCTAGTAGTATTAGTAGCGCGTTACTACGACGTAGACTAGTAGTAGTACCTAGTACCAGTAGTACTGTTGAATTGGAATCTGCCGGAGGGCAGACCTGGGCGATAAAATCGGCCGTTCCATGACACAAGCACGACTCTTGTCGTTCCTTATTAAACTATGAAATAGCAGAACTTTGTAATGTATCCCTCATTTTCCTTTCCGTGTTTGACAGAACTCGCACAGCGATGTAAGCTGGATTGGGTGGCCAGATGGGTGTAATAAAAAAATTGAAACAACAACCTTGTAGAAAATCGAAAAAGAAAAGGCACACCAAAGAACGAACAGAGTCTATTCTGGAAAGCCGAAATGATCCTTCAACATGCACCGAAGAATTATTCCCCCGAGCCGACGGAGCTTCTTCTTATAGGCAAACAGAAATCTGGAAGCAGGTGCTTCGATACCAGCTCTGCTGTATCGAAAGATCGCCAAATTCAGGTTTTGCTTTGTGGCTGTGGGAATGCTGTACACGTCCTGGCCAGCTACTTGGGGCAGCACCAAAGCGATGACCCTTCACGAGCTCTTACCTTCAAGGTGAATATACTCAGTCTTTCACACGCTGATCGTTTCACGAAAAGCCTGTCTTTGGACGGATACATTCGGTGCATCAATGTCGGTGGGAAAGACACCCTTGGCAGAGCTGACCTCGTCACCGACGATCCATCATTGGCGGTTCCCGGCTGCAGTGTCATTTTGTTTGCTCTTCCCGCTGATCGCCACGAAGTATATTTAAGGGCAATGGTGCCTTATATCAAAGCAGGTACCACTATAGGATCCATGCCTGGCGAGAGCGGCTTTGATCTCTGTGTCCGGGATGTTCTCGGACCAGTCCTTACCGATACATGTACTCTCTTCTCCCTGGAGACTTTGCCGTGGGCTTGCCGGATCAAGACATTTGGCCGGGTGGTAGAAGTTCTTGGTACGAAGAAGGTTGTTGACCTATGTGTGCATCCCAGCCGCCAATGTAGAACAGTTCAGAAGTTGGTCCAATCTATGCTGGGGACTCTTCCAGTGGTCGAGACAACTCCAACCTCGAACTTTTTGGGTTCGACCATTATGAATCCTAATGCTATTGCTCATCCAGCTATTATGTATGGTTTGCTCCGGCATTGGGATGGCAAAACGCCTTTCGATGAACCTCCTCTCTTTTACCAAGCTCTCGATAAGTTCACAGCAGACGTCATGGCCAATGTGTCCAACGAGATAATGCAAATCAAAAAGACCATTCTCAAGTTTTTCCCCAGCGTTGACTTGAACGTTGTCCGCCCCATTGGCGAATTCTTTGAGGAGGCATATGGCGAAGATATTGCCGACCATTCAAGCTTGGAGCGCATGTTCAATACCAATAAGGCCTACGATGGTCTCACGATGCCGACGCAAAAGACTGATTCTGGAAGATATTTGCCTCTCTTTGATCACCGTTATCTAAGTGAAGACTTACCTTGTGGCCTTGTCGTCCAAAAGGGAATTGCCGAGCTTGTCGGTGTTTCCACTCCAAGCATGAACAGAGTGATCTATTGGAGTCAAGCTCATTGTATCCCGCCAAAAGAGTACCTTGTCAAGGGCAAGCTCACAGGAAAGGATGTCGCCAGCACCAAGGCACCGCAGCGGTATGGATTTCAGGATTTAGCGACGTTTATGAAAGTGAACAAGTATGTTTGAGAAGAAATTTGCATCTACAAACTCTAAATTTGGAAATCACTTATATTTTCGTGGGATTTAATAAAGAACTAAAGACAAAACTTATGTATTTCGGTCTCGTGGAAGTTGAACACTAGTTGCACGCTGGTTTTTAGAATAGTAGTGTTTTTTAATAAGGGCGCAAAGTACTGACACTTTTTTTGAGCTGAGTGACCTACCGCTCCTCCGATTTTAGCAGTACTGATGACATGCCTTCTGATGTTTTTCTTCAGCGGTCACGTCCTGGTCTGGGCACCGACGCCAACGAAAATGACCGAAATCCTGGCCCAAACACAGATCTTAGCAATGATTTCGTATGAACTTTTCCGTTGCTGTCTTGGCATTTGCTTGGACCGGTAATATGTGACTTGGCTGCACCTGTATAGATTCTGTGGCGTTTTTCTTTCAGGAATTCGGGTGGATTTGCAACGTCAACGTACCACCCTCTCTCCGACAACCTACAAGGTCTTCCCGCTCTCCCCAGAAACTAAGTTCTTAGGTAAATGCTTGCAAATGACCATCCTAATCAATGTCAAGTGAATCTTTGCAATATCACCATCCTGTGTCCTGACTAGATCTTTCCCAGAGTGGAAAGGCGTGTTCTACGGCCAAGACGCAACCCTTTTTGGCTCCGTACTTGACGACATTACCACTGGTACTGAGCAACCGTTGAAAGTCCATGCCCAACAAACGCATAAAATCACCACGAATGGCCTTTTGATTTCCCGACAAGGACGACATGCGCCGCATTCGCGGTCGACTCGAACCTTTCTGCCTGCTCGAAGATGGTTTCAAGCTAGTATTGCTGGTTGCCGGCATGTTGATTGTGAGCCACTGCTGGCTCACCACGATATCGGATTCCAAGAGTCCCGCCAATTTCATCTTGGCCACCACTGGCATGTTGACAAATTCATTGACCAATTGATGCTGCAGACAGTCACTTGTAATGAGTAGGTTGCCGTGTTTTCCGTCTCTATAGAGCAAAAGAGCCGATTCCGGAGTTGTCGTCTGTTTGAACGTAAATACTTTGCAGAGTGGAAATGGTGTAGCACCTGATTCTTTTAGTTTTTGATGAATGGGAAGCTCCAGTGGTGTCAGAAAATCACCCGGGGCCCATCGTTCTACACCCGGGAATTTCTTCAAGTAGTAGGCATCTTCTTCGTCTCCATGGATCGTCATGCCCAATCGAACTATCCTTATAATTTCCCCCAACTTCCTCAGTTTGCGTTCGCCTTCGGAAGTTATGCGTAGGGGATCGACGACGGATAATTCGCAATCGGGCCCGGCACGATCTTCGCTGGAAATAACTACCATATTTCGATTGACTCGACCTCCAGCATCGTTGCGACTCGTGCAATGAAAGACGTAGGTATTTGGGTCCAATCGTTTGATAACTTTTGTCTTGTACACCAGTGGTAGCTTTTGTCGTTCAAAATCTTGTTGGTTCATTTGTTTTCTTTCTCCAGGTTGGATGCGAGTTAATCAGCCTTCATGGACTGTACTTATAGACAAGTTCTGCAATTAGAAGAGGCAATGGCAGTTTGAGCGAGCCACTCGCTAAAAGACTTATGGATTGCTCATAATGTGGAACAGGTTCATTTTACCAAAACTAGGTTCACAATTTAACAT
>Ga0100402_1005979_pt1 | contig 12232 bp, 10 predicted proteins | sample CryGeyme20150102_FD_80419 | JGI IMG/M metagenome (GOLD analysis project Ga0100402, IMG submission 80419) | Groundwater microbial communities from Crystal Geyser aquifers in Utah, USA - Crystal Geyser metaG 2015-0102 | ecosystem: Environmental > Aquatic > Deep subsurface > Groundwater | place...
ACCGCTTCAATGATAGTGCGGGGATCAATCCGTTCGTGGACATGGAGTGAAACAGTGGGGACTTCAAAAGAAGCGTGTTCCACCTTGCCTGCCCATTGCAGTTGAGGATCAAGATGGGGGTCGTATTCGTAAGTCTTTTTCTTCGTATCCCTGTCCGTCTCCGGAGTTACAAGACCCACGGGAGGGTTGTTTACCCGCTTCTTTCCCTTGTGCTCATACTGCTCGATCGGCTTTTTGTTTGATCCCTTTTTCGTCGCCATTCAGGTCCCCTTTGTTACCCTGCACTTTTCGTAAAATCAGATTTCTCCTTGTGCGGCTCTGGTTTTATACGGCATCAACGCTATGCCAACATCCTTAAGACTTCTTAAGATGCCGCTGATGTCCCATAAATGTTTTTCCGATCCTCCCTCCCGGTAACATCCATCTTCTTGATGATCACATCTTAAAGAGCGGCAAAGTCCTGGAATGCTCGGTTGCAGCATGCAATCAGGAAAAGAGGGCGGGGTCGCCCTATAATTGCTCCAATTCGCGTATCCTTTGAAATGCAACACCTTTCAGATAACCGCATTGCTCAATACAGTCTATCTTTTCCAATCGGTTTTCCGCACAACAAATCGGACAAAGCACATTTTCAAGGGGAGCACAATATCTTTTTCCCTTCTTTGCTTTGCAGAACCAACATGTTGCCATTCGACATTTCTCCTTCCGTACTTTCTTAGAGATGACGTCGGCTCCCTGATCCAGCATCAAGAGATCCCTGCTTCATCAAGTGCTTTACTCAGAATATGGGACAAGCCGAGATTCTCCGCCCATTTTTTCATATAATCCATGTCCAGATCCTTTGCCTGCACTTTCAGGATTCCTAGGACATCGTTCCATTGCCTATCCGAAACCTCTCCACCTTTCCTGTACCATTGCAGTTTGTTGAGCACCGTATCTTCGGGTGAGGCAAAGTAGAGCCTTTTCTCCGGGTCTTCGGAGGAGACGGTTTTCTGAATTCTACGCGAAAAACCTTCCCTGTCGAATGGCCGATCCTTCAGGATGAATACATCTACTTTGAACATTGTATCCAGGTGGATCAGATTGAAGGAAGACCGGCGTCTGACGGCGTCCTGAATCATCTCCGTGTCAACATAGAACTCTTCCTTTAAAAACATATAAATTTTCTCCGCCTGCTCAGGTTTGATATCAGCAACCACGTCCACATCCAGAGTGGAGCGTGCCACGCCGTAAGAAGAGCTCGCTAATGAGCCTCCCACATGGTAGGTTATGCCGAGTCTGTCAAATACCTGCACAACTTTAAGCGTGACCTCAATAATGTCAGGCGGAATCATCAGATTCCTTTCTTTTCTTTAAATATCCGGCGATCCGCTCTGCCAAGAGTTCATCCCCATAGAGATGCAGGATATACTGTCTGATCCGTTCTTCGTGTGTCTTATCAGGATTGCATTTACAGATGGCCTGCCAGGATAACCATCGGGTGGTTTTGGTCAGAGAGACCGCCATTTGTAGCCGGCGGAATACAGGCGCCTTTCGAATCAGGTCTATCTGGAGCCGTTCCACTTCAGGATGGGTGTCGTCAGAGAGAAGCTTCATGATGGCCGTCCCAATTCAAGTCGCCGAGCAAGTGAGTATCATACTTTATATATCATTGATCATCGTTTATAGCAATCGGATTTCAGCGGCAGCAAAGCAGATTATTAAGGTGCGCATAATAATAGTATTGACGAATGGAACCCCCTCACCTTTGTCCTCTCCCCCGTTCACGGGGGAGAGGGGAGGGTGAGGGGGCCGTCCTATGTCCACACTATTCCGAGACTATTAATAACCTTCACCCTTTTAGATGATCATGGCCTGAAAGGTCGCTCCCCTTTTTGTTTTTCCTCAATCTTTCTCCAGCTTTTTCTTCAGCTCCGCCAACAGATTCAAGGCCTGAAGGGGCGTCATGGTCTGAAGATCCAGTTCCTTGATCTCCTGTATGACCGGGTGCGGGCGGGCCGCAAACAGGTCGGGCTGATGCAGCGCTTTCTCCTTGTTTTCGGAGTGGGCGATCACGGGTTCTCCGGTCTCGTCGAGTTCGCTCTTCTCCAGATTGGCGAGCACCTCACGCGCCCGTTCGATCACTCCCCCTGGAAGGCCGGCCAGCCTGGCCACCTGGATCCCGTAGCTCTTGTCCGCTCCCCCCTCCACGATCTTCCGGAGAAAGATGACCTGATCGTTCCACTCCTTGACTGCAATGTTATAGTTCTTGACCCCATTGAGGGTCATGGCCAGTTCGGTCAGCTCGTGGTAGTGCGTGGCAAAGAGCGTCCTCGCCCGGACCCGGTTATGAATAAACTCGCCCACGGCCCAGGCGATGCTGATGCCGTCAAAGGTGCTGGTCCCTCTCCCGATCTCATCGAGGATGATCAGGCTCCGGCCGGTGGCATTGTGAAGAATATTGGCGGTCTCGTTCATCTCCACCATGAAGGTGCTCTGCCCGCGCACCAGGGCATCCGAGGCCCCGACTCGCGTAAAGATCCGGTCCACGATCCCGATCCTGGCCTCGCCCGCCGGGACGAATCCTCCCATCTGGGCCATGAGCACGATCAATGCCACCTGCCGCATGTAGGTGGATTTCCCGGCCATGTTGGGGCCGGTGATGATCAGAAGCCTCTGACTCTCGGTATCCATGACCGTATCGTTGGGGACAAAGGGGTCCGCGCCTTCCATGGCCTCGATCACCGGATGCCTCCCGTCCCGGATCACGATCCCTGTCTCCCCTGTAATTTCAGGGCGGACATAGCGGTTCTCTCGAGCGGCCTCGGCCAGGGAACTGAGGGCATCCAGGATAGCAAGGGCGCCGGCCGTTTTCTGTACGCGCGGGGCCTCCTTTGATACGCTCTCCCTCACCCGCGCAAAGAGCTCCATCTCCAATTCGATGATCCTCTCCTCGGCCCCGAGGACCTTGGCCTCGTACTCCTTGAGTTCGGGAGTGATGAAGCGTTCTGCATTGACCAGCGTCTGTTTGCGGATATAATCTTCCGGCACCTCGCCCAGATTGGACCGGGTCACTTCAATGTAATAGCCGAAGACCTTGTTGTACCGAACCTTGAGATTGTTGATCCCGCTCCGTGCCCGCTCCTGGTTTTCCAGCCGGGCGATCCAGTTTTTCCCCTCCCTCCCGATGTTCCGGAGTTCGTCGAGTTCCCCGGAGTAACCGTCCCGGATCACCCTCCCCTCCCGTATGGTGTTAGGCGGGTCGTCGTGGATGGCCTCCTGAATCAGGCGGAAGAGGTCCTGCAGGTCATCGATCTCTCCATGCAGTTCCGCAAGGAGCGGGCTCTCCAGGCGGCCCATCATCGCCCTGATTACAGGAAGGGGGCTGAGCGATGACGCGAGGGCGAGAAGGTCCCGGGCATTGGCCACTCCGAGTGTGGCCCGCCCGATCAGGCGTTCCATGTCATGGACCTCTTTCATCTGGTCCCTCAGGTCATTTAGTGCCTGCGGGTTCTCAAAAAGCTCGGCAACGGCATCCTGACGTTTCCGGATCTCTTGGGGATCGAGCAGGGGGCTGAGCAGAAAGTTCCTGAGCGTCCGGCCGCCCATGGCCGTCCGGGTCCGGTCCAGGACCCCGAGAAGGGCGCCCCGTTTTCCTCCGTCCAGGTTACTTCGGACCAGTTCAAGATTCTTGATGGTGGAGACATCCAGGAACATCCGGTCGCCGTCTCTGAGGGCACGGATCCCAAGAATATGCGGCGCCGACCCTTTCTGGGTCTCCTCCGCGTAGCGGAGAAGCGCGCCGGCGGCCGCGATACCCAGGGCGAATTCCTCGCATCCGAATCCCTGAAGAGTGGTGGTATTGAAATGCCGGGTCAGTTTACGGTAGGCCTCGGATCCCTCAAAGGCCCACCCTTCCATATACTGTACCGGAAGCCGGGGATATTCCCGGAGGATCTGCTGCAGCAGAGGGGACCCCTTGATCTCCTCGGGGACGATCAGCTCCTTGGGCTCATAGGTTCCGAACCGGTCCAGGACGAAATCCGCAAGGTGCTCCCCGCGCTTTTCAGTCAGCAGGAACGCCCCGGTCGTGAGATCCAGGAACGACAGCCCGGCCCCGCCGTTCACCGCCGCCCATGAGGCAAGGTAATGATTTTCCCGTTCCTCCAGCATCCCCTGCTCCAGGACCGTGCCCGGGGTCACCACCCGGATCACCTCCCTTTTTACGATCCCCTTGGCCTTCCTCGGGTCTTCGACCTGCTCGCATACGGCCACCTTGAATCCCTGGCGGATCAGCTTCGCGATGTATGAATCGGCCGCATGGTAGGGGATGCCGCAGAGGGGGATGTCCATGCCCTCGGATTTCCCCCGCTTGGTCAGAGCGATCTGCAGGGCTCGGGAGGCTACTTTGGCGTCCTCATTGAACATCTCATAGAAGTCGCCCATGCGGAAGAAGAGGATCGAGTCCTTATACCGGGATTTGATCTGTGTGTATTGCCGCATCAGCGGCGTTAGGTCAGACACAAGAGATCTCCAAATATCAAGAAAAAATGGGCGCTGTCTTTTTTTCTTGATGGCTGGATGATCATAGAATATGGAGGCGGATTTGTCAATGAAGAGGAAGAGGGTACAATTTTAGAATTTCTATCTCGGAATTTGGGGCGCCCCCCCCCGAAACAGCGATAGACCCGCCTAACATAGTCAGAATAGACCTTTCCTCTGCGGCTTTGGGTGAATTCCTGGTGATCAGTGAAACACTTGCACTGCATGGACTTATGATATCTCTGTACAGTCCTATCGCTGTTTTCGGGGGCGCCCGGGTGTGCGACAAATTTATGGGTAAATATTTCTCTGGTAGCGTCATTCCCCGACTCGATCGGGGAATCCACCCTTCGACAGGCTCAGGGTGACAATTGTCATGGTGAGCTTGTCGAACCATGGATTGTCCGGTCAAGCATGCCCTCCGATCCCCCGATCGGGGGGCCGGACAATGACAAACATATGCAACCCTGATTTGTACCCATAAATTTGTCGCAGACCCCGGGCGCCCTTCCAGCTTTACAAACCGCTGCTCTCCTGATATGATTTTGAATTCAGACGGGAAGAGGGCTCGAAAATGTACAGGACCAGGATTTATTACAAGGACACGGACGCGGGCGGCGTGGTCTACTATGCCAACTACCTCCGCTTCTTCGAGGCGGCCCGGACCGAGTTTCTGCTTGATCTTGGATTGAACCTGAACACATGGATGGATCAGGGCATCCTATTCGTGGTGACCCATGCCGAGGTGGACTATCTCTCGCCGGCCAGGTATGGAGACCTCCTCCTGGTGGAGACGGCATGCATTTCGCTGTCGGGCGCGCGGTTCGACCTTGGCTACCGAGTCTCCCGTGAAGAGGATCATCAGGCCATTGCGGCCGGCGCAACGAGTATGGCCTGCATCGGGAAGACTGGAAAACCGGTCCGCATCCCGAAGGAGATCCTGACGGCACTGAAGGACTCGAAAAAAGAGAAAAGATAACCACCCATGATCAGCCTTTCAGAAAATTCACGCATCATCCTGAAACAGCGTTACCTTGAACGGGATCCTCAAGGCAGGGTCTGTGAAACACCCGAAGAGATGTTTGCCCGGGTCGCCCGTCATGTGGCTGCGGCCGGAAGGCTCTACAGTAAAGGAAAAGACCCGGCTGAGATCGAACAGGACTTCTTTGAGGTCATGACCGATCTCGATTTCCTTCCCAACTCTCCTGCATTGATGAATGCCGGGACCCGGCTCGGACAGCTTGCCGCCTGTTTTGTGCTCCCGGTGCCGGATTCAATCCGAGGGATCTTCAAGGCGGTCTCGGAGATGGCCGTGATCCACCAGTCCGGCGGGGGGACGGGCTTCTCCTTTTCCAGGTTACGGCCCGAAGGGGGTGTGGTCAAATCCACCGGAGGGGTAGCCTCGGGGCCGGTCTCGTTCATGCGGGTCTTTGACCAGGCCACGGAGGTGGTCAAGCAGGGGGGGAGAAGACGCGGGGCCAACATGGGGATCCTCCGCGTGGACCACCCGGACATCCGGACCTTTGTCCAAGCCAAGGAGGACCCGGAAGCATTCACGAATTTCAATATATCCGTGGCCGTGACCGACCGTTTCATGAAGGCGGTCAAGAGCGGAAAGAGTATCCCCCTCATCAACCCCAAGACCGGCAGGATCGAAAGAGAAGAGAATGCGCCTGACCTCTTCGGCCTCATTGCCCGGATGGCGTGGAAGACCGGCGATCCGGGGCTCCTTTTCGTCGACGAGGTGAACCGGAAGAACCCGACCCCTGACCTTGGGGAGATGGATGGGACCAACCCTTGCGGCGAACTTCCTCTCTACCCTTACGAGAGCTGCAATCTGGGATCCATCAACCTCTCACATATGGTTCAAAACGGCCGGGTTGATTACAGGAAGCTCAAGAGAATCATCGGGATCGGCGTCCGTTTCCTTGACAATATCATTGACCTCAACCGATACCCCTTCTTTAGAATCAAGAGAATGACCCTCGCGAACCGGAAGATCGGTCTCGGCGTGATGGGATGGGCCGATATGCTGATCAGGCTCGGGATCCCCTATGATTCGGAGATTGCGCTCCGCCTTGCCGGGAGACTCATGCGCTACGTGACCTCGGAAGCAAGGAAGGTGTCGGCACAATTGGCAAGGGAGCGGGGCCCCTTCCCGAACTTCTCACGGAGCATTTATCCCGGAAGGGGGTTCCCGCCACTGCGCAACGCCACGGTCACTACCGTGGCCCCGACCGGGACCATCAGCATCATCGCAGGGACATCGAGCGGCATCGAGCCGCACTTCGCGGTCTCATTCGTCCGGCACGTGCTCGACGGGCGGGACCTCATCGAGTTCAATCCCCTATTCGAAGAGATGGCAGCAAAGGTCCTGACACCTCGGCTCAGGGATGAGATCATGGGCATCGGGAGCATCCGGAACGTCCGCTCCGTCCCCAAAGGGATCCGGGCCCTCTTCAAGACCGCCATGGACATCGCTCCGGAAGATCATCTCAAAATCCAGGCGGCGTTTCAGCGTTATACGGACAATGCCGTGTCCAAGACCGTGAACCTGCCCGAACAGGCCACGGCCGATGACGTGAAAAAAATCTATCTCATGGCACACGCCCTCAAATGCAAAGGCGTGACCATTTACCGGTACGGGAGCAAGGGGACCCAGGTCCTGAACCTCTTGAAACAAAAACCCGGCAGCCTGGTCTCCGTGGACCAGGAGTTCAACGGCTATTGCCGGGTCTGCGGGATTTGAGTGGCCCTATTCGTAAATACGGTGGCATTTGAGTGTTGTAGAGCGGCCTCATCATCGTATCGCTCCCTGCGCCGTACCACAGGGGGTACGCCTCAGTCGCGCGCCTTGATGAGACCGCTCTACAACCCTCTCGGTGCGTCACAGTATTTACGAACAGGGCCACTAAGGACCGGGGACATTCAGAAGGATGGTTCCGGGATTTTGCTTGAAACGGATCCGGGGCTTCTGATAAGATCCTTTTTAATTTGAAAATCAACCTATGGAGCAGCCGCCGATGAACAAAAAAAATATTTTGAGCGTTTTTGAAGGAAAACCCTTTAACACGGATGAAGCCAAGAAGATCGCCGTTGCCCTGGAGCGCCAGGGGTTCCGGTTTTATCATGGGATAAAAGACCGGGTCACGGGAAAACAGGCCCGTACGGTCTTCGAGAAAATGGCCGAGGAAGAGCAGAAGCATGTCTCGGACATCGAATCCATGATCACGGACCCGAATTCCGAGGGGTATCCGGACCCGGCCGTTGAAGAGATTGTGCAGCGCTATTTCGAGGGTTATATGGAGGGAGGAATCTTCCCCGAGGGCCCGGATGCGGAGAAGGCGGCGCTCAACCTCAATGACGAGATCCAGGCCGTGAAACTCGCCTCAAATTTTGAAAAGGACGCCGTAGCCTTTTATTCCGAGATGGTCCGGATGACCCAAGATCCGGAAACACGGAAGGCCTTCTCAGATCTGGTCGAGTTTGAAAAGGGCCACGTGCGCACATTGGAAAGCCTCCTGAAAGTCTTGAAGCGGTAAGATGGAAGAATATTTAGAAATTGTCGATGAGAAGGACCATGTGGTCGGCAAGGCCCTCCGGTCCGAATGCCATGGGAACCCCTCCCTCGTGCACCGGGTTGTCCATGTCCTGCTGGTCGACGAACAAGGACGGATCCTGCTGCAGAAACGCTCGCCGGCCAAGGATATCCAGCCCGGTAAATGGGACACGTCCGTGGGCGGCCATCTGAATATCGGCGAGGACTACGAGACTGCGGTCTGCCGCGAGATGAAAGAGGAACTGGGGATCGAGGGCCGTGACCTCTCGTTTCTTTACGCCTATCCGCTTAGAAACCCGGTCGAATCCGAGAATGTGCGGACCTACCTCTGCCGGTACGGCGGGAAGATTGCATTTGATCCCGTGGAGATCACCGAGGTCCGGTTCTGGAACATGGAGGAGATCGAAAAGAGCATCGGGACCGGGGTCTTTACTCCGAACTTCGAGGAAGAATACGGGTATTATAAGGAGTCTCTGAGAAGCCATAGGTGATTCCCCATGATTGAGAAAATATATATTCTCACTGATATGGGTTCAAATCCTAAATACGAAATTCTAAACTCTAAACAATATCGAATGACAGAAAATCAAAATTCAAAACGATATGATCTAGAGGAACGGACTCTGAATTATGCAAGGCGAACTATTGAGTTCGTAAATGAATTGCCGAAGACGTTGACCAATAATGAAGTCATAAAACAATTGGTGAGATCGGCAGGGTCGGTGGGAGCGAATTATATTGAGGCTAATGAGTCATTAAGTAAAAAAGATTTTATAATGAGGGTGAAGATCTGCCGAAAGGAAGCAAAAGAGACTCGTTATTGGTTAAAACTTGTCGATTGTAATAAAGAAACTGAGAAAACAAATCACTATCTAATTCAGGAAGCCACCGAGCTTATGAAGATTTTTGGAGCCATCCTGGAAAAAACAAAGTAGAGAAGGCAAAAAGTTCAGAATGGTTTGGAACATTTGTGTTTGGAATTTTGATTTTGTTTAGAGTTTAGATATTAGAGTTTAGAGTTTGATTTTACGGGAGGGGATTCAGTGCTGGTGTCCGGCCCGGACTTCAAATCCGGTGGGGCGGCTTAATACCCCGCCTGGTGGGTTCGATTCCCGCCCCCTCCCGCCATTGACTGACCCATGACCGGCGACCTTTCACCGGCCCCAATTTTTTCTGTTTTCACACCCCACTTTTTTCTTGACATCACTAAGTATTGTAGTATATTGGTCAGCCATATACAACATGATGCGATTTCTGTGAAGATGCTGTGAATATCCTGTGTGCATTTTGAGGCGATCCTGTGGAATAAATAAGAAGTCATTGAGGGGGTGGAAATGGTTATGAAAGAAGCCATGGGGATGGGCGGAGAAGTTCAAAACCAGGACGGATTGGATCTGATTCCTGTCTTATCCTGGAACCGCGACCACTTCATGCAGGCCCTTCTACTTGAAAATCATGGCAACGAGGAGATGGCGGCCATGATCAGCCGGGATATCGAGCAGGAATTCTGCCGGATGAACGGAAAGTCCGTTCCGCATGCGGTCATGCAGAAACTGATCGAGGCCAAACTGCTGAAATACGGAATCAAACGCATGCCTCCATTGGTCTTCCCCGTGCCCAAAGCCAAGGAGGAGAAGCTGACTCTCTATCCGAACGCCATCAAGGTCCTTGAGCGGAGGTACCTGAAAAAAGACGATCAGGGGAAACCGATCGAGGAACCACGTGACATGTTCCTCCGTGTGGCCAAGAACATCGCGGAGCCCGAGAAGATCTATGACAAGAAGGCCAACGTGCCGGAAAAGGCAAGACTCTTCTACCGGTTGATGACCGAACTGGAGTTCCTTCCCAACTCCCCGACCCTGATGAATGCAGGCCGTGAACTGCAGCAGCTTTCCGCATGTTTTGTCCTTCCTGTGGATGATTCCATGGAAGGAATCTTTGATTCCCTGAAACATGCGGCCCTGATTCATAAGTCCGGCGGGGGGACCGGGTTTTCGTTTTCCAATATAAGGCGGAAGAACTCCAAGGTCGGTACCACAGGGGGCGTCGCCTCAGGGCCCGTTTCGTTCATGCGGATCTTCAATACGGCCACGGAGCAGGTCAAACAGGGAGGGACCCGCCGCGGGGCCAACATGGGGATCCTCCGCGTGGACCATCCGGACATCCTCGAATTCATCCATGCCAAGAAGCACGATGGGAGTCTCAATAATTTCAACCTCTCTGTGGGAATCACCGAAGCATTCATGAAGGCGGTTCAATCCGGGTCGGACTGTGAGCTCATCGACCCCTGCACCAGAGAGATCACAGGAACCCTGAGCGCAAAAAAGATCTTCGACGAGATCGTCAATCTGGCCTGGCAGAGCGGAGATCCGGGGATCGTCTTTCTGGACCGGCTGAACCGGGACAACCCCACGCCCCAGCTCGGAGAGATCGAGTGCACTAACCCATGCGGTGAGCAGCCCCTTCTCCCCTACGAGGCCTGCAATCTCGGGTCCATCAACCTGGCCAAGATGGTCAAGACCGAGCATGAAACACCCGTGGCGGATTATGATCGCCTGAAAAGGGTGGTCTGGACCTCGGTCAACTTCCTGGACAATGTCATCGACATGTCCAGATTCCCTCTGAAGAAGATCACCGAGATGGCGCAGGGAAACCGGAAGATCGGCCTCGGCGTCATGGGATGGGCCGATATGCTGATCGCCCTCCGGACCCCCTACAATTCCGAGGCGGCCATCAAGACCGCGGGAAAAGTCATGTCCTTCATCCAGACCGAGGCCCGGGCCGCCTCCGCGGACCTGGCTGAAAAACGGGGTGTCTTTCCCAACTTCAAGGGGAGCATCTATGACCGGGAAGGGATGCCGAGGTTGCGAAACGCCACCACCACGACCATCGCCCCCACCGGGACCCTCTCCATCATCGCCAACACGTCATCGGGAATCGAACCGATCTTCGCCCTCTCCTACTACCGCAATGTCATGGACCATGATAAGCTGATCGAGGTTAATCACGCCTTTCAGCAGGAGGCCAAGCGCCGCGGATTTTATTCCGATGAACTGATGGAGAAGATCGCCCGGACCGGAAGCATCCAGGGGATGACCGAGATCCCCCAGGATGTGCGGGAGATCTTTGTGACCGCGCATGACGTGCCCCCTTCGTTCCACATCCTCATGCAGGCCGCATTCCAGAAATATACGGACAATGCCGTGAGCAAGACCGTGAACTTCCCGCATCATGCCACGATCAAGGATGTGGAAGAGGTCTACCTCCGGGCCTATGAGAGCGGATGCAAGGGGGTCACCATCTACCGGGACGGGAGTAAGGGCGAGCAGGTCCTGAACCTGAAACAGGATGACAAGAAAAACGGCAACGGGGCCAAGCCCGCTGTCGAACCGGCCGAACTCGTGATGCCCAGGGAAGAAGTGAAGGCTCAGCCGATTGCGGGAGCCAGGACCGCGGTAGAAACGTTTCTTCCCAGGCCCGAGATCCTGGACGGATTCACGGCCAAGATGAAGCTGGCCCATGGTACCCTCTATATCACCGTCAACGAACTGGATGGGAAGCCCTTCGAGGTCTTCGCCACCATCGGGAAGTCGGGACAAAGCACCATGGCGAAGACCGAGGCCATCGGACGCCTCGTGTCTCTTTCGCTCCGGTACGGGGTTCCGGTGGAAAAGATCGTGGAACAGCTCAAGGGGATCGGCGGGGAACACCCGATCTTCCAGAAGGACGGTCTGGTCCGTTCCATCCCCGACGCCATCGCCCGGATCCTGGAGCGGCGGTATATGAAAAAGAACGGGAAAAACGGCATACACACCGAGGTGGATCTTCTCTCCATCACTGCCGATACCTGCCCTGACTGTGGGGCTTCCGGGAGCATGGAACGGTCCGAGGGGTGTCTGAAATGCCTCGCCTGCGGTTACTCAAAATGCGCATAACCTGATCTCAGGGGATGTGGTTGGCTCAGGGCATCGGGGGGTCTTCCGTGAGGAGGACCCCCCAAAAATTCTCATAGGTCTTATAGGACTTATATGACCTATATAAAAAAACAAAACCCAAAAGCAAAGCTCATCGAGGCCCATGGCGGTTACCGTAACCTGAAATCGTATCAGATGGCGGAGATCATCTATGATGCGGCGGTGGCGTTTTGTAATC
>Ga0100402_1005980_pt1 | contig 12230 bp, 18 predicted proteins | sample CryGeyme20150102_FD_80419 | JGI IMG/M metagenome (GOLD analysis project Ga0100402, IMG submission 80419) | Groundwater microbial communities from Crystal Geyser aquifers in Utah, USA - Crystal Geyser metaG 2015-0102 | ecosystem: Environmental > Aquatic > Deep subsurface > Groundwater | place...
ATTATTGGTATAGAATTATTATAAATATAATTTAATTTATATTAAGTAAATTCTAGATACTAATTGTCATGTTGTCTTTCTTTATCCTTTCCTTCATCATTTTCGTTATTATTATTTTTATAATCTTTATTATTTAGACCTATTGTTTTTAAACCAAAGCAATATTTTTGTAGCACTTCTGGTATATTTACTAATCCTTCTTTAGTTTGAAAATTTTCTAAAATACAAATCATTAATCGTGGAATCGCACAAGCAGTTCCTATTAAAATAGGTAAATTCAAACGAATTAACGAATTAAAGTATATTTTAGTAAATAAATTAAACTAATATAATCATAACAAATCCATATTATATTTCTTTAATATAACTTACCATTAATTGTATGCACTAATTTTTTTTCAAGATTTTTATCGAAATACATTGCACTTAGTCTTGCACTTTGAAAATCAGTACAATTTGACGCACTAGATATTTCTCCAAAGTCATTTTTAAAAGGCATCCAAGCTTCAATATCGTACTTTTTATATGCACTACATCCTAATTCTTCTGTGGCCATATTTAAGATTTTAAAATGTAATCCAAGCTCTATATACATTTCTTCTTGAATATTAATTATTTCTTTAAATGCTTCTTCGCTTTTTTCAAGTAATCCTTCTGTGTATATAAACATTTCAACTTTTGAAAATTGATGAAGTCGGTATAGCCCTCGTGTCTCATGGCCTCTACCGGCCTCATATCTAAAGCAATGTGAGAAGGATACGTATTTCTGTGGGAGTTCCTTTTTGTTACATATTTCGTTTGCTAGTAAACCTATTACGTTACGTTATTAAATAAGATTATATGATATTCGATATGTAATATATTTTTATTGAATATAGTTTATTGATTATAATTTATTAATACCTGCTGTAGTTATTTCTGAAGTTCCAATTAAACTTAAATTATTCTCTTTTAAGTGATATAATTGAGCTAAATTTTTTTAGAATAATTAATGCTTTGTATAAATTCAATATAAAATTTATATTGAATTGTATATATTTTACTTGCATTTACATCTCGTGGAAAAAACCCACAACCGTCAACTAAAACATTTCTTGATATATCCGGAGTTATAACAGGAGTAAATCCTTTATTTCTTAATTTATCAATAGCATAATTAATCAATCCTAATTCTAATATAACAGCTTCATTTTTCAAAAATACAAATTTAGCCCCTGTAACTTTAGTTGCTCGATCAAAATCTAATAAGTCATGTAATTTTGCTATTTCAATATGATCCTTTGGTTTAAAATCAAATTCAGCTATATACATTTATAAGAAATTATAATCAGGTAATATTACGTTTCTTTCCAACAACTTTAATTATTTTATTTAAGCTTGCGTCTCCAACTGGAGAGTCAGGATGTGTTAAGTTAGGCATTTTTAGAACTTCTAACTATGTGATTATGTAATTATGATAGATTATGTTATATTATGTAATTATGTTATTATGTTATATTTTGTAATTATAATACATTAAGTTCTTTTTCAATAGTTTCTAAATCATTCTGTAGTTTATCTATATCATCATTGTATTTTTTAGAATCTTTAGAGATAGCATTTAATGATTTACCTTCTTTTGCTAATTGTTTTCCACTAAAAAATAATAAATGATAGAATAAATGATAAGTGATTTATGATTTATGACATGTAAGTTATGTATTAGAAATATTATTTAAGCATATTATATTAAATTTATTAATTACATATTTTTTATTTCGTTTAGCTTTCTTCTCATTTGATTTAAACCTTCGTTCTTTTTTGTATAATCATTATATAATCTAACGATTTTCTCAGGTTGAGCATCAACTTTTCGATTTTTAACATTTGATATATGAATTGGTAGATTACTTAGAAATTGTTTATAATTAAATTTTAGGTCTCCGAACTTTGTTATTTCTTTTAAAAGAGTTGTTGATAATCCAAAATTTGTTTTATTATAAATATTATATGTTTGAATTTTTGTTCTTTTGAAAATTAGCATTTTCAAAAATATTAACCTGTTAGTATAATTAAATTAACATTAATGAGTATAATAGTATAAAATTAAATAATTAACAAATATTTAATAAATGATTAACATAAATAATAAACAATAAGTAATATTATACTAATTATATGAATAAACATACAACTTTTACTTTAATTGATAATTATTAATATTTATACAACTTAAGATAAATATAACTAATAAACTTATTTTTTTTTCTCGTCTATAATAAGCTTCTCACCTTGAATATATTCATTTTCCAAATTATTTATAAGTCCAGATTTAATTTTAATAGATTTAGAAACTTCTATAAAGTTGTCAAAGTTATCATTCTGAAAGAATCTCGACTTAATCAGATCATTTATTAAGAAATTCAACAAATGTTCATATTTAAACTGAACCAATTCTTTTTCATACGATTTCAACATTATCAATCCTGCTTTATACATACCAGTCCATCCCTTCTAAATATTAATAATAATAACATACCAACAAAAATTCATCCCATATCCTTAAAACAATTTTAGGATTTTTGACATCAGATAAGTACATAACAGAATTAGTATATAGCGTTATAAACCAAGAAGAGCAGAAAAAGCTTGTTGATATTTTATGTATCTATATAATAATGTTAGTAAATATTATAAAAGTTATATTGTTAAAAATCTCCTTACTTTGAAATAAGTATTTAGTTCTGGTAAGTAAATACTAATCAATCTTTCAAAGACATAGAAGAACTGCTTAAGTTTAGCTAAATCATTAAGAAATATTTCTTTAAATTCTGTTTTATCAAACAGTCCTAGCATTATATAAAATGCCTCTTCCTCAGTTTCGGTAACATGTAGTAAGAATGTAGCGATATAATTCATACCTTGGCAGTAGTTAATTTCTGGTTTGCAAGAGGCAATTGCTTTTAAGATTCTAGTTATTTTCTATTAATGTTAAGTTAGGATTATGTATTTTATATGTTTTTATATTATATATTATAGGACTTTATATGATTTTATATGTTTTTTATGGTTTTATATGATTACTTCTCGACTAACGTTTATTTCATTTTCAAAAAATGTTCTATTAACATCTAAGCCTATTATTTCATGAATAGATGAAGCTAAGGCGGATAGATTTTTCTCTCCAATTACTTTTGAGTAATCATATTTATCTTTGAGTTCATTCTATTAATTAAATAAATTAGTAACAAATGTATGTATTAATATATTGATTTATTAATATTCTTACATATTTCAGTAACTTCTTCCATATAGCAACTCTTATTCTAGTATTCGAATGATTTTTCTTTAATAATTCACTCTTTAAACATAACTTTTCTAACTTTTTACTTGATAGCTTATTTAATGTTAGTAAATTAAACTGTTGCTTTTTATCTAAAAACTCAGCGCTTTTTATTAGTATAGCTATTTTTGAATCATTTAATTTAAAAACATTAGAACTATTTGAAGGCTGTGTTAATTGTTGGTAGTATTTATTATTTTTAATAGTAAAAACTGATGAGTTCAAAAAAGTAACAAAGAAACTTATCTTATCCTTACTAAATTCATATTTTGTTGCTTCTTCCACAATAATATCAATAGCTATTGATACATCAAAATTAAAATTAGCAAAATGAGGTATAAATTCTTTAAGAACAGCAAAGACCTCCGCTTGTTTTTTTATTTTTTGTTCTTTCATTATTTTTAAATTTTCTAAATGTTTTTGGCTGTTTATTTTATTTTCCTTTATTTGATCGTCATCATTTTTAAAAAAGTTTTTGAAAGCAGACTTCATTCCGTTAAATATGTTCTTGCCTTCTTGTAAAAGAGGAGGAATATCGTATTGTTTACTACTTCCTTTGGTATCTAATAGAATATAATTTAATTTAATGTAACGTTTAATAAATGTATTAATAAATCTATATATTATTAACTATAATAACTTACGAACAGAAACATTCAAAGACTCCAATAACAACTTTGACACTTTTCTTTCTATTAAATCGACCCAAAATCCTCTACTTGAAAAAAGATTATTTTTCGAAAGCAACATACAAAGATATACTTTAATATTATCCTTCATAATATAAGTTCTTTCAGCTATAAATATAACCGCAAAGTTCAAATCGAAAAACTGTCTTTTTACCGAATCATTATTGAGACTGATAGTAATTAATATATTAGCAAAGTCTTGAAAGTTAAAGTAGTTTAAAAATTGAATCGCAATATTTTTTCTTTCTTTTATAAGTATCTTATCAATAAATGTCTTAGACGTATTCATATTACTATCAAAGATTAATTCCATTAATTTTGCAGTATCAGTCACAGTCTGTTCACTAAATAATCTCCTTAGATAATTTTCAATATAGGAATTATATTGATCTTCACTCTGTGGTGTTGTTATAATTTCAAATTCCTCATCCTCGCTTTCTTTTGTTTCTTTGGTGTCTTTTAAGAATTTTATTTCTTTGTCGCTTAAGCTGGTATCAGAATCTGAGCTGACATTAGGATCTTCTGTTGTTAGTCTAAAATAATATGTTAGATATGTTAGTTATATTAGTTGTATTGCTATATATACTTACTTCTTTTTTAAATGATTTTGATAAGAAACAAATTCTTCTTTATGAAATGGAGGAGAACTAAATTTTGTGTCAAAGGCGCTAATGTCATTTTCGATATTGATTTGGTTTAGAAAAGTGTTTGCTTTCTAAAGTTATATAATGGTTATTATTAATTTCTATATCAATTAAATTACTATCATAAAGTCAGTATTTGCTGAATTAATATCTTCAATAATTTTATTAAACTTTTCCAAATGTATCTTTAGAAAGAATATTCTACTTTCTTCTCCATTACGTATTTTATCTTTAAGAGTAAGGTAACTCAAATAATTTTCTTCTAAGGTTTTATTAGTGTTTCCCTAATAATTATATTATTTTTAATACGATTTCATATTTTAGTAGCCTTTCTGAGTTATCAGCCTGTCCTTTGAACTTTAACAATGTGTCTAAATTATAATATATATATATTATATATAAATAAGTTAAGTATTAAATATAAGTAAAGTAATAAATATATTAAATATCAAGTATTACCCCTTGCCTCGCTAACTTCTTCATCATTACTTGAATACTTCTCATCATATATTTTAGCATTTATTTTCTCCTGTGTGATTGAATTCTTACTTGCTTCATAGTACTTATGTTTAAACTTCTCTAAGTTCTTTTTTGCCTCATGGTTTGAGTTTATAATCTTTATTATATTGTTTTATATTGTTTTTATATTGTTATTATGTTAATAATTATAAATTTACAGTTTTAAAGATCTCTAAATTTTCTTTGTTTGTTGAAGTTAAGTGTTGATAAAATAAATCCATTGGATCTATAATTTCCTTATCTAGTTTAGATAATGATAAGCTTTGTTTATTATTTAAACTTTCGAATTCTCCGTAGTAAAGTGATAAGCTCTTACTAAGACTTTCATTAGTTCCTACAATATCCTTTTGACTGTTAGTAAGTATATCATTTAATGATTTTTTTAAATTAAATTGGTAAGCTTCTTTGTTCTTTTTAATAGTTTTGAAAAAGCTATTCATATTTTGAGTAACTGAAAAACCTTGTTTGGTTGCTTTTATTAAATTTTCGTATTCTATAACTAAGTTGTCTTTTTCTTGTGAAGTCATTAATTTTATTACTTATAATTAAATAATTACAATATATAATTAATTTTGTAAATTGTAAATTAATTTAAGATTATATTGGCTTTATATGTGAAGTGATAATTTTTATTATTACATTTTACAACTTTATATATAAATCTTATCAATCTTTATTTTTTAGGATCTCCTCTTCCACCAGTTATTTTCCATAGACAACCTTGCTTAGGCTCTACCTTTTCATCAAAAACTGTTGAAAATATAGACATCATCTTGCCTGTGTCTAATACAAACTCATTTGAGAAATTTCTTATAACCGAATTTTCAGTATGGGGATAAACTATCCATTGTTGTGTTGACGCATATGTTAATATATCAGTAAAAATATCCCCTTTGGAATTTGAACTAAGCACAAATTGAGTCTGTGCATTTCTAATATAATATACTCCTGGAGTGTCTGTTCCTACAAATTCCCATTTTTGATATACACCTCTATTCATATTATCAAGTAAGACATTTCCAACATAATTAGAATCAAAGAAGTATTCTTTGAACATAACTGATTTTAAATACATGCTTTTATCTTTAAGATTATTAGTTGTCTTAGCTAAATCAACTAAAACTGCTGCTTTTTGAGCTCCTTTCTTTTTATCCATTAATTAATTACAATTAAAGTTTATCACAATTTATTTAGTTTATTAAAAATTAATTAATTTGTATTTTTGTAACTTATATAGAAATTTATAATTTCTTACTTACATAAACATAAATATAAGTTTTATTAATTTTATATTAAATAAATATCTTGAAAAATTTAATATTACTATATTGACTTTCTATATTTGTCAGATATAATCAACTGAGTCTTTTTCATCTCATCTTCAAACTCCTGCCAGTATTTAATTTGCTTTGAAATCTATTAATATTAATGATAATGATAATGATAATGATAATAATAAACAATTATATCTCCTCTCCTTACTTGATATTTGGATACTATATTATTAAGTAACTTATATAACAGTTCATCTAACTCACAAAAGACTTTCCCTTTATTAACTACATATTTTATTTGAGTGTCTATCAAATGTATATTTTCTTCAATCTCTGTAAGTCCTTTTTTAAATAACATCTTAGCAGTCGGATCAACTTTATTTACTTTGTCTAGTAATTTTGTATTGATCGATCTCATTTGACTTATTTTATTTTCAATAATAACTCTAACGATTGAATTTAATATATTTAACTTACTTTGTAGAATTTATAATATTAATAAAGTTAGAATTCTTATCTGAAGCAGCTCCGTTATCTTCCGCGGAGATCGACATTGAGATTATACTTCCTTTCGGATTTTCTGATTTTCTGGAATTTCTAGAGATTTGTGTGTTGTCTACTATGACATTACTGATAATATTATTGCTTATTTTTCTATCTCTATTACTTTTAATATTTGGATCTTGCTTATTTAAACTAAGTTTTATGTTTTCTATTTCGCTTCCTATCTTTTCTACTTTATTCAATTCTTTTGATATTTTATTTGTGCTTGTACTAAGCTTTTGATTTATTTTTTTTAGTTCTTCGTTTTCGTTTTCGAGTTCCTTTATGTAGTTTTCGTATTCTTCTTTTTTATCTTTAAAATCGTCGAATTGTCTAATTGTTGATAGGTTAAGATGTTAGTATATAAAGTAAATTTAATTACTTGTTGCTAGTTTCTATTTTACTTCCTAATCTAAACAATATATTTTTATAAATCTTATTTGATCTATCAATATGTTTTAATTTATTTAGCTCTTCTTTTTGTTTTGTATTTTCTTTTATTAAGTTATTCATTGTTGTCTTAAAATTTTCCTATATAATAAATTGTGATGATGTAAGAAATCAAATACAATAATATCTTACATTAAATTTATTAGTGCTTATTGAAGAATATAAATGTTCTAAATTTAATTTAATTAAGCTTTGAAAATTTGCAAATTCCTGGTTAATAGTATTTATCTGTGTTTCATAAAAGTCTATAATTTCATAGTGATCCCCTGATAATATGCTTTTATTTTTCTCTTCTAGTTTTTGAATTTTAAGTTTATGGTCGTTTAGCTAGAAGAATGATTATAAGTATTGATTATAAGTATAAGAATTACTTTATTTTCAAATATTAAGTTTTCTTCTTCGTGGCTATTATCATTTGCTTTAATTAATGCATTTAGTTCTTCGATACATTTATTTTTCTCGTGTATTAATGTAACTAAGTTAGTTATTATTTTGCTATTTTCGTCGTCTTTATCAATGTTGTTATTGTCGTTGTTATCGTTGTAATCATCTTGTTCTTCATGGACTTCATCTGAAATATGGTGATTATTGTAGTCATTAAAGTTATCTTCATCTAGATCTTTAATCAATAATTAAATTAAAATTCCAATATAATTCAATTATTCTATTACTTACAATTGTTATTTTTATTATTACTGATATACCCTTGTAAATTATAGCTATTTACACTATTTGAATTAGGGAAATCATTATCCATTCTTACTATTATAACATTAATTTAATTTAACTATATAAATACGACCTAAAATAATACAAAAAATTAAACAATTACAAAATAATAAAAATAAACACTTTTAAAAGTTAAAATAATAATATTTAAATAACTTAAAAATGAACGTAAACCAACTTTACAACAAATCAATAATTTTAAAAGAATACACTAGCTACGATGCAGAAAATGAAAAGGATTTTGATCTTCGAGCTATAGCCTATTCGGGAAGATTAACAACAATAGCTGATCTATTTAACAAAATGAAAATCGATGACGTTACAAAGGCAGTTAATCATTCAGATTTTGATAGTGATAAATCTCCCCTTCAAATAGCTGGACACTTAGGCTATGCTAATATTTTTATTTATCTTTTATCTTACGGAGCTGATATTTATCATGTAAATGATATTGGACAAACTGTTTGGCATATGCTTTGTTACAGAGGAGAAGTAAAAATACTAAATATTATCCTGAATTATGAAAGGTTTTTCTATAAAATTAAATCCTTAGAGATAATAGAAAATATTAAAAAGTCATATTCGTTTAGTAAACTTGATATATTGAATGGAAAACTTTCTAAAGCTGTTGCTCAGACTGAAACTACTAAAATTAAATTTAAGAATTTTCAAGATAAATTGTTAGAAGAAGCATATGCTATAATGAAGGATACTTTGGGAAGGTATGAATCAGCATTATCTTTAAGAGATAAAGATTCAGGTAGAACTCCTTTACATTATGCTGCGATGAGTAAATATCCATTATGTTTGTATATCGTCAATGGAATTCTCGATTTTGATTTCTTTAAAATTGACGAAAGTTGGGAACAATTCCTTGCTCTTTTTTCAGACATTCAAACATTAGAAATTAAAGAAGAGAGATATTTCGACCCAAGAAGAAGTTTAAGATTAGAAAGAGAACTAAGTAATTTACTTGGTGAAGGAATTATTAAAGAGCTGACTAAATACTTTATCAAGGAAAAGAAAATAATTCTCAAAAAAGTATTAAACACTCAAGACAATCAAGGCGACTCAGTACTACATGTCGCTGCCTTCCATGGTGACTACAGGATCGTTAACAAACTCTTAGTATACAATGCAGATAAAAACTTAAGAAATGATGACAATAAAATCCCTGTTGATTTAGCTAAAGATAATTTTGTAAGAAAAGTCCTTACTAACCTTAATAAAGCAGCAAAAAATGCAGATGTAAAAAATGTAACTGAGTTAGTTCATTTTGGTCATGATATCAATGAAAGACTTTCGATTTTTAACCAAGCTCCTATTCATAAAGTTATTGAATCTAAAGAAAAAGATAAGTATAAAGTTCTTAAGAAGGTACTTGATATGGGTGCTGATCCGAATATGAAAGATAGTAATAGTTGGACTGCACTTCATTATGCGTGTGAGTTTGGAGATTTAGAATCTGTAAAGATATTACTCGCTAATAAAGCAAACGTAGACGCATATTCCAATAACCACAGAACTGGATTGCACTTAGCAGCATCAATGAACTTCCCAAGTATTGTTACATTCCTATTAGAAAATCAAGCTGATCCTAACATGCAAGACAGTAGTAAATGCATCCCACTCCATCTAGCTGCTAAATACGGTAATATCGAATGTATGGCTATCCTTCTTTCATTCGGAGCTAATCTTTACGCTGAAGATTTTAGAAAATGGAACATATTACATTATGCTGCCTTCTACGGCCATGCAAAGGCAGTGAGATACATAAGTAAATATGATGCTGATTATAATATACTACAAACAGTAAGAAATAGTCAAAACAAACTCGCAATAGAAATAGTTAGAGACTATAGTATAAAGCCATACTTTATTTCATTATGGCATGCAAGTAAAGAAGGAGACTTAGATATGGCAAGAGGTTTACTAAACGATGGCGAAAATATAAATGAAGAAAGTACTTTTATGAAGAATACTCCTCTTCATATTGCTGTTTTTAACAATCACTATCTATTAGTTAGATTATTAGTAGAGCTGGGAGCTAACCCAGAGATTAGAAACAAAGATGGAATAACACCGAGTGAGTTTTGCGATATTATATATGCAGGAGTGTTAAGATACTACAAAGAATGCGAAGACACTAATGAAGTTGTTGATTTAAGAAATTTTGTAAGAAATGTGTATAACAAAAACGAAAAAGTTTTAGATGCTACTATATCATTAAAGAATCATAAAGTATCTGTTTGGCATCTAAACGACTTTTCAGAAAAAATATATCAGTTATTGGTAGGAAAAGAAATTGAAGAAAAAAAATAACAGAAATAAACAAAATAAATATTAATCAAGAATAAAAGCATATATAATTCATTTAGAAAGATTATTTTACGTATATTCATAAATAATAAAATAAAACTTTAATTATAATAATTTTTATATATATATTAATATATTACTTATTTATCACGTTTTTTTAGAAGTAATTATTTTAGATTTAGAAAGTTAAATCTATATAATTACTTATATTATCATATAGTTTTACTTAGTAAATATTTAGTAATAAGTATTTAATTACTAAAAATTAGCATAAATAGTCTTCAAATAACTATTTCTCGTTAAATTGATTTAACTTTAATTTACTTTCTGATTATTGTAAAAATTACTACTAATATTCAATCCACTTCTGCTACCACCACTACTACTAATTTTATTCTTTTCCATCATTTCTATTTCTAACATAACAATACTTTGATGCGTAGCAAAATTCTTAAGACTATTGTAATGGCGTAGTCTTTTTGATTCAGTTATCGCAATTAAATAATTTGAGGATATTATTAATAAGAAAATGATAAAAATATAATTAGCTAGTTTCATTATTGTTTTAATTTAATAAATCAGTTTATTTATTAACTAAGCAATATTAATATATTAAACTTTATTAATCAATACCATATATATTATTTTATTATATATTTATTTCAATATGCTAGGAAAAAAGTTAAAAGACTTACTTTCTCCTATTATTAAAACTAAATTGAATGACAGTAAAAAAGTATTAAATCCGATATATCCAATGCCGATGCGCGATTATATCCATAATAAATTATATTTAAATTCTGCTTCATATTATAATACGAAATCTTCAATAGGAAGACTAGAAAGCATGTTAGAATTCGGAGAAATGAAAGGAATTTCAGATTATATACATGCTTTGAATAAAAACTATCCGAAGTCAACTTATTTAACATGTTCTGAGTTATTAAAACCATTTTTTGGGTTTGCAATAGGAAATTATATAATGAATAGTAGAAATGGTAAAGGGAATAAGAGTACTGGTAATATAAAAATTGTGGAGTTTGGAACTGGCATGGGTAAAATTTAATAATAACTTTTATAAATACTTTTACTAAAACTAAATTGATTTATTATTTCAATAATTTATCATTTTAATAGGAGGAGCTGCTGATTCAGTATTAGATTTCTTTAAAAATTTCCATATTAAACTATATAAAGAAATAGAATATGTAGGTATTGAAATTTCTGAAAATCTTTGCAATGACTCAGAAGAATTTTTAAAGAAAAATCATCCTCATTTATATGAAAATAATCAGATTACTATAATAAACGCTTCTGTTTTCGACTTTCAAAAAACAATGGAAAAGATCGAAGATAACTGTTATATTTTATGTTTTGATTTTATTGATAGCTTTCCCTACGATAGAGTAAAAATAAATAAAAAATTCGGAGAAATAGTAGAAAATAACTTCGAACATCAATTAAATAAATTAAATAAAGATAAGTATATTGATAATATAAATAACAATGAAGAAAACAACAGCAATAACAATAATGAGAATAATCAAAACGGTGTTAAAATATTTAAAACATTTCAGTCTAAATTTATGCAGGACAAAGATATGTTTAATGAAAACTTAATTTCTTACTCAAGAATAATCAAAGACGAAAAAAGTAATGGTATGTTAAAAGAAGAATTTCGTTCAATAAATGAAGATCCAGAAATTAAAGAAATTTTATCTTATTACTTATTCCCAGATAA
>Ga0100402_1005981_pt1 | contig 12229 bp, 7 predicted proteins | sample CryGeyme20150102_FD_80419 | JGI IMG/M metagenome (GOLD analysis project Ga0100402, IMG submission 80419) | Groundwater microbial communities from Crystal Geyser aquifers in Utah, USA - Crystal Geyser metaG 2015-0102 | ecosystem: Environmental > Aquatic > Deep subsurface > Groundwater | place...
ATCAGTTCACGGACTTAGCATAAATTAGCACTACGTAGACTCTAGTACTCTTCCTACAGTATCATTTCTAGTCTCATCTTTTGGTAGGTATTAATCTAGTAGCAGTTTTACTAGACTAGTACTCCTACTAGCTAGTAGTAGTAGTACTAGTAGCTACTACTACTAGTACTCTAGCTAGTAGGCTAGGACCAGGTGCTGTAGTACTCTAGGCTAGTAGTACTCCAGAGAGGAGTACTACTAGCTAGATACAGTAGGAGGAGTCGTAGCGAGCGCTTCCAAATACACTGTTCTCTAATTTAACTGGTGTAGTTTAGGCAACCATCCATCTGTCCGCATCACGGACAGAAATTGAATATTCCTGTATTTATGCATCGACGGAGGGGTGCTTGCAAAATCCTGCCCGGCGTGGTCCAATGACAAAAACCGTTGCCCTAATGAGGTATCATCTACTACTGCTAGACTACTACTAGTAGTTGTAATAGTACTACAAGCTACTACTCCTACCTTAGTAGACGAGTACTAGACTCTAGTAGCTACTACTACTGGTAGTACTACAGTACCAGGTACCAGGTATTATTGTTGTATCTTTCTTTTTCTTCTCTGCAGGATGACCCAGTAGGCCTTTTATTATTAATAAAAAATATTCTTTAGAAAAAATCGCAGGAGTCTGTACGACTAAAAGTAGTAGAAACTGGCTACACGGAGTAGCTAAGTGTAGGTCTCTACCAGGATACTTGAGTACCAGGTACCTGGTACTAGTACTGGAAGTACCTACTTACGTAGCTAGTAGTACCTGGTACTGTACCTGGTAGTAGACAATGATGTCTACTACGTAGTGCCCATCTAGAGTCCAGGAATAAGAATTATTATTATCAATAGCTCTATTACTAGTAGTTTCAAAGGAACACGCTCGAGCAAACGCACGAAACAATAGCAACTATTGTACTCTATTCTACTACTAGTACTAGTATTCTAGTATTAGGACTTGTTACTACTAGACCTACTGTAGTCATATTTTTTTTTATCGTCGAAACAAAATTTCAGCTGCACGTCAAAAGAATCAGCTATTAACAACAACTGTTCATCCTATATTACTATTACTATCCACTTGACCTCGAAGTTACTACTACCTAGTAGTCTAGTAGAGTAGTAACAGTACCTGTTTATCCTTCCTCCCTTGGTCAAGCACAAACAATAATTATGAACAACACCATCATGGGGGCAGATGAAACTGCTGCAGACAGTAGTGAATCTTCATTGGAGCAGCAGCAGATCATGCAGAGAAAACAAACACCCAAACGAACCACCAGTCACGATAGTAGTAGTGTCGCGGTCGATGCAACTAATGATCGCATTGCCGAAACCAGATCCAGAGATGAAGAAATAATGGAAGAAGAAAAGGAGTTGAAACTGGCAAGACCCTCCTCCGCAGCAGGAACACCTACGCTCAGTGACGCTAGTTCCGGTGAGGATTTGGATATTGTAGTGGCTCCCCAAGAAGGTCGCGTGATGCCATCATTGGTGGCACCTTTTCCTGCAACTGATAATACTAATAATAATAATGTGGTTGTGGGTACGGTCGTTGGCACCAGTGCGACTCCCTTTGATACAACCGATTATACCGACAATCATAATAATACCACGACAAATAATAATAATAATGACGAGAAGAAAGCAGACGAAGAAATGGCACTGATGGCTCCTACAAGCAGTGCGAACAAGGATACTCCTACAGAAAATGCTTTCCAAAACAAATCTATATTAAAACCACCCAACAGCGTTCGTTTTTCTGATAAAGATGTTGTCATTCGCCAAGAACGAAGGACCTTATTACTAAGCGATGATGTTGAAGGAGGAGGAGGAGGAGACGAAGAAGAAACGGTAGAGCAACAACGGCAGCAGCACAAGGAGGAATTGGGATACTACGAACCCAACGGCAGTGGTCGTCTTGAAGGTTACCACGAAGCACACGAAAACGATAATGGCGAAGATTACGATGATCGGAACTCGGATATGGATGATGCACGAGTGCCTCTGAGACGACGTCTTTCCAAGCTCGAACGATTGCAAGAGGAACAATCCAAATTAAGTCTTAAAATTGACGAACGAGAGGAAAAATTCTTGCCGCAAGATACATTTTCCTTCCTGGTTGTGGCCGAAATGGGAAGTTTCCCATACATGACGGCCCTTGTCATTTTTGCACTGCAATTGACTACCTTTGTTTTGGTCTTGCTGGATATGGCAGACAACGGCAGTCCCGGCAATGTGTTTGGTGTACCTGCCAATGTGAGTCCCCAATTGCGGACCACGCAGTTTATTGCGGTCCTGGTGGCCGTTTTGACCCAGGGTGATTTGCGAACCGCCTTTTCTTTGCTGCGAGATGGATACTGTCCGGGCATTCACGAGGCGTTCGAACATATCTCGAGCTTCAAGTTCCGCACTTCCATTTTTGCCCGTGCCATGTCGGGAAGCACTGGTCTCGTGGTCAGTTTTGTCCTCGTTGTAACAGCTCCAAGCGTCGTCGAGCTCCTCTTGAATTTTACTGCCATTGAATTCGTTTCCAGTATCGATGAACTGTGCTTCTTTTTGTCCAAACAAGGATTTTTAGGATCCAGATGCAAAACTTTTGCGATGAATATTGCCAGGACACTCTTTAAGGTGCCCCCTGAGTCGCGAATGGGGTGCTTCCGACGATCTTGGAAGACGGGTTCCCTCTTTGTAATCCTTGCTATTTTTTTGACCGGTTGGATCATCACTGTTTATTTCCAATCCTCTGGACTTTACCAGTGTGAAACTGTCATGGTTCAAATGAGTGACGACTTCGTTGCGGCGCTCGGGGCATTCAATGGTCTCTATGATTTAAGATCGCCCGCCCGTTATGTTCCGTTTTCTGAACAACGTGTTCAATATATCGAGCGGCGATCTGAAGAAATTGTTCCGCTTGGACGGGGGGTTTTCGGGTACTGCAACGATATATCCGCGTGGACCTTTCGATGGGAATTTTATGATGGCGGTGGCTACAGTAGCGACAGCGATGCAAACTGTGACTGGGTGGCTCGGTCTGCTGAAACTGCTACGTATGATATTACTGAAACTCTTAGTGAAGACTGGTTTGTTCGGGACGAAAGTATGCGTGAAGTCCTTTTGGATCCCTTTCGCTTGATGTGCTTCACCTGCGAAAGCGGAGGCCAGGAAGGGAGTGACGCCTGCGCTGGTCATGGTGTCTGCAACAATGCTGTCTGCGAATGCGAGGATGGCTTCTTTGGCCTTCGATGTGAATTTACAACACCTTGCTCTACTTTAGCAATTGATGCTAGGACAGACGACTTTGCCAGCACTCGAGATTGGGCGACAGATTTCCAGACGATTAAAATGGAAAATGCAGGTTTGGTGACAGCATACCATCGACCCGTCTACGTTCATGATTATGACGATGGCTTGTACGATGTTATCATGTTCACCGGGAGACGGTGGGCTTTGACCTCATCTGAATTCCTACCTCGTGGTGGGAAGATTAGTGATGAGGAACTTCAGGCTCTCAGCCAGAACCACCAGGGCGTTGGCAATGAAATTGGAAACTTCTTCCACTTTATTTACCACGGATACCAAGGATATTTTGAGGAATCATATGTGGCTTTCCTCAGCGAGTTTATGGACGCAATGACAGACACGGATTCCAGTGAACCCGTTGGTCTTGATTGGTTCCATGCGGTCGGCGAGGAAAGGACAGGGGAAAATGAAAATCAATCTCCCAAAAGAGAAGTTGACACTGAACTCGTTTGTCGAGTCTGTAATGATGGCTCTAATATTTGCCTATATGATGGTGTATGCGTTGAAGGCTCCTGCCAGTGCTCTCTGGATTCCTTCGGTAGCCTGTGCGAGAATCCTCCAGGTATGTCTCTTATTGTAGCGGAAGTTTTTGCAGAATCCTCTTCGTTTCTCATTCCAGTCTTTTTCTATTGATTTTCCAGTCAAAAATGGCCACTGCGATCCCTTTTTCAATACACCGGAGTTCAAATATGACGGAGGTGATTGTTGGTAAGATTTGCCAATGTTGCTGCTTCGGATTTATATCTGAAAGCCAAGGATGATTAATTAGTGGACTTTTGTTTTCATGTATGTTGACTCAAGGCAACCATTTTTTGTTCCGTTTCACAGTGAATTAACGTGTGTGAGCACCGACAAGTATGTTTGTGGCGCAGAAGGAGAGGGTTTTGTTTCGACCGGGTACCCTGACTGCCACTTCTCTGGCGATAATTGGCAAGCTTATTCCCTCAATGGCAAGGCAGGTTCTTATGCTGGATTCGATTTGGATTTGTCCATGAGAACTCTAGCTGTTGGGGAGCTTTTTCAAGACCGAGTGCGCATTTTCGACAAGCAAGGTTCATCGTGGGTCCTTCGAGATACAATTATTGGCGCTCCAGGAAGTCGATTTGGAAAGGTAGTAGCAATATCTGCAGGCCCTCATAACGTTGTCTCGAATCCAAGCTTTGTCGCTCCTCTGACCTTGGCTATTGCAGATGGGTTCCGCAAACTACGCGTTTACAGATGTGATACCGAGGGTTGCGTACTTAGCCAAGAAGTTGACCTGGTGCACACGTTTGACCTTTCTGGTGATGGGAGTGTGCTGGCAACGTCGCTATTTTCAACGGTTGCTCCGCCTAGCCAAATCATAGTCTACCAGGCAAACGGTACAGGCTTCTTTGAACCGCGGGCAGATTTTAATATTACAAAAGGAGGCTTGCTCTACAATCCATTTTCAATGAAACTCAACGGAAATGGTAGTGTCTTTGTTATTCAAAACCAAAGGCTTGAGATTGATCCTGAAAGGGGGTTTCCTATTACACAAGAAGAATACGTTGACGTGCGCACCTGGAATGGAGCATCCTATGACATTGCGGACACTTTTCTACTGAAAGCTGGTTTCAATACATATGCGTTCCCTATTTCGTTGGATGTGAGTCAAGATGGCAATGTGTTGGCTTATGGTGTGCCGTCATGCCAAGACTATGACTTTCAGTTCCACGTCTATAAACGTGACGAAGCAGGAGTTTGGTCGATGCGTAATGCCCCTTCTTTTGACCTCACCGACTGCAAGAAAAGCGATCGGCCTGACGAGAACAACAATCTGGCTCTCTCGCGAGATGGGTCAATGTTAGCATTCCGGCTTGGAGTTGCGGTGAACACTTTCAGATGGGAATTCTCACAGTGGAGCCGCGTTGAAGGATTGAAATCAACAATAAACTATCCAATTTCATTGTCGGCTGATGGCACAGAACTTGCCGTTGGATCACCAGAAGAAGGGATTGGAGGGATATCAAATGTGTACTCTCTGCCGGGCACAAAGCAATGCCCGAAAAATAGCTCGCTGCTACGGATTTCTATTACACTCGACAGACTACCACTTGATCTTACCTGGGATTTGAAAAACACTGAAACAGGTGAGTATCTTTATGAAAGAGGACCATATCCCACTGAGTATGCATTTGGAACACTTTTAGAGGAGACGTGTATCGCCAGCGATTCTTGCTTTGAGCTTTCCATTTACAACAAACGGCAACTCGGGTTGCAAGCTCCTGGTCAGTATGCACTATTTCTGGATGGCGAAGATATTGGTCGAGGGACATTTGGTGGTCTCGTGGAAACCGTGTCTATTGGGAGCTGTGCACCCTGTCAAAACGGCACGGAACCATTTCGCATGTTTACGTGGACTTGCGGTCCTGTGCAGTGGGGAATTTTTCAGCTTGTTGATAACGGCCTCGGTACGAATACACCTTTGGTGAATGGTTCTACGGTGGAAACTGCACCAGATCAAGATGTATACAGCAGCTGCAACGCGCACAATGGCCGCCTGACTTGCAATAATCCTGTTCGGCAGGCTTATAACGCATGTCTCGATCCAAACGAGTGCTACGGATTCAACATCGTTTCCCCAAATCTAAATATTGCGTTGACACAGTTACGTTTGGGTAGCGAGATTGTGCAGACAGATCCTGTTCAAACATGTTCGCGTTCGACTGCTCAGATTGGAAACAAAGGCAAATGCTTTACTGAGGATTTTGGAACTCCGTAGTGATTGTGTACAACGAATTGCAAACCAGGACAACGAAAATATCTGGAGTTACTTCTGAAAGTCTATAGAATTTTCATATCAAACCTAACTTGATAAGATTTTCATATTTATACATCAAAGATATCCACACGTCGTTTTTGTGAGTCTGATCGAAAGGGAGAAGAAAAAAATCCGTGACGGCAATCATTACTTTCTTAAAGAGCCCATTTCGATTTCTTGTTCGCCCAGTTTGTCGACCTTTCCTGCTATCAAATCCGGCGGCATGTACAAGGATGCTGCTTTGGAACGGAACCACAGAGTTGCAGGGCCTCCTTGCCATACAGACTTTTCGTCTAAAACCTCACCCGTCATGGCGATTGACTTTTCCAACAACATGCTTCCAGTCTCCATGTGCACTCCTTGCTGGACTCGAGAGTGAGTTCGCAATGTGCAATTATTTTCAATAGTAATAGGCGCCAGTTCAAAGTTGCCTCTAGTGTTCAAGTGGGCGACTATGGAGGCACAGTCCACGATACTTCCGTTGCCAATCGTCACAAGATCGGGCTCTGGCATGAACGGATCTGCTCCACTTGGGTAGAGACAACAGTTTTTCCCGATATGTCCACCGTTCCAACGGAAATACCAGTTCATGTAGGGTGTTCCTGAAAGAAACTGAAGAAGATTGAGGCGGCTGATCTTTCGGATCTTGGCTGTCACTTGGTAGAGCTCCCAGCGTTGAGCATAGGAACTCGTGTCGTAGTTGTATCTGCCACTCTTCCTTCGTCCCATGAATGCCCACTTGGCACTGAGCTCTATAATGAGCCATCCAACAATGCGAAAAGCGTGCGTGACCAAAAACGCCGTCCACACGGCCATGAACACTGATAGAAAAGAGTGGTGGTGGCCATCATTGTCAAAATCACGTTCAAACCAAAGGAAACTGTCTTCGTTCCAAGGCCTGTAATCAATAGTATCGTCGTCGTATCCGTGATAAAAATCGTGGCCGGAAGCTTCTAAGTAGTCTTCTCTCGACCATGTGAACCGGCGCCAGGTCTGTGACAAGGGATCGTCACTATACAATAGAACTGCTCCAAGCTGTACTGCGCCTAATAGGGGCAGAGTATGAAAGACGCAAGCAAAAATACGATTGATCCATGTGTAAAGTACAATCATTGCGACTGGCAGAACTATGTAGCCCTTTGCTTTTCCCTTGTACACAGCTTTTCCAAAGGGACGAAGCGTCGACTCGTCACCCGTCATGGGTAATCGCGTAGCATCTACGTCCTTTGATTCAGAAGCAATACCCGTAGCCATGTTTCCGCTCTCATTGGCCATTGGCTGATAGTATTCAGCGTCGTTACCGTCTCCCGATTCCAAGCAACTTGATTCTCCACCCGCGTTTCCAAACCAAACACTTCCTGCAGGAAGGTACGCTCCTTGCCGACTAATAGAGTTTGACCCGAGAACAGCGTTCTTTCCTACCACTGTTCCAGGTAGAACAACACAATTGTCGCTGACATTGGCTCCGGCGCACAAAATAATTTTGTCACATCGCTCGGTGCTAGCACACAACAATGTTGAACGAGATCCAAACACAGCGTCATCGCCAATTTCGAGAAGATCGAAGGCACCATTCACAATGGGTTGGTTACCTGGCCAGAAAACGCGTTTTCCAACCTTTGCTCCCAACAAACGGTACATGATACTCACTCCCTCATAATGCCGACCTATCAAGTCCGTTACAGCTAAGAGGAAGCAATACGGGCATGAGAAATGTAAAAATGATAAAATTGCGTTGCGTAATCACAATCCATCTTCGACGAACATACCTTGTACCTTTTTCCGTGGAAAGAGTTCTGCTGCCAGCCAAATTCGAAACTTTTCCCACTCTGAATGTTGGCTGCGCCTCCCTGGTTCGATACGCCCGATAAAAACCCACTTGGCAAGAGCGGCCATAATAATATAGAAAAATGGCGAAAACAGAGTCCTTGCAAGCCGAATTCCAAAAAAGAAAGGGATTCTCTTTTGATCGCAAAGCCAATCCATAATTTCATTCCAATTGTAGAAAAAGTTATCCGTCAGCTCACGAGATTTGAACCACAGTAAAGAGTAGAGCACCGCCATGGAAGGTACCTGAGATGCTGCGTTGACCAAGAAGAGGATGGGAAAGCCTACCAAAAGCTGCATTGACATGTTCGGTTCCGGGAACAACATTCGGTTGATGCAAGCGAATTTTGGATTTAGAGCATCCTTGTCATAGGAAGACGTTCCTGGTCCCAGATGTTGGTTCTCTGGCACTGATGTATACGGCGCTACAACCGATCGGAGGCCGACACTGGCGTTGTTGCCAATTTTTACTGGTCCCAGCATGATGGCACCGTGGTCAACACCGAATCCACGCACAGTGCTGAGCTCAACTGCGGCATTTCGACCAATGTATACAAGATCATATTCGGCTAGATCACAGTCAAGACTAATGCGGGCGCCCTCCTCGACGTGGGCTCCCAGCATTCGATAATACCAACGGAGTGTTGTCGGAGTCGATCCCCAGATACCCCTGAGAAAGAGCTTGCGACAAATATCCACGAACCACCAACGCAGGTAGTAAGATCCCCAGACAGGGTATCGCCCAGCCTTGTAGCGACCAATAACAAGCCACTTGACCAATATAAATACAAGTGGAGCGAACGTAATCCATAGGAAGTGATACACAATGTAGGCCCCGACAAAGGTCAAAAAGTTTCGATCATCTAATTGTGGAATGAAACGCGACTTCTCCAGCAAAATCAAGAAAAAGAGCAAATACCGAGAAACTTGCCAAATAGGAAAGACAAAAAACATTGGCAACAATTGGAAAAGCGAGCCGAGAATGGAGCGCTGTGGAGGCAGAGGCAGGGCATCAAAAGGCGCACCTTGCGAGTCTCGGTGTGCGTCATTGGCTTTATCAGACGTGTTGGCATCGCCACCAGAATTGCAAGGTCCACCCATGCGAGATCGAATCAACGCTGCCAAGTCATTGCACTTGCTGTGGTGAAAAATCTCAGCTCCACTAACAGAAATCTCAAAGGATCGGCGGACTTTAGCAGCCAGCTGAGAGGCTCTCATGGAATTACCTCCAATGTGAAAGAAGTCAGCATCTGCAGCTGGAACATAATCCAGATCAAGCAAGTCTAAGAGCATATCCTGCAGCTGTTGCACAATAGGATCATATCCTCGTCCGCTGTCTCCTGAGTCTCCGGCATTAGCGGATGCAATCAGGGATGTCACAGCATCCTTAGGGCTTGGTGAAGGGTTATCCAGTCCCGACAGGTTCTTTGTATCCGTAGTCAAGCAGACATGCGTAGGTACTTGATAACGATGAAGATTCTCCGTAGCTGCTGTGATCAGCTTGAGACGATCGACATCTGCCCCGACGACGTGGGCAACCAGAGATCCAGGCCGTGTTGGATGCGACAAAACAATGATGCTGTCAGTCTTCATGACTTGACGAAGCAATGCCTGGACCTTTTCGCTGTCGACAACAACTGGGGCCGATGGGATTGCTGTTTCTAGAGGTGTACCCTGCTTGGGACATTCCGCATCAAACGTGCGCTCCCACGGAGACATTGTGTCAGAGAATTCGGGAAGTCCTAGCCGAGATCCAAGCTTTACGCGTAAGAGCTTATTCGTGTGACTCTTAGGCAACCCGCCCTCCATAAACACTAGACACTGTGGCCACTTGGGCTGTGCAAGCTTCTCTGCAATAAAGGTATGCAATGTTGGCAAGTCCAACGATCGTGGGCGGTCTGGTTCTGGGACGATGACGATACCAACTATTTCCTGAAGGACGTCATGATTTGCCGCAAATGCTGCGCATGCACGTACATCTGGATGAGCCTGGACTGCCTCTTCAACTTCCATGGGACTGATAATTTCTCCACCACGATTGATTACCTCTTTGGACCGTCCTGTTATGTAGAGGTACCCATCCTCATCCAAATATCCCAAGTCTCCAGTATTAAACCATCCTTCTTTCAGGAAGGACTCGGGCTTTTTTGCTGTTGGATCATTAGCTAAAACTCCGTATCCTCGAAAACATGGCTCGCCGCGTACACAAATTGGCCCTTCTTGTCCCGTGGGTAAGTTGGACAAATCACCAAGGTTCAAAATGGCAACCTCGGGACCTACAGGAACTCCTGATGTGCCAGGTTTGCTGAGATCGTAGGTTGCAGGAGGGCTACTAATAGGCATGCACTCAGTCATTCCGTAGCTATAAAAATTTCAAGCAAACGGATTTTAGAAAGTTCACGAGAGAGAGAAACGAAGATCATCAACATGTTATCACAGTGAGTATTCATTCGTACCTTGGCAAGACTGCGGCATGAAAGGTATCCCGGAGCTCTTCTGCAAGACTGGGCAACAATCCACCGGCAGCATTGGCAATCATCTTTAATGTGAAGGATTGCAACGTGTTCATCCTCTTGTCTGACGGCGAAGAAAGCAGTGATTTACCAGTTTGAAGGATGATGGAATGCATGGTGGGTGCCGCATAATACCAATTGAATGCTTCTCGTTGCAAGAGGGCCCAAAAGATTTCGGCATCAAATGAGGGGCAGCAAATAACACAGCCACCACTGACTAATGGAGAGTAGACTTGTCGGACAATGCCTCCGACGTGGAATAAGGGCATGAGATTGCAATTTATATCCGTAGGCTGGAGCTCCCAGCTGAGAGCAATCGTTGTTGCAGCTACCAATATATCAGCCAGTTGATGTGCTACAAGTTTTTTGTTACCTGTGGTACCCGAAGTGAACAAGACAAGAGCCTCATCGTGACCAGAATTGGGAGCAAACTGCTCGTTGTCCTTAATTGCATCAGGATTTTCTTGGTACTCGACTGAACTTTTTGGGACGGCAAGACTTTCGTACGACATGTGCGCTCTCAAGGCACTGCGAGTCTTTTTCTTGTCGCTAGTAGATGGTACCACCAAACGAAAAGGACCCGCCGTTTCTGGATCTGGTACCAGACCACAAAAAGGAATACCAAGCGATTCTGCCGTCTCTTGGACGTGATGGTGTACTGTCCAGTCTCGGGAGGTGTTGGATGCCATGACCCCAAATTTCAATGCCAAATCCTTCAAATCCTCATCTGTACTTGTAGTTGTGGCGCTCTCTTCTGATTTCCCGGGCAAAGGTCCTTCCGAGTAGGGTCCAATCACGAGATTGGCTCCACAGCGCTGCAAATCGGCTGCCAACTCTTGAGGTGCTCCAGTGGCACTGAGTGGCACACATGCGGTCCACTGACTTACTGCCAAAATAGCCAAGGCCAATTCTGGACCATTGGGCAGCACCAGGGCGACACGATGTCCTCGACCAATTCCGAGTCCGTGCAGCTGATGTCCCATATCTTGCAGAAAGGGGCCAACGCTGGCGTGTTTCAATGGAAGGCGACCATCAATTGAAGCCAAAAAAGCAGGACCGGTATGTTCGACGGAAAAAGGAATGGCATCCATCAGCGTTTTGTAATGTAATCCAATCTGTTGGGAAATCTCACGCCCTATAATTGATCCGTTGGGGCGGATTAAATGTTGACAGGACTCTAACATAGGAGCCAGGAGCTTCGGCTCATCACCGAGTACCATTGGTCCACAACCAGCACAGGCTGTGGTAGAGTCTGCCATCTTTCGGGGAAGTGAACTATAGGAAAAATCTCTAAAGGAAATCCTTTTCAACTTTTTTGATTTTGTAAGAGATGGATGCAGTAGTATGTAGAGCACTCCTACTCACAACTATTTTTTCTGACGCTAAGAAATCAATACTAGTTCGATCATACAGTAGTAGTAGGTTAGATCTGTTTTATCTCAAATTGTGAGCACAGAGGCATCCGAGCGCAGCCGTTGGAGAGATGACGTCAGTCATTTAATCGTTCCAAAATGGAGACAAGTTAAGACTGGCGCAATAGAAACAGGGTGTTTGTCTGTCGGTCGACCGGCAAACACGATTTTTTGATAGGCATACCATTAGATAGTCTTTTTTATGCTCTATCAGGCGATGAAGGTTTTGCAATGATCCTGTAGTTTTTCATTTAGAAAAAGAAGTTTCAAAATTAGATTTAACACGTGGGACTGAGCCACAAAGTAAACTTCAACGGTCCATATCTTTAAATATTTTTTCGCACCTCCGGTCGCATGACAGAAAA
>Ga0100402_1005991_pt1 | contig 12211 bp, 14 predicted proteins | sample CryGeyme20150102_FD_80419 | JGI IMG/M metagenome (GOLD analysis project Ga0100402, IMG submission 80419) | Groundwater microbial communities from Crystal Geyser aquifers in Utah, USA - Crystal Geyser metaG 2015-0102 | ecosystem: Environmental > Aquatic > Deep subsurface > Groundwater | place...
CGGGCAGGTTTGCTGCACGCTGAAAAAACCTTGGCGCATTTGCACCGCGCCCGAGCCGCCACAGGTGCTGCAGGTCTTGGCCTGGGTACCGGGCTTGGCGCCGCTGCCGCTGCAGGTGTCGCAATTGTCCCAACTGGGGATGCGGATTTGCGCATCTTTGCCCTTGGCTGCTTCATCCAGCGTGATTTCCATGGCGTAGCTCAGGTCGCTGCCACGGTACACCTGCCGGCCACCGGCACGGCCACCGCGCTGCTGGCCAAACATGTCGCCAAAAATATCGCCAAAAGCCTCGGCAAAACCGCCATAGGCCTCGCCACCGGCGCCGCCGCGCATGTTGGGGTCGACGCCGGCAAAGCCGTGCTGGTCGTAGGCCGCGCGCTTTTGCGGGTCTGACAGCATCTCGTAGGCTTCTTTCGATTCCTTGAACTTTTCCTCGGCCGCCTTGGCACCGTCGCCGCTGTTGCGGTCAGGGTGGTGCTTCATCGCATGCTTGCGATAAGCCTTCTTGATTTCTTCGTCCGAGGCGTTCTTGGGAACACCCAACACTTCGTAGTAATCTCTTTTGGACATGGTCTGAGTTTGCCTGATATCAATGCAAACGCCGCGGTGAACTTTTAGGGTTCAGCGCGGCGCACGCAACGGTTTAAAAACAGCGTTAAATCAAGTGCTTAAGGCTTCTTGACTTCTTTCACTTCTGCATCGACCACATTGTCGTCGGCTTGGGCTCCACCGCCTTGGCCGCCTTGCGCGCTTTGACCGGCATCACCGGCTGGCGCACCTTCAGCGGCCTGCTTGGCCTGCATGTCTGCATACATTTTTTCGCCGAGCTTCTGGCTCACCGTCATCAGCGCCGCGCTCTTGTCATCAATGGCTGCCTTGTCGTCGGTCTTGAGGGCTTCCTCAAGCGCTTTGATGGCTTCTTCGATGCTGGTTTTCTCGGCCGCATCAATTTTGTCACCGTACTCGGTCAGGCTCTTCTTGACGCTGTGCAGGCTGGCATCAGCTGTGTTTTTCGATTGCACCAGTTCGAGTTTTTTCTTGTCATCGGCCGAGTTGAGTTCAGCATCCTTGACCATTTGCTGGATTTCGGCTTCGGTCAGACCCGAGTTGGCCTTGATCGTGATCTTGTTCTCTTTGCCGGTGCCCTTGTCCTTGGCGCCCACATGCAAGATGCCGTTGGCGTCGATGTCAAACGACACTTCAATTTGCGGCGTGCCGCGCGAAGCCGGCGGAATGCCCTCGAGGTTGAACTCGCCGAGCAGCTTGTTGCCGGCGGCTATCTCGCGTTCGCCCTGGAACACCTTGATGGTCACGGCCGGCTGGTTGTCGTCGGCGGTCGAGAAGGTCTGCGCAAACTTGGTCGGAATGGTGGTGTTCTTGGTGATCATCTTGGTCATGACGCCGCCCAAGGTTTCAATGCCCAGGCTCAAGGGCGTTACGTCGAGCAGCAGCACGTCCTTGCGGTCGCCCGAGAGCACCTGGCCCTGGATGGCGGCGCCCACGGCCACGGCTTCGTCCGGGTTCACGTCTTTGCGCGGCTCTTTGCCAAACAGTTCCTTGACCTTTTCTTGCACCTTGGGCATGCGCGTCATGCCGCCGACCAGAATCACGTCGTTGATGTCGGAGGCGCTCACACCGGCGTCTTTCAGGGCGGTGCGGCAGGGCGCAATGGTGCGCTCGATCAGCTCTTCGACCAGGCTCTCGAGCTTGGCGCGGGTGAGCTTGATGTTGAGGTGCTTCGGGCCCGAGGCATCGGCCGTCACGTAGGGCAGATTGATGTCTGTCTGGGCGCTGCTGGAGAGTTCGATCTTGGCTTTTTCAGCGGCTTCCTTGAGGCGTTGCAGCGCCAGCACGTCTTTGCCCAGGTCAACGCCTTGTTCTTTCTTGAACTCGGAAATCACGAAGTCGATGATGCGCTGGTCGAAGTCTTCACCGCCCAGGAACGTGTCGCCGTTGGTGGACAGAACTTCGAATTGCTTTTCGCCATCGACATCGGCGATCTCGATGATTGACACGTCGAAGGTGCCGCCACCGAGGTCATACACCGCAATCTTGCGGTCGCCTTTTTCGTTCTTGTCCATGCCAAAGGCCAGTGCCGCAGCGGTGGGCTCGTTGATGATGCGCTTGACGTCAAGGCCGGCAATGCGGCCGGCGTCCTTGGTGGCCTGGCGCTGGGCGTCGTTGAAATAGGCTGGTACCGTGATGACGGCTTCAGTCACGGGCTCGCCCAGGTAGTCCTCAGCCGTCTTTTTCATCTTGCGAAGCGTGTCGGCGCTGATTTGCTGCGGCGCCATGCTGTTGCCGCGCACATCGACCCAGGCGTCGCCGTTGTCGGCTGCCACGATCTTGTAGGGCATCAGGTCGATGTCTTTTTGCACTTCTTTTTCGGTGAACTTGCGGCCGATCAGGCGCTTGACAGCGTAGATCGTGTTCTTTGGATTAGTGACCGCCTGGCGCTTGGCAGAGGCACCCACCAGCACTTCACCGTCTTCCTGGTAGGCAATGATGGAAGGTGTGGTGCGGGCACCTTCGGCGTTTTCAATCACTTTGGCGGTGTTGCCTTCCATGACGGCGACGCAGCTGTTGGTGGTGCCCAAGTCGATACCAATGATTCTTCCCATGATGCTTCCTTAAATGTTTGGACTCACACCGAACTGCTGCGCAGCTGGTGCTTGTGCCCGGAGGGTTTTGAAATTCAGATGTGTGTCAAGTGTGGCTGGCGGCTGTTTTTTCAAGCCGCAAGCCTCGATTATTTTGCGGCTGCCACGGTCACCAGCGCCGGGCGCAGCACGCGCTCGGCAATCAGGTAGCCCTTTTGCAGCACGGTGACCACCGTGTTGGCCTCCTGCTCGCAAGGGACCACGCTGATGGCCTGGTGCTGGTGCGGGTCGAATTTGTCACCGGCGGCCGGGCTGATGGCCACCACCTTGTTGCGCTCCAGCGCCGAGATCAACTGGCGCAACGTAGCCTGTGAGCCTTCGCGCAATTGTTCAAGCGAGGCTTCCGACAGGGACAGCCCGGCTTCCAGGCTGTCAATCACCGGCAGCAAGCTGTCGGCAAACGACTCCAACGCAAACTTGCGCGCCTTCGACACGTCGTCTTCGGCGCGGCGGCGCGCGTTCTCGGTATCGGCTTTGGCGCGCAGGTACTGGTCGGCCAAATCGTGGTTCTTGGCTTGCAGCGCGACCAGTTCGGCTTGACAGCTTTCCAGCGTCTGCACTTCCAGTTCTGGCAGGTCAGCGGACGCGCTGGCCGGGCTCAAGGGGTTGACGGGGTTGGGGCTCGCGCCGGCAGCAGCGGGCTCGGAACTGGGAGGAATGGGTGGGGTGGTGCTAGGGTGGGTCATGCGGGTGTTATTGGGTTTGAAACAACAAGCCTCGTAGATGGGGCTTGGTGCCATGTTTGCAAGGGGGCAGGCAGAAAAAAGCGGGCTGATGCCCGCTGCCTGGCAGACGATGGGCTCTTAACCGAGGCTGATCAGTTCGACCTCGAACTTGAGGGTGGCGTTGGGTGGAATCACGCCGCCCGCACCGCGCGCACCATAGCCGAGTTCGGGCGGGATGATGAGCGTGCGCGTGCCGCCCACCTGCATGCCGGCCACGCCCTCGTCCCAGCCCTTGATCACCATGCCGCCGCCCAGGCGAAACACAAACGGGTCGCGCCGGTCTTTGCTGGAGTCGAATTTGGCACCTTGCTGCTCGTTTTGGTAGAGCCAGCCGGTGTAGTGCACGGTAACGTTTTGGCCGGCCGTGGCGGTGGCGCCGCTGCCGAGAATGGTGTCTTCAAAAATCAGGCCAGAAGCAGTTGTTGTCATGGAAGTCAATCTATAAAAATTGGAAAAGAAAATGGCAGCGGTGTCAGTCAGGCAGTGGCTAGCGCCAGGCTGGCCACCCATTTGTTGGCAAAGGACGCCAGATCACCCATACGCTTGAGCAGGTCCAGGCCCATGGGCGTGGCCATGTAACCGTCGCTAACGTGGGTCAGCAAGCCGGCTGCCCGCAATTCCTTGAGGCGGGTGTTCAACGTGTTGGGCGTGATGCGGCCGACGCTGTCTTGCAGAATACGAAAGGTTTGCGGATGGCCGTCTTTCAGCGCCCACAACACCCGAATGGCATAGCGCGACTCCAGCAGGCTGAGCAATTGACCAATGGCCACGTTGTCTTTGGACGTCATGTGTTTTATCTCCTTGATTTGTCTTGTTTTTCCGGAAGGAAAATGCGTCATTTGCATGGTTGTCTCATGCCTAAACTATAGCGCAATTTAGCTGCATGCTACAGGTTTCATAGTGATAAAAATCAAGAGACAGGCAATGACACGCTGCGCTTGCCGAATGACAATTCTCAACGCAGCACAAGTTCTTTCTGAATAAAAATCCACTTATCAACTCATTGGAGGTTTTTATGTGGCGACTCGTATCAAAGATCGTTTGTATCGTGATGCTTTCTGGTGCGTGGGGTAGCTCAATGTCAGCTCCCATGACGTACAGTTTTTCCACGAGCCCAAGTCCATTCGGTACCTCACCCATGCGGGCCTGTTTCTCGATAACGCGGTCGTGTCTGGGACTTTTAGTTACGATTCGCAAGCGCCATCCGTTGGGGATGTAGGCACTGGCATCTCGTACGGCGGCCATAATCCAAACTCTGGCAACCTCGCCAGCTTCAGCGACCTGTCGGGTGTGGTATCAGGTATGACTTTCTCCGACGCACGGGGCGTTGTTATCGTCGGCAATGACAGGCTGCCCGCACTTGTCGACTCGTTGGCACTTTCTGCCGACCCTTCGATCACCAGCACGAGTCCACGCAACCTTGTCGGATTCACGATTGGGGACTATTTGCTGATGAATGTAAAATTGTTTTGGCTCGAAGGTCAGTCTGTGCCCGAACTGATTACCGACTTTCTTGACAGCGAAACCCTGCCAGACACTCTGCCGACTTTTAACGGAAGGCTCGCCCTTGACTTCATCCAAACGGGCACCGGTCCCACAACGCTCGCGGGTTCCGTGTTCTTCGACGGCTTGATCGTTACTGCTACGCTTGTGCCCGAGCCCGAGACATTGGCCCTGCTGCTGTCTGGCCTTGGTTCGTTGGCCATCTTCTCGCGCCGCAGAAAAGTTTCGTTAACTGAGGTCTAGCTTGTCAAAGACTTGACTTGCGCGTGCAACGAGCTGACTTGGCTTTACCCGTCTTTGCCGATATCCTGCAACTCCAGTGACTTGAACCTGATGGGTGAAGATGCCGACCATTTATGTCGAAAAACTTTACAGTAACAACGGCTGTGTCAGGAATGTTAGATTTAGCCAATGTGAAGGCTCTTGATCTGTAAGGATATTTGGACTTGGTCGTCCGCTCGGCCCAAATATTGCATGTGGTTCTGAGCACGTATGAATTTGGTCAGGTGCACCTTTCAACAAAACAACAACGGAACGCAAAATGAAAAAAATTCGTCATCTCTTGGGTTGTGCTTTGATTGCCACCGCGAGCGCGCTGCCTTCGATCAGCTCGGCGACTTTGCTCAATGTAGATTTCGGTTTAACCGGACAACAGATTCAATCAGGTTTTTCTGGTCTGGCAGGTACTTCCACAGCAGCCAGTGCTAGCCAGAGTTTTTCAGGGATTGGGGTGTCAATTCAAGGGACTGGAAATGCGTTTGGCTTTCGGGACAGGGGTGATGTCACTGGTGCCCTCGGCGATTTGGTAGAGGATTTTTATTTCGCCAACAGCCAGATCAAGCTGACTTTTTCAGGTTTGGCTGCGGGTAATTACAGCTTTACCTCTTGGTTCCACGACTCTTCTTATGTTCAGTCGGTGCTCAAAATCAACGTTAACTCTGTTGACCTTTTGACAGATCTTTCTGCCACCAATGGATATTCTCCTGCGTCAATCGGAACTGGTACGGTCAATTTTCACAGCGACGGTTTGGGCAATGATGTCGTTTCATTCATTGAGACTAGCGAAATTCGGTCGGGCAGTGCAGTCATCCTAAATGGCTTTAGCCTGAAAAGTGTGCCTGAGCCTGCATCCATTGCACTTCTAGGACTCGGACTCATTGGAATCGCCGTTTCACGCAAACGCAAACAAAGCTGAATCGCGAGGGAGGGGCGTATCCCTTCATTAGGAAACGAGCTTAATTCAAGCTTGCACCGTCGCGAGAGCCTGCTTCAACAACTGACACACTGCATGAAGCCTAGTTGGTGATTTTTGCCATACGCATGCTGACTGCAGGCATCTCACAGATTTAATCTTCCATTGGGTGAATGAGGTTGACGAGCCTTGACCCCGGCACTGGCTCCACAGTTAGGGCTGCTTGGTTCCCCACCTGACCCGGTTGGCCGCTTCACCATGCGGGAAGGCCCGTCAACGCATATTGTAAAGGCTGCGATCAGGCTTGCGGCTCAGTCAGGTCCTTGATGTCCGCGCCCGGCGCATTGGTTTTAACCGACGCGATGCCGTTGGCGCGTGACGCCTCTGAGGAATACATTTCGCTGCGTCCGATGACCTGGCCGTTGCCTGCCTTCAAGTTGAAATACGGCTGGCCAGAGGTGGACACGGCACGCACGAAGCGCTCGTCAACTGCTGCATTTTTTTTGCATGACGCGATGGCGTCGCTTGCATCTTTCTTGGCGTCGTACAGCTGGCTGGTCAAAATGATCTGGCCATTGCCCGCTTTCAGGTTGAACATGAATTTCCCGTTCTTTGACTTGCTTAATTCAAATTTGCCGACCATGATTTTCTCCTTCAAAGTTGTCAAATGGGCGTGGGTTGACCGGACAGGCATTCGACGGCGCTGCCCGGAAAAATAACTCTAAGGGTTTTTGACCCCCTTAGAATCAAGAAATGTCATACCTTGTGCTCGCCCGAAAATACCGTCCCCGCAATTTCACCGAAATGGTGGGGCAGGACCATGTGGTGCAAGCCCTCACCAATGCGCTCACCACCGGGCGCTTGCACCATGCTTATCTTTTTACCGGCACGCGCGGCGTCGGCAAGACCACGGTGTCGCGCATTCTGGCCAAGTCGCTCAACTGCCAGGGCGCAGACGGGCAGGGCGGCATTACCGCCACGCCCTGCGGGGTTTGCCAGGCCTGCACCGACATTGACAGTGGCCGTTTTGTTGACTACACCGAGCTCGATGCCGCCTCCAACCGAGGTGTAGATGAGGTGCAGGCGCTGCTGGAGCAGGCGGTGTACAAGCCGGTGCAGGGCCGCTTCAAGGTTTTCATGATCGACGAAGTGCACATGCTCACCAACACGGCCTTCAACGCCATGCTCAAAACGCTGGAAGAGCCGCCCGCGTATTTGAAATTTGTGCTGGCCACCACCGACCCGCAAAAGGTACCAGTCACTGTGCTGTCGCGCTGCCTGCAGTTCAATTTGCGGCCCATGGCGCCCGAGACCATTCGCGAGCATTTACAAAAAGTGTTGCAGACCGAGCAGGTCAGTGCCGATACGCCTTCGCTGCGCTTGCTGGCGCGCGCAGCGCATGGCTCGATGCGCGATGCGCTCAGCCTGGCCGACCAGGCCATTGCCTTTGGTTCTGGCCAGCTGCAAGAGGCGCTGGTGCGCCAAATGCTGGGCAGCGTCGATCGCTCGTATGTGTTCCGGCTGATTCAGGCGCTGGCCAGGGGCGATGGCAAAACCGTGGTGGAAACCTCGGAAGCCTTGCGCACCCACGGCTTGAGCGCCGCCTCCACACTGGAAGAAATGAGCGGCGTGCTACAGCGCATGGCCGTGCTCCAGGCGGTACCCGACAGCGCCCAGGACGACAGCGACATTGAGGCGGTTGAGATCGCGCAAGTGGCGGCGCTGATGCCCGCTGATGAAACCCAGTTGCTCTACAGCATCTGTCTGCACGGGCGCGTTGAACTGGGTTTGGCGCCTGATGAATATGCGGCATTGACCATGGTGCTGTTGCGCTTGCTGGCGTTCAAGCCCGTCACAGCGCCGGCTGCGACGCAGGAAAAAAAACGCTGAAAATAGTGCCCCAGCGCTCGGCTGAGGCACCAGTCACGGCAACCTCGCCTGCGCCTGCGCCTGTGTTTACGGGCCAGCGCTTGGCGGTGCGCGACATGCCGGGCGCGCCAGCCCACACACAAAGCCCGCCCGAGGCGGTGCCACAAGCCACTTCACCGGTCCCCGCGAGTGCACCACCACAAGCCGCAAAAATTGAAGCTGTCAGGGTGCTTGAGCAGCCAGATTCGCGCCTCAACGAGCCGCTCGGCCGCGTGGCAAGTTCTGTGCCTGCCAGCCCGGAGGGCGATTTCTGGTACGCCACGGTGCAGGCGCTGATTGCCAGCGAGGCGATTGCCGCCATGGTGCGCGAACTGGCCTTGCAATCGCAACTGGTGGCGCGCGACCAAGACCAGTGGCTGCTGCGTGTGGAGCGCGAGTCGCTCAACCAGACGGGCAGCCGTGAGCGGCTGGCCGCTGCCCTGGCGGCTGCCGGTTACCCCGTGCGGCTGATGGCGGAGGTAGGGCGTGTTACCGACAGCCCCGCCAAGCGCAACGCAGCAGCGGCGGCGCAAGCCCAACTGGCGGCGGAAAAAATCGTTTTCGACGATCCCCTGGTGCAGTCGCTGATGCGTGATTTTGGGGCGAAAATCGTCCCTGGCAGCATCAAGCCGGCATGAATGTTTTCCACCGGAAGTCATGTACTTATGCCGGGCGCAAGTCGTGCGATCCGGCGCTTTTTCAATTGAAGATTTAAATCAGACAAGGAAATTTCCCATGTTCAACAAAGGACAACTCGCCGGCCTCATGAAGCAGGCGCAGGCCATGCAAGACAACATGAAAAAAGCCCAGGACGAGCTCGGCAGCATTGAGGTCACTGGCGAGTCGGGCGCAGGCTTGGTCAAGGTCACCATGACGTGCAAGCACGACGTGCGCCGCGTCACCATCGACCCCAGTCTGCTGGCCGACGACAAGGACATGCTCGAAGACCTTGTAGCTGCGGCTTTTAATGCAGCGGTGCGCAAGGCCGAGGAAACCTCGACCGAAAAAATGGGCAAGATCACCGCCGGCATGCCTGGCCTGCCAGGCGGGATGAAGTTTCCGTTCTGACCCGATGGTCGCCAGGAACCCTGTGGGGCGGATTTGCACCCGCCATGGTCGACTGAAGTTGACCCCACAACAAGTTATTCAGCTCATTGCTTGATGGCCGACACCAACGCGCTTGAAACCCTGATCCAGTCACTGCGGCGGCTGCCGGGCGTGGGCGTCAAGTCGGCGCAGCGCATGGCGTTTCATTTGCTGCAACACGACCGTGCCGGGGCGCTCACGCTATCAACGGCACTGGCGCATGCGGCGCAAGCGGTGCAGCATTGTGAGCGTTGCCACACCTTTACCGAGGCGCAAGTTTGCAGCACCTGCCTGGACACCCGCCGTGATACCAGCAAACTATGCGTGGTGGAAACCCCTGCTGATCAGTCAGCGGTGGAGCGCACCGGGGCTTACAAGGGTCTCTACTTTGTGCTGATGGGCAAGCTCAGCCCCTTGGACGGCATCGGCCCGCACGATATCGGTTTGAAAAAGTTGTTTGACCGGGCCCAGGACGGCATCGTGCAGGAAGTGATTCTGGCAACCAATTTCACCGCCGAGGGCGAAGCCACGGCGCACGTCATCAGCACGGGACTCAAGGCGCGCGGCCTGCACCTGACCCGGCTGGCACGCGGCGTGCCGGTGGGCAGCGAACTCGAGTATGTTGACCTGGGCACCATTGCCCACGCGCTGGTAGACCGGCGCTGAGCTTATTGAGCAACTCAGGGTTGGCGTGCCACCCGGACCGGTTTTTTGCTGGCGGCGGCCTTGACTGGCGCGCGTTTGGCCGACTTGGCGACCGATGTCTTGCCTCTGCGCGCCTTGCCACTGCGCCCGGCTTTGGCGCGGGCTGGCAAGTAAAGCACCACCGATTGTCCGCGTTTGAATGCAGCCGAGGTGCTCACCTTGTTCCATTTTGCAAGCACCTTGGTGCTCACGCTGTAGCGCCTCGCCATGCTGGCCACGTTGTCATTTTTGCCCGCTTTCACCACGGTTCTCCGCAGAACCACTTCAGGTGCCAGCGTCAGGTAGCCGTTGTTAGCGACCTGCGCCGAGACATCGTTGTTGAAACTCGCCGATCGCCGCACCAGCAAGGTTGATCCGGCCTTGACCCGCATGCGTGGCGGAATGTTGTTGACGCTGCGCAGCTCGGCCTCTGACATGTCCACGCGCATGGCGGCATCGGCTGGGCTAAGTGTGGTGGGCGCCACCCAGGCGGTCCAGTTGGCCAGGCGCCCGCCGTTATAGGCCGTGAGCCTGCTTTGAAAGCTTTCAGCGTTGTCCCACGGCAGCAAAATCTGGGAGTTGCTGGCTGCCAGCAAAACCGGTTTGCTGGCTGAAGGGTTCAGCGCCCGAAAGTCGGCCAGCGGTACACCGGCCAGTTCGGCTGCCAGCGCGACGTCAATGTCGTGCTCAATCTCGACGCTCTGAAAATAAGGGTGGTTGCCGATCTCCGGCAGCACCGTTCTGAAGAATTCCGGGTTAGCGACGATGTTCTTGACGGCTTGCAGCTTGGGCACATACAAGCGGGTTTCGGCGGGCATGACCAGGTCGTTGTAGCCAGTGCCCGTCCCCGCTTTTTTGGCTTTGTTGATGGCCCGCTGCACGCTGCCCTCGCCCCAGTTGTAGGCGGCCAGTGCCAGATGCCAGTCACCAAACATGCCGTAGAGCTTTTGCATGTAGTCCAGCGCGGCGCGGGTCGACTCGATCACGTCGCGGCGGTCATCGCGAAACATGTTCTGCGTGAGGTCAAAGTACTTGCCGGTGGCGGGCATGAACTGCCACATGCCGGCTGCCTTGGCGCTGGAAATTGCCTGCGGGTTAAAGGCGCTCTCGATGAACGGCAACAGTGCCAACTCGCTGGGCATGTCACGGCGCTCCAGCTCTTCGACGATGTAGAACAGGTATTTGCTGCCGCGCTCGGTCATGCGCGCCATGTAGTCGGGGCGGCTGCTGTACCAGAGCTCGCGGTCGCGCACCAGATCGGTATCGAGGTCGGGCATGGCAAAGCCGCTGCGCACGCGCTCCCACAGGTCAGCCGGTGGCAGCAGCGACTGGACGCTGCGCGAACTCAAGGGGGCGCTGGCCAGGGGTTTGAGACCACCGCCGGGATAGATCGACGTGGCACTGTCAGCGCCCTGCGCTGTGCTGCCAGACGCGCTAGTAGAAGGCGCTGCGGCAGAGGCAGCGTCGCCTGGTGGCGCGATGTTGGTCGCGCACCCTGCCAGCCACAAACTGGGCAGCAAGGCCAGGGCATATAAAAAATGTTTCAAAATTGATCTTTCCAGGTTCGCAGGGCGGCAAATACGCTGACCGGGTCACGCGCGTCGGGGTTGCGCTGCTGCACTGCATGGGCCACCTTGGGCAAATGGGTGCGTAAAAAAGGATTCACGGCTTTTTCAAGGCCAATGGTAGAGGGCAGCGTTGGCAAGCGCTGTTGGCGCAGCACCTGGGCCTGCGCCTGGTAAGCCAGCAAGTCAGCATTGTCAGGCTCAACAGCCACCGCAAAGCGCAAACTGCTCAAAGTATATTCATGGGCGCAGCAAACGCGGGTGGCGTCAGGCAGCGCGGCCAGCCGCGTCAGGGACGCCAGCATTTGCGCCGGCGTGCCCTCGAACAGGCGCCCGCAACCGGCACTGAACAGGGTGTCGCCACAAAACAGCACAGGGTCAGCGCCCGACACTTGGCCCCAATAGGCGATGTGCCCGGCGGTGTGGCCCGGCACCAGCAGCACCTCAAGGCGCAGCCCCAGCGGCCCGATGACGTCGCCGTCGCTCAGGCGCTGCAAGGGCCCGGGCATGCGCTCAAGCGCCGGGCCACATACCTGCGCACCCGTACTTTTGCGCAGGATTTCGACGCCGCCGGTGTGGTCGCCGTGGTGGTGCGTGACTAGAATCGCCTCCAGCGCCAAACCGCCTTGCTGCAATGCAGCCAGTACCGGGTCGGCATCTCCAGGGTCCACCACCAACGCCCGGCGCCCGTCGTGCAGCATCCAGATGTAGTTATCGTCAAAGGCGGGTATGGGGATTAATTTCATGGCTAAACAAATTATAGATTTGCACCAATGGATGGCAACGCCGCCGGGCGCTTATCTCCTGGCATGGGAACGTGCATTCATGGCCGGTGCGTTGGCCGATGTCTTTGGTTTTCATGCCCTGCAACTGGGTTTGCCCGAGCTC
>Ga0100402_1005997_pt1 | contig 12207 bp, 18 predicted proteins | sample CryGeyme20150102_FD_80419 | JGI IMG/M metagenome (GOLD analysis project Ga0100402, IMG submission 80419) | Groundwater microbial communities from Crystal Geyser aquifers in Utah, USA - Crystal Geyser metaG 2015-0102 | ecosystem: Environmental > Aquatic > Deep subsurface > Groundwater | place...
TGAATTCCATTAACAATTCTATTAATTTTAATGCAAATAGTGGACCTTCATTTGATATTTATCAAAGCAAAAATTTAAACCTTGTTAAAATGGCAATGGAACTGGACAATTTAGAAAATAGAGAGAATTTAAATGTAATGGATAACCACCATTATTATTTAAAACAAAAAGAATTGTATAAGCAATTATTAGAGAATAATAACAAAAATTATTTAGACTTTTTGGGAAGAGCATCTTCTGATGGTAGAGATTTCAATGCTAAAAACTTAAATAACTATTATTATGATCGTAAACAAGTTTATTTAGACCTATTTGAAAGGAATAAAGCTTTTAAAACCGATTATGAATATGAAGTAAATATTCCTTTGTCAAACCCAACAAAAAATAACAATAATATTGCAAACATTAATAACATTAAGAAACATAATTCAGATTCAAGTTTACTTTATAATGATCAACTTTTTAATAAAGTAGCTTATGATAGAAAAAATAAACCATTTTTTCTCGATGATGAAACTGAGAAATTGAATAGACTTAAAAATTATCAAGATCAAATAGTAAGACAAATAGAAGATAATAAAGAAAAGAAAGAGCAAGAAAAGCAAAAGAAACAAAAAGAAGACTTGCTTGAAGATATAAAATTTAGAAAATATCTTGAAGAACAAGAAGTATTAAAGAAAGAAATATTAAAGGAAAAAAGTAATATAAAATTATAATATAATGATATATATTTAGAAAGTAAAATAACTAAGAAAAACAAAAATCTCGATAACAATTCACCTAAAAATGAAAAACCAAAAATATCTCCAAAGCAAGATAAAAACTATGAAATCGATGCAAAGAATGAAAATGATAATTTAAATTTAGATAATCAAATAAATTATTATTATAGTAAATATGAGCCAGCTACTTCAAAGAAGAAGAAAGAAACTATTGTAAACCAAGCTAAACTAAATAATACAAATACTATTAATAATCAAGAAAGTAAATTAATTATAAATAAACCTATTTAGATCAAAACAATATATTATTTGAAGGAATTAACCGTTCTCTTACATTTTCGCTTGATGAGCAAATTATGTTTTTAAAATCAGAAGTATTTCATAATCAAAAGGATAACTTTGATAATTTTTACAATTCAAAGGTAAAGGAATTATATTTTTTATTTATATTAAAAATTTAATTGAATTAGATACAAACACTGAAAGGAATTGATTATAATACTTCTAACGATATAAATAGATATGCAAATATTAATCAACCAACAGTTAAAATTGGTGATGACTATATTCCTGAAAAACCATCACCTTTTTATGAACAAGGAGGAAGAAATGTATTACATGGAAATTACGGTAATTTAGGTAATCAAGCAAGTCAAGGAAGTCAAGGTTATCAAGGCAGTCAAGTTGCACCAAAAAAAACTAACACTAATTTACAATCTGTTAGTGAAATGGTTTATATTGATGATAACGATGAAGTAGAAATACCTCGAAAGAGTGAATTTAAAGTGTCTAAACATAGTGAAAGTAACTTTAGCAATTACAATACAAATAATATGAATAATAATGTTAATAATGCAAATTATTCCGATAATATAAGTAGTTTAGCAAAGAGGGGAATCAGTCTTATGGGAGAATCAAAAAAGAAATCTTCTAGGGATTATGAAAATCATAATCAAACTATAAGAGATATTCCAAATAATTTGAACAATAATATGAATAACAATAATATGAATAACAATATAAACAATAATATGAATAACAATATGAACAGTAATATGAATAATAATAGTATGAGAAATATGAATAATATGAATACTAATATGACATTTAACATAAGCAAACCAAATTACAATGATGATAATGAAGTTGGAACAAATGAATTATATGATAAATTAAATGATATAATAAGTCTAAATAGTAAGAAACATCCAGAAAATCGAATGAAATCTTTAAAGAAAAACTTTGAAATTGATATGAATAACTAATATACAAAAAATTACATTAAATAAATAAATAATTATTTAATTGTTTCCGATTATTTTATTACTTTAAATATTAACTATTAAATTAATAAAATTTATTAGAAATTCTTGCTTTAAATATTTTACCCTTAGATTAAATTATACATATTATATATTATGGAAGAAATACTTGCCCCAAGACCCAAAAAGACTAAGTCATGGAGAATAAACAGAGAAAGAACAAATAAAAATGGGGTTTCAGATAACAATACTTCAACACCCTTTGTTATAAATTTAAGTCCAGTTAAAACTAAGAATAAGGAAAACAATTATAAATTCAACAAAAAAATTAATAAACATTCAAACGAACTCAAAGATCTTTTAAAGCTCGCCGAGTTTGAAAATAGTATTGAAAATAGCTTTGAACTAAACCATTTCAACGAACTTGATCATTTTAATGAAATAAACGATTACTTTAATTATAATTCAGAAAAAGAAATAGCAGCAAATGAACTATTTGATATAATGACCGATACCACAGCAAATTCAAGTTATTTCGACAGAGTTTCCAATGATAATAATGATAAAGAAGTCAATAAAGTCAATAAGGAAATTAGCACTGAGTATAAAAATTGTAAATGTTGTAAGAGTTGTATTGATTGTAAAAACTGTAAAGGTAATAAGGAGTTTCTAAATAGACTATCAAATCCAATAGATAAGATAAAAAACAAAGATAGTATAAATAGTATTTATAATAAATTTGGCTTGGAACCAAAGCATAATAGAATTGATAAGTATGGTATGTATGATAAATTGTCCTTCGGCGGAAATTTTAAACAAAATTTCTTCAAGTCATCGTAAGTAGACTTAGACAAGTTTAGAATATTTGTAAATATGTGTTGATAATGTGTTCTTATTTTGATGTAAATAGTAAATTAAAGAAAATAAATAAAATTAGTTATAAATAATATGAATGTAAATGTAAATATTAATAAAGAACAAAATATATGTAAATAAATAAAATATCTTAGTAGTATTAGTAAATATTTTATTAACTTAATTTAAGATTATTCTATTCTTAATAAACATTTTTCTTAATTAACTTACTATCTTAATTTCTTAATATTAGTTACTTAATAAAATATAATCTTTAATCCAATTATTATTTATTAAAATTAATTTATTTTTGTATATATCTTAATGGACAAAAGTGCTAAAAGGGATCATGGATCAGAATTTAAAACTGAATTACTTGAAAAAAAACCAAAATTTGGAATATTTGTTAATTCAGGATCAGCCACAGTAGCAGAGCAATTATCTCACTCAGGTTATGACTGGTTATTAATCGATACTCAACATGGTCCAATGGATAGTATCACATTATCAGGAATGATTAATGCTATTTCAAGCGGAAATTGTCTTTCAATGGTAAGAGTTGGAGGATGGAATGATAGAAGTGGAATTCAACAAGCTTTAGACTTAGGAGCTAATGGTGTTTTAATTCCATATGTTAATAATGCTCAAGAAGTTAAAGATGCCATTTCATGCTGTAAATACCCTACTGAAGGAACAAGATCAGTATACTTCCCCCAAAGAAGTACTAATAAAGATGGATTATTAGGATATGTAGGAAATTCAAATAAAAATGTAGTAGTCGCTGTTCAAATTGAAACTGCTGCAAGTATTGAAAATATTGATGAGATTGTAGGAGTTAAAGGATTAGACATTGCTTTCCTCGGCCCCAACGATTTATGTATGTCAATGGGATTATTTGAAAAATACGAATTCCCAAAGATGTATTTCTCTGATGAACTTAAAGGAGCTATTAAAAAAATGACTGATGCCGTAGAAAAACACAAAAAAACTGCAGGAGTATTCGTATTCGGAACTGAAAGAGTAAGAGAATTCTTAGACTTAGGATTCAACTTTATCAGTATTGGAAACGATTTACATCACGTTCTTACCCAAACTGGAAGTCATGTCAAAGCCTTAGAAGAACTTTCCAAGGGAAATAAAGGAGGAGAATGGCAACATTTACCTTCTAAGTTAATTTAAAAATTATTTAACTTAATAATCAAATTTATTACTTCTTTTAATTGTTCATAATTTGTTCATAATAATATTAACTAATATAAACTAATAATATCACTATTAAACTTTATAAACTATATATCACTAAAATAATAAAGAATATATGATAATATGAATATATTAAACTTCTTCATTAACTATAAAACACAATTAAAACTATAAAAACTATAAAAACAATAAATTTCTTAAAAGTTCTTTGAATTCCATTTTAATTATATTATTATGTATTTAACCGAATAAGTCTAATGGCATATCTTCTTCTGGTTCAGGCTCGGGCTCTTTTTTGGGTTCTGGTTTCTTTTCTTCTTTTTTTCCTCCTTTTTTGTCATCTTTCTTTGCGTCTTCTTTAACTGGAGCAGATTTTACTGGGGCAGATGCAGCCATAGCTTCTTGGCATACCTGAATTTATTATATTATTTTTATACTTTTAAAACATCTTTTCCTTTGCATGATTCAATAATTTTTTTAACTTTATTGGCATCAGCTTTAACTCCTCCAGCAGTTAAAACTTCGTTCATGTTTTTTTCATCTAAATTAAAATGAATTGTATACTAACTTCTTTTCCTCCTAATGCAAGGAGCATTGCAGCGCATAAGTGTCTCATTTATATCTAAATAATATATATTCTTTATTAAATTAAAAAATTAATAAATAATTTTTATAACAATATTATTAGTAGTTATGTAAGAATAATTCAATATTTTAATTATTTATTTATCTTGTAAATTCTCAAACTGTGGATTTGCTCTATCTAATGAAGATAAACTGACATATTGTCCATAAGCAGCAAATGAATTATTATAATTTGGAATATCGAACTGATTTTCTAAAAGGTCATCTCCTCTTTCTTCCTCATCTGAAAATTGTTCATGTTCATCACCACTGTTAAATTCATCGTTGTCTTCGTCATCTGCCATATTTACTTCAGTATCAGATTCTATAATATCGACTTTGTGCTCTTCTGGTTTTTCTTTTTTAGTATTCTGCTTAATCATCATATTTCTTTGGTATTCCTTTTCGTTCATGGTAAATTCGAAGTTTTGAGGCATTGAAAGCCAGTAGTGTTTTAAAAGTTCTTGTGCTGAAGCTCTTTTGGTTATTGAATATTCTAAGCATGGCATAAGGAAATCAGAAAGTGCTTGTGCTTCATGCTCCTTTATTTTATACCTAAATGTTAATTTTTAATTATTACTTCTCCATTAAAACACTTTTTAAAGGCCAGTATTGTAATCCCTTAATACGCCTTAGACATCCTTGTTTATTAAAGTATTTCTATAGTAATAATTATTAAAATTACCTTAGAATTTAGGCCAGACTTTGACATTGTTTTAGGAACCTTACCCAAAAGTTCGATAATCTGAGCCAAATGGTCATCATTCTTCGAATAAGTCTTTCCCTTTCTTGGTTCAAATAAGAAATCTCCAGTAATTAATTCAAATATCATACAAGCAAAACTCCAAATGTCTGCACTCGCATTATACTTTATGCCTAAAATAACCTATTTATGTAAATAATAACTACCTCTGGTGATCTATATTGTCTAGTTTGAATTTCAGTAGAAAAGTGATGATTAAACCAACATGCATTTCCCAAATCTACAACTTTTACATTGACATTATCATCTAGTCCTGGTCCTCGTTTCTTCCCTTTGTCTGCATTTTGAGACATCATTATATCAATTTTTTCTGGATCACCAGTTGCTCGATCAAATTCCTTTTTCTTTTTAATTAGTTCTTTTCTGTAATCTTCATTATGTAAAATTCTATTTTTCTCTTTAATATAGTGTTGAAGTTTGTAAGCATATTCTCTAATATCGAATTCAGTAACAAATTCTTCTCCATCAAAACAGTAATTGTACTTTGGTATTGATTGTAGTCTTGGTTTTTCAATTAAATCATCTATTTGAATATCGTCATCATCATCATCCTCCTCTCCATCACCACGCTGATTTTCTGACATTTTAGATTCTGACTTACAACTTTCGGAAAATAAATCATCACTTTTTTTGTGGACTTGTACAGTTTCTAATGCTTTTTGTATATCCTCATCAGACATTCCTAATTGCTTTAATTTTTTTGCTTTCTTTTTCTTTATCTTTTGTCTTTTTTTCTGTTCTGTTTTTTTCTTTTTCTTTTTTACTTCTGTTTCGATTTGCTTTTTCTCATTTTCTGCTTCTTTTTCTAATTTGATCATATCCTTATTGCTTTGCCCATGTTTTTTTCTTTTGTTAATGTCTAAGTAACCAGTATTAGCTATTTCTTCCTAATTATAGTTAGAATTATTTAATATGTAATAGTTTACTATTTCTTTGTTTGTAATACTAAGTAGAACATTTTCTGGTTTAAGATCAGTATGAATAATACCACACATTCTATGGAGATAATCTAGACCAATTAATACTTGTTTTGCAATTATTCTTACAAAAGGAAGAGGAATCTATATTAAATAGCTATATGTACCCCTTTATAATTATATCTCTTGATAATTTCCAATAAGGTTACTCCTAATATTTCAAAAACCATACAAAAATGTTTTCCATTAGGACCGTGATGGATAAACGAATTCAAAAGTTGTATTACATGAGAATGTTCAATATTAATTCCGTCCTTTAATCTTTCTGGCTTATCTTTCCAATGCTCCATTACAGATTTTTCCCATTCTTCGTTATTAACATATTTTGAGACCTCTTGTAATATTTCAACTTCATCATAAGCGGCTTCTAAATAATGTTGAGCGCTTTTTTGTATTTTTATTGCTACATAGCTACCAAACTTTTTATCTTTTGCTAGCCATGCAGTCGAGAAATGCCCCCAACCTAATTTTTGCATAATTTCATAACGATTAAGATAAATTTCCCTTTATAGTTATAATAAATAATACCCAACATGAATTGGATGATATCCGCCAACCTTATAATCTTCCATTCCTTCGTCTTCACTGTCATCACTATCTGAATACCTATAATATTTTTAAAATATTATTATTTTACTTGGCAGGGATTACTGGTAATTCATTATAATTTCTAGTCTTTTGATTAATTTTCGTAAATTGATTATTTATAGTAACATGTTTTTCTCCATTTTTCTTCTGTTTACCTTTTTTATTATTAAACTCGGAAGAGTCTGTTTGAAGTGAAGTTGTGTTAGCAGTATAGTTTGTTTTATTTACTGAAGGATTAAAGCTGCTATCAGTTTCTATTGATAATGAATATAAATTAAATTTTAATACCACTTTTGTTCTCAATCATTTTATTCAAATATTTATTTATTAAATTATAATATTAAAATAAAAATAATAATTTTTTAAATTAAACTAATTTTATTTTAATAATTTGTTTAAAAAGTTTAAACTATGATAGATACTTATGAAATTGTTTATTTATGAGGATTTATACATAGTAATTTATAAAGAAGTTAAGAAAATATGCTAAAGAAGTTAAGAAAACCCAATTAGAAAATTGTAATTATATTTTTACAGTTAAATAATAAGTAAATTTAATTATTCATTTATATAATATACTCGTTTTATATTTTAATTAAATAAAATTTAATACAATCTAAAAAATTTGCAATGAAAGTTAAAAACTCGTTATTTATTGTTTTAATTATCATTGCTATTCTATTTCTAAATCTAATTTCATCATTAAAGGTTAACTCACACAGCAAAAGTACAACCTTTTCTTCTACAACAAGTTTTAACACTGTTGAATCATACATGACAGAATATAAAAAAATGATCTTATCAGTAAGTCAACTAGAGAAGGTAAATTAAAATTTAATAAATTTAATAAATTTATCAATAGCTTCACGACTTTCAAAAAGAAAACCCTGATAAAATACGTTCAATATATGTTGCCTATGATAAAGTTAATACAAAAATGGAATTTTCTATCGGTACTTTTCAAAGTAGCCTCCCTATTGTTGCTGAAGGACATTATAGCAGTTCAAGATTTACCGTTGGGTGGGATAAATTCTATTTAAAAACTTATTCAGCTGCTAATCCGTTTATTCAATGCTGGTCTGCTGGCTACTTAGAAGGTGTTCTTTCTCACGAAGAGATTTATAACTATTATAATAATATTCATGTCTTTTTTAAAGGAAATAATGATGCTATTGATGATATAAAAAACTTTTACAAGAATATAAATGAGAATCTCTCGAGTAAACTAAATATAAGTTATTTCAAGACTTTGAACGAAAATGATTATAAAAAATGGCTACATTTTTTCTGTATTAAGTCACAACTTGAAGGTTTACATGCTGGTTATTCATCAATGATAGATGTAGGCTCTAAAGACGAACAAATGAAAAAACTTTCTTTATTAGACTTTTATTTTATTAATTCAGAAGGTAACTTCAGCGATATAAAAGGTAATAAAATTAGATTTAAGTTATATTGATACTTTATTTACTTTACTTTCTTTAGATTTTCTCAGGTTTAGTAAAGATGAATTCAAAGACACAAACCCTGATAACTTTAACACTAAAGAAAATCTTAAAAAGATTTACAATACGGATAACATTGAACAAATATGGAAATCTCTTACGTCAAAGGGACATTGTTCTGCCATTGCAAAAATAGTAAAAGACAAAAGTGGAAAATATGATATATTTGCAGGACATACTACATGGAGCTCTTACTCAGAACTTACACGAACATTAAAATACTTTGATTGGGCTTTCGAAGAAGACAGTAAAGTTGGAATGGCACAACGAACCATTAATTTTTCTTCTTACCCAGGAGTATTATTTTCTGGGGACGATTTTTACTTAATCGACAACAAAATTACAATATTGCAAACAACCTTAAATGTTGTGAATAAGTTTAAATATAAAAATATAATCAATCAAAAAAGTTACATTCCTGAGTTTATGAGAATAATGACAACAAACTTTATGTCAAATACAGCTGTATAATTTAATATAAATTATATATAGAAAGAATGGTATGAAAATTATAGTGACTATGCAGATCATATTTATATAACTCAATGGATGATTATCGATTACAAAGTATTAGACAAAATGAATAGTAAGAGTAGAGTTGATCCTAATATTTCAAATTTAATCTATTTAATCGAGGAAGTACCAAAAAGTATCAAAGGAGAAGACGTTACTAAAACATTCCTTAATGTAAATTTAGTCTTATTAAATTAAAGAATTCATATTTTGGTTCATTTAATTTACCCTTCTACGAGGATCATGCAAGGACACTTGGTGTCTCATGGGTTAAAACTCAGCTAAATATTAAAGATAAAAATTATTCTTTCAATCCTAGAATGCAAATATTAGGTCATTTTGAAAAAAGCTTATTTACACTAAATGATTTCACAAAATTAATGCAGTATAATGGGTATAAAAACAGACAAAACGATTTCCCAGATGATCCTTCATACAATAACCCAGGAGATGGTATTTCTGCAAGATATGAATTAACTCCAGATGTATTGTTAAGAGGAGGAATTGATTTCAAAGTAAAATATACATAATATTTTACTTATAAACAAAGATTGTAAATGCTGATTTGGTAAAAAGAATGATGATTTATGTTAAAGGTGGACCAACGAATAGCAATAATAAGAATTTACCTGTATTAGACTTAAACAATTATCACTCAGAAACAAGATATGAAATTGGAATACCTAAAGTATGGAATTTTAAGCCGTTTTATTTTGGAAAAGAGGATACAGATACGATATTTTTAAAACCTTTATATAGAAGATAAATTTATAATTTAAAGATAAACTACAAATGATATAAAATATAGAAATGATCGTAAAAAAAATATATCATAATAAATACTAAACATTAAATTTATATTAAATATATATTTATCTATTAATTTCTCAAGTTTTATATTATATTTCTTTTTATTTCCATATTATTTTTTATATTGGGTGTTATTGGCAAGTATCTGGGTGACTTTCTATAAACACACTTACTTGATAAAATATCTTTAAAAACTTAATTATCTTCACAGTCATCATTCATCTGGAACTAGTATATCTTAATTCTCGAATAGAATCTTGCAGTTTTCGCATATAAATTATCTTTATTTTGTCCTTTTGAGTCCTTTAAATTACTATAAAATTAAATTAAGTTTTATAACTTAAGTTAATTTATTAAAATAATTTTTAAAATAATAATGAATATGAATAGTAAACTCCAAGTAAATCCTTGTAAACATTATATTAATTCTATTATCAGCTCAAGGAACAATGAGAAAAACAAACAAAACAGATAATAGTAATTTTGGGGGTATGTATTATTCATTATAATAAATCTAAACATAAAATAATTATAAATTATCATCATATTTTTATTACTAACTTACTGACATATTAATTTGTTTTAGGTTCCATGTCTTCTCGTGAAAACGATCAAAATTCATCAAACTCTGCTTCTCTAAAAGGAAAGATTCACACAATCGAAGAAAGTATGACTTTATGTCAAGATGAAATGAATTCCCATAAAAAAGATGTTAATTCTGTTAAAACTGAAAGAGACTCATTACAAGAAATGCTTAAACTTAAAATTGATGAAATAAAACATAATTTAATGGATGATGTAGGCAAAATTGAAGATGAATTAAATAAACATTTTAATAATTCAAAAGGAGATAATGGTAAACTTATGATGGAATTAAATAAATTAAAAAATGAAAAGACTGAACTACAAAAGACTTTGTTATGTAAATATATAAGTAATAATTTATTATAGCATTACAGAGGAGAATGAATGATTTAGAATCTACTGTTGGAAATGATCCTGTTGTTTAATAGTTTAATAATTATAACTTATATTCATGATTTAGTATATCTATAATATGAATGATTATTAAATATCAATAAAAACTATTTAAATTTCCTCATATTATATTTACATACATACACAAATTTATCAGTTTAAATAATCAAACTATATTAATATAATTTTTAATAGTTTTAATTTAAATTTTAATAATTATTTATGAACAATATGGACCCAAACGTTGAAAATAGATTCAAACCAAAAAAGAAAATCGAAAAAGGAACTCGTGGTAACTAATTATAATATATTCTAATATTAATATAAAAGGTTATGGATTAAAACAAATCGCAAAAATGACATTAGGAAGTGGAAACCTAGAAATGGCAGTTGAACTTCCAGAAGGAGAAGACTTAAATGAATGGCTAGCAGTTAACACAATTGAATTTTATAATGATAGTATAGATATAATTAAATAATTATAGTTAACCTTCTATATGGAATGCTTATTGAATTTTGTACTACAGAGTCATGCCCTGTTATGTCAGCAGGACCTAAGTATGAATATTTATGGGCTGACGGAACAAACGTTAAAACCCCGTTAAAAGTATCAGCAGCTGAATATATTGAATATCTAATGACTTGGGTTGAAAACCAACTTAATAATGAATCTATTTTTCCTTCACAGATAGGTATTATAATGTTTTATGACTAATAGGTGTATCATTTCCAAAAAACTTTGTTCAAGTCATTAAAGTTATATTTAAAAGGCTTTTTAGAGTATATGCTCATATTTATTATACGCACTTTCAACATATTGTAATGTTAGGATGCCAATATCATTTAAATACTTGCTTTAAACATTTTATATTCTTTATTGAAAAGTTTTCTTTAGTTGATAGTAAAGAACTTGCTCCTCTAGCAGAATTAATTCAGAAGTTTAAAGAAAGAAGAAATGAATCAACATCTGGGATTAATTAAATAAATCTAATTTATTTAATTGTTTTTGTTAAATGGATATATAAATAAATATAAATATTACTTTTCTCTTATAAATTAATTGATTAAAATGTTTAATTACTTAAGTTAATTAGTTAAGTTAATTAGTTTAATTAGTTTAGTTAATTACTTTAGAATTTTATTTTTCCTTATTTAATTTGTTATTTACAATTTCGAAAATAGTACTAGGACTAGCTAGAGCACCATCTCCATAATCCCCGCAAACTAATAGTTTTTTCTGAGTTGGGATTTCTATAAATCCAAATTTATTAATTAATAAATCAGTTTGTTCTTTAGTAAGAAAATGTTAATACATCATAGCATTCATAGCCAGAGAAAAGAAACAAGTACATTTAAAATTCCAAGCGCTCATAACACAAGTCTTTATAAATATAAATTTTTAATTAA
>Ga0100402_1006004_pt1 | contig 12200 bp, 16 predicted proteins | sample CryGeyme20150102_FD_80419 | JGI IMG/M metagenome (GOLD analysis project Ga0100402, IMG submission 80419) | Groundwater microbial communities from Crystal Geyser aquifers in Utah, USA - Crystal Geyser metaG 2015-0102 | ecosystem: Environmental > Aquatic > Deep subsurface > Groundwater | place...
AGGGGACAGTGTCTCCTACAAGCAACGAAAAAAAGTCGAATCTGTGCTGGATCGAGTCAGGAAAGGCAGCCTTATGTACGGCCTAAAGATAAACAATCGTTTGCTTGGAAGATCGGGGCTATCACTTGGTATCGGTTAGTCGTTAAGCAGACTGTACGTTGTATCATACTTACTATTTAGTACCACCTGACATCCAGGAACAATAACGAAGAACTTGTTGGACGTCTTTTAAGGTAGAGGGAATGCTGGCTCAACAACGACGGGAGAATGATAGTGGAGACAAATCTTGTTTGGGGATATGTCAATAGTTCACAAGTCGGAAGACTGAAAAATGATGTAGTCCTTTCGAGGATCCCCGGTTCAAGCCAGCTGACCCACAAAGGCAACCTCTATGACAATCTTTCACAGTACTGCGAACAACATTCAGTATGGCTCCTTCATATGTAGATAGACCTCAACTTTGTGCCCATTACCTTCTACCTCAGCAGAAGCGCCCCCTCCTCTCTCCTTAAAACCAGCATCACCTAATTTTTGTAGCTTTTCAGCTACATCCAAGAGCATACAAACTTAGCTAATGTTTGGATCATGAAGCCAACTAACCTCAACCAAGGAAGAGACATTTTCCTCTTCCAAGGCCTCTAGGAACTCTCGGCTCTCATCTACAACGGAAGAAAAATCAGGTAAAGCAACAAGCCTATTGAAGAGGCAGTTCAGCAAGCGATCTACAACTACATCAGTGGGAATCGATCCCTAATACTTCAAAAGTATATAGAAAACCCTCTCCTGATCGAGGGCTATAAGTTTGACATCAGAGTGTGGACCCTTATCGACCACAACTGGAAATTCTATCTGTTCCAGGAAGGCTACCTTCGTTTTTCGAGCACCAAGTATCAGCTTGACTCTGAAAGCATAAAGGACCATTTGATGCACCTCACAAACCACTCAGTTCAGAAGCACAGTACCAGATACAAGAGCTAATAGAGCATACAGTCCATCTAGGTACTAAAGGCTTTTCTCAAGGAGAAAGGAAAAATCAGCGGATTTGCAAAGGTCAGTCAAAGAATAAGATAAATAGTGGAAATAGCATTTAAGGCCTGCATACCTGTGAAGAATGGGAAGCACAGGTGTTTTTAGATATACGGCTTTGACTTCATGCTTGACAGATAGCTGAATGTAAGGCTGATAGAGGCTAACAGCAACCCCGCTATCACTGAAGACAGTCCTCTCCTATCCCAACTCATTCCTAAAATGATAGACGATGCTTTCAAGCTCACAGTCGACAGAATTTTCAACTGCAAAAACCATAAAAGCCATCACGTCTAGAGACTGACTTCCTAAAATGGCTGGTAGCTCCTCGGTTCTTTGAACCAATGATACGACACTTCTTCTATCCTCAGTTCTTATTATTTTTAGTCATCATTTATATTAATATACATTAATCTTCTCAACGGTAGGGTCAAAATTGGGAGAGGAAGTCTTCGGGTACTTTCAGGGTGGTTTGTCTAGAATGAATTTTGGGTCTCCTGGTGAGGTACTGGTGGAGGAACTGTGATTTTTGTAGTTTGTTATGGGCCACTATTTTAGAATGCACCTTCAGCTTAGCGAAGTCCATATACTTTTGCAGATGCTGAATGGTAGTGTTTGTCTTTAAAGGGTTGAACTCTTCCAGGTACTCAGAAAAATAGAAGGTAAACTCATCGGACTTGGGACAGTTGAGCTCCTTATCGTATCCTTTGGACAGGGACTTTTCGTCCAGGGAGGAACTGGCCAGAATTATGATATTCGGCTAGCTAACTTATTCATAGGGAGTGATGGCCGAACAAGAATCGACCAGCACAAAGACAGGCATCTCTGGCATTCTTCTGCTTAAGTCTTTGAAGGTATGGTGGAAGTTTTGAGTGATGAGTGCCTGCCTTTATCTGATTTTGAAGTAAAAATCACCCCCGTGGCCGGTCACATACAGAAAGAATGGTTCATTATTGACATCCAACCTTTTCAGATTGAGTGTATCAGGTGAATACTTCATGCCCATAATGTTTGCTACTGATTGGGCTGAAATGCTGTAGTACTTGTAGTCAATCTCGAGGTTGTTGTTTAAATTGGTGTAGTCTCCATCTCTGAAGGACACTGACCCCTGAAGCATGTTCTTAGGGCAACAGCCGATATTTTAGGGAAAGGCTAGCACTATGTGCTGGTCTTCATAGCCATGTTGTTTGAGCAGTCTGTAGACTTACATGGCATTAGCCTGCTGTCTGTAGTTGTAGTAGCCCACCGATGATGACATGATGAAGGCTTTTTGAGCCTGAGTAATTACGAGCAGAAGGTATACGAGGCCTGGGAGGATGAACAGATGCATACAGATATTATTAATTATCATTGTCAATCCAAATTGATCTATCGACAGCTGGTGAACTTCCTCTCCTTCTTGATCTGAGCAGGAGAAGGTTATAGAGATAGTTTTGCTCTTGAACCTGACAGGAGGAAAGTCAGTCAATATATTATCTTCATCCTAGGAGTCTTCTAACTTAAAGTTTTATCTCAGCTCAACTTTGCTCTTGAACATCCTTCCTTCCTCATTATTGCTACTCCCTTCCTCTTTTGAAACCGAGTGCTTGAGGATGTTGTTGAACTCAGCATGGAAACTCTCATTCATGAGGATGTCATGAGATGACATTCTTCGAACTCTCTTTGGGTCCTCCTTGGCCTCTTGCATCCACAAGTGCTTCTCTGCCTGCTGCAGACTCATCCTTTGATCTACCTTTTTGAGAAGGTTGTTGACAAAGCACCTCAGATTGGAACTGTACTTGTCCCACTGCTCCTTGTTGTATATGATCAACCCCGTTCGAATGTTCTTGACAGTATCCGAGTGATACTCTGACTAGAAAGGAGTGTAGTCTGTGATTATTTTGTATATGGTGACTCCCAGAGCCCAAATGTCAACCCTTTCATCATAGCCCCCACCTAGAAAAATTTAAGGGGCCATGTAGAGGTGTGTCCCAATAATTGTAAGCATGTCTCTTCTATGGCCTCTAAGGAAAGTTTTTTTGGATATGCCAAAATCTATCAGTTTAACTTGTTTAGTGGTCCTGTTATAGAGAATATTTTCAGGCTTTATGTCACGGTGGCAGATGTTTCTGCTGTGGAGATAGATTAGGGCCTGAATGAGCCCCCTAACGATGGTCCTTAGCTCCTCTTCATCTTTGATTTTCAGTCTATCGAGTGCGGGCAGGGGAAGATATTCCATGACAAGAAAAGCAGTCCTAATCTAGCTCTTTATGTAAAGAGCCTTGTACCGGCAAATCGAAGGATGGTTGAGCTATTTGAGTGTGATGAAGTCCCTCTGAAGAGTAAGGACGTGCTCTTGCTCAATTTTGATCTTTTTGACGGCATAGACCCTTCCAGTAGGTTTGTATACGCACCTGTATACTGTCGCGTTGCAACCCTCCCCTATCTTTTCCCCTAGGTCGTATAAGTTGAAAAACTCATCTTCTTTCGTGTCTTCGTCTTCGCTGGCCTACCGGATGGTGGGACTATCAGAAGCACCAGTCACTCTTTAGAATCTCAGGTGATTTTTGTTCCTTTCGATTGTGTCTTACAGCTCCATTGATCTTTTCCTGACAATGGGAAAGGCTTTCAGGGACTTTCGGATGTTCCCGATCGTCCGGTTTCTGAGGGAAGTGTCTTACTGGCAACTATTTGTCGACATGTATTGCAATTATTATACCTTTGATTCCCAACTCTCCTTTTAGGAACAGAGCAGTTGTGAAAGAAGACTTCTCTTTCCCACAAAGACACTTCAACTGACCATATTATTCCCATTTTTATCATTTAACGTTTTTCGATCATTCAATGCCTAAGTTCTATCTAGCTTGGCCTCCGGATATTCGATAAAATAGACACCTGACAGTCCAATACTGAAAAACTGACTCAGGGCATTCTCAGAAATGCAGCAAACAAGTTTTATTCGACAAAGGTGATATTGAGTTTAAGCAATAAAATGACTGGGAATATTGAAAAAAATATAGCTATTCAATAAAATATATGACTCAAAAGCACATTGCAGCCTCAGAAGTGTAATCGTTGCCATAAGATCAGATGCACACAAGTTTATATATTTACTTTGTTTCAATTACTGAATTAATCTTTATTCGTCTGATTATCACTGTTTAATAATTAATAGGTTATCAAAAAATATAATCATTGACAGCAAAGCTGCTAAAGACAGATAGCCTGAACAGACAGCATCCGATATAGGTCCTCCCCATCTGTATCTACATTTATTGAGGACTTGTGTTAACTACTGTTCCTTTGTAGAGATCTTTTCTGCCCTAACAGATGGTTGATGTCGTACTGTAGACCTATCAGCTCCTATAGCTTCTGGGTTCGTTCAGTGTTTATGGCGTCATCGTCCCCAAATATATGTCTGTGGTGGACTGCTTCTCTATCATCTTCAAGCATCTCTTCCCAGCTAGTTAAGCACTGGGCCATTCTTAGAAACTGAAATTACCGATCTGAACAATTCTGACTGTTGACCAATTTTCTGAGGATCTAACCCATTTGCTCTATCGACTTGCTGGCTGCCACTTTATTTTGAGTCACTTTAGCTTCTTTCAGAGTCAGTTCTTCTCTTAAAGTTTCGTTTATTGCGGCCAGTTCTTAATTTGCTCTGTACTATCCCCTGAGTTTGGCATAGAGCTGCTCTTTTTCATGCTAAAACTGTTCCTGAAGGCCCCTCTGCTGAGTCATGCAGTTTTATCTGATGGGCTCAGGAGAAGGAGTTTTTTCTTGGATGACTTTGGAGGGTATCAGCTTGATGTTTTAGAAGTGAGTGCTAAAGTTGGACCTATTGTAATTTTATTTCATGGGCATCGAATATGCCTACCTACCGTCAGATAGCTCCTCCCTGATCTGAGCCAATCCTTCTATTGAACCAGTCTGCCTTCTTTAAAGAGTAGGCCGTCCATCCTCAAAAGGTGACAACTGTGTGTTGCTAAAACGTATATTTTATTGTCCTTCACTCTGGTTCATCTTCAGCCACTCTTCAATGTTCTTGAGGCTGGGCTTGTCGATGTTTCCAAACCTTAGCATAAGACTCTTGAATTCCTTGGCAAGCTACGTGATGTTTTGGGTGTGTACCGACTCAGGAGCTAGAAGCATAGTTTCCTTCAGATGCATCTGCATCAACCTGTCTCCCTCAGCTAGCAACCATTTCACATCTCCCAGACAGCTCATCAAATGGCTGAGCTGTCTCATCATTTTGTTGACCTTTATGGTCTTCCCTATGACCGACTATTGCAGTTCTGTTGACATCTGTTAGCAGTATTTTCGGTTATGGTGCACGAAAGCCATACTTCCAGCAACGGAGAGTTGTTTGGGAGGGACACCCTTGATAGATACTGCCTTGTGAATGGAGCCTGATTATGCCCTTTTCCTCCCCTTGCTGGATGATCGAAGAGGATGGGTGATTGTGTGCTCTGCGGAGTCGATGACAAAAGATTTGGAGTGAGGGGTCGGTTTGCGAGTGGCAGTTTTGCCTAGGGTGACTGAACTGTTGAGTTTTGTTTTGAATCCGTCCATTTGAATATTATTAACAGTCGGTTTTGAGCAATATGGTGATATGGGCATTAAAAATATCAAGAACTGTTCCTCTCGAGCATGGAGGAGGTCAGAATGTGTTCGTAAGAATCCTCTCCATCTTCCTGGTGACTCATATTCCTCTTTTTTCTTCTCTCCGATTACTTGCTGTTTTCCTCTTCCCCGACACTCTTTTCATTCCTGTCTTCTGACCCTTGGTGCTTGGTGTAGGAAGAGAGCCGAAAGCTCGAGGCGATGTCCATAAAGAATGGGTTAGGAGATATTTTGGATTTGTGGAGACTGCTCTATTATCTTTTGCTGCTCATAAGCAAGTTTTCATTGCTGCTCTCGATGACTGCCACGTCGCCAAGCCCTTTAGCTGCCATTTTTGGCATCTGCTGACTCTAACTTGATGAATTATGTAGTTTATTATTCTGCAGGCTGACTGTTTAGTCATACTAGATGTCCAATTGTACTATCCCTTCTGATATCGCCTCGATTTATCGATTTCCCGCCTTACCAATTAAACCTTATTAGCCTATGCTTATCTAGCTCCACTCTCCCTTTTCATCTTTCAGCTCTTGTCCCTCTTGTTCCCCTTCTTGCCCCTCTCTTATGTCGAACAGTATCTCCCCCAAAGTTCTCTCGTCCTCAACATGATTCCAGACAAAAAAGAGCTCAGGCCTCACCAGAATGTAGCTGCACCTTTTGATGAGGGTATTTGCGTAGTCCTTTGATACTTTAGCAGAAGGACAAAACTCACATTTGTTGAGATCCGCTGATTTCAGCTTGTACCTACCCTCAAAATCAAAGTAAATATGACCAGTCTCAGGGTCAACATGTTTGGGGAGAGTAGTGGGAGTCCCCCCTACGGCATTTATTACATCCATTCTATCTCGGTGAGCTTCCATTCTATCTAGCAGACTCTGACTAATGAGATGCTCACTCATACTGCTACAATAATGGGATATATATCATTTGGGGACCTGTTGCGCCAGAGCCAGCTTCTGCCCCACCCACTCTGCTAGTCTCATACAGTCATAGAACCTTTCCTCCTGACCTGCACTTCCCAGCACCACGATGACCATGCTGCCTGGGAAAGCCCCCATGAAAGACCAGCCTCCTCCCATGTTGCTTCCGGTTTTTCCTCCAACACAACCTTTATCCAGCAGCTTGTTGGTGTTTTCTATGATGAGCTTTCTCGTGCAGACTTCACCGTCCTCATCAATATCTTTTGTCCTGACAACTGTTTTCCGAGTACAAACTATCCGTGAGAAGAGGGGTATTTTGAAGCATTACGCTGCTAGCCGAGCCACATCCAAAGCTGATGCTGTATTACCCACCAATCCGTGAGGATTCCCCACCACGCACTCCTGAAGACCCAGCTCCTTGATCAGTCTTTTTGTCCTATTCATGAATGATCCAACATTTGCGTCTCTGCTTTCATGGTGCAGGTCGAAGCAGCTAAAATATTGTTTGTTAGCTGCCTTGATGATGTAGCTTCCCAGGTTGTTGGCAATGGCCATAGCGATGTTGTTGGCTGAGACCATGAGCAGGGCATAAAGAGCATCTTGGAGGGTCATCTGACACTCCTCTTCCTGGTTTAGTCTGAGCATGGTCCCTCCTACTTTCGAGTCCATTGGCAGAACCAGCAGTTAGAAGGTAGAGGTCACCAGAAAGTATTCCTTGACTATGTCGTAGGCTGTGTAAAAGGTGAGCAGCTTTGACAGGCTGGCAACGTCGTGGGTTTGTCTGTACTTATAGCCTTTGACAACATAGGATTCCTACATGTTGTAGATGAGCCACTTTTTGGCAGTCACATGAGACAGAGTGTCATCTCTCAGCATTTTACCCCTTCCAGGCACCTTAGCAAGCCCAGCCTTGACCGACATGGAGACCGGGTGAGGGAGGACAGCCTTTTGATGCGGCTGATGCTGGTACTTAAGAGAATCTAAGGTTTGCTTGCTCAGCGATACATCTCTAGTGAACAGCTAGGGGTTGTCAGCGATGGGTCTGAGATGAAAGATGGTTTTATGGAAGAGCATCTTGTCATATCGATAACCCTTGCTTATTTTTTAATTGACGAGAGTGTGCAGCCGAGACATAGATACCGCCTGCTTCTTGCGGGTGGCTGATGAACTTCCCAGAGTTTTGAGTCTGGTTGATGAGCTTACAGATTTAAGGGGAGTTTTATTGTGTGTAGTTATCTGCATAATTATAGGGAGGGATAAGCCCAGATAATTAATCTATATTAGCATTAGATATCAAAATGACAGGAAAACATCGTATCTCCTCTGTCGTCACTATCTTCTTGCTGGCAATCACAGCACAATCTATGTTCACCAGCAGTATGGTCCGCGAAAAGGCCCTCAAATCACCCCTCTTCACCAGCGATTCACTAACAGGGCCTACGATCACCACCTCCTGCAACATGCTTGACCTCTCGCAAAAGTATAACTACTCTGGTCTGGCAGCTAGCGGATACCTGACTGTCGGCAAAAACAACTCAGCACTTGCTTTTCTATTTTACGGCAAGAAGGGAGTAACTAATAAAGCTGAGCTCAAAAACTATCCCACTATCTTATGGCTCAATGGAGGGCCAGGCTCTTCTTCGCAAATGGGAAACCTGCAAGAACTGGGCCCTTTGAGACTGAGGAGGAACTTTGAGGTAATTGTGGAAGCAAACAACTACACCTGGGTGAACAACTTCAACGTCCTTTTCGTTGATCAGCCCGTCGGAACAGGTCTGAGCTATGCTGACACCACCAATGGAGCTCAACCCTTCGCCAAATCTCTGGCAGGTACCCATCTTGCTAGCTGTAGAAGTAGCAGAAGATTTTTACCGGGCCCTTTATGAGCTGTACCACGACCGAGGCTGCTTCAGCAATCAGTACTTTGCGATTCCCGGATCATCCCCCCTCGTCATTTTCGGAGAGAGCTATGGTGGTAAGTATGCTCCTGCCATTGCTCAGAAAATTATTGAGGCCAAATAGGCGGGAGGGTTTTTGACTGGCTTGAAAGGTGTAGCTATTGGTGATGGTTTCACCGAGCCCTATGACATTTTGGCTGAGGTCGGAACTTATTCTTTCCATCTAGGACTTCTTGACTTCCAGGAGAGAGCCAAAGTCGAAAAAATTCTCCTGAATGCCTCAAGGCATCACAATGCCCGTGACTTTGACAAACTTCATGACGATTTCGACAGAGCCCTTGACTATATTGTTGAGAAGGCAGGAGATGTCAACATCTATGACATCCGCATTGACGGGGACTACGAAGGTACCTCCACCTCTATCATAGAACTGCTACAGCCTTACTTCAGAGACGAGAAAATCGGAGCAGGAATTTATGGATTCAATCCTGAGGTGGTTTTTGACAGTCAGGCCGAGGCTGTTTTCGACAGTCTCTACACTGACTTCATGCAGCCTGAGGTCCAGAGAGTGCAGTTCCTCCTAAATAAAAAGATACCAATTCTAATCTACAACGGACAGCAAGATCTGATTGTTTCTAGCCCTGGAACCATGCGGTGGGCCGATAAGCTCTTCTACGACAACGCTCATGAATTCAGAGACAAACTGTTTGAGGCCTGGAAGATAGGAGACAAAATTGTCGGCACCAAGAAGGCAGCTGGACTGTTGGAGCTGAGAATTGTCTTCAAAGCTGGCCACCTGGTACCTATGGACCAGCCTGAAGCTTCTCTGGACATGGCAACCTCGTTTGTCAACAGAGTGGTTGCTTTAGAGTGATCATGTCATGCTATAAGCTATACCTATCACTCAATCTCCTCCTTACTGTCCTCCAGGATCTGGGTCTTTGCGCTGTTGGACATGTTGTTCTTGAACTCTTCTTCGTCATCTGACTGAGCAGGCGACTCATTGCTATCCATGTTGAAGTGCCCGATCTCAGCAAATAGATTGTTCCTGCACTTCTTCAGCTCCCGAGCTAAAAGAGGCAGCTCTTCGATCTGTTTCTCGACCTCTTCTCTCTCGTAGCCATACTTCTCGTAAACTATGTCGTCGATGAGGGTCAAAATGATCGTGTGGGTTTCCTCAGGAGTGGCATCTACTTCTTCCTGAATAGATAAGTCAGTACACTGAAGAGCTTGGCTTTGATGCGCTCATGCATTCCATTGCTCAGAAAATTTATTTACTCCTCCATGATTCTTCTCAATTTTTCCCTTGGGATCCTTCTCAGTTTAGATGGAGGATAGGCGTGGACCAGTAGCTATTGATGTGCTCTTTTTTTGAGGTCCTGTAAATTTTAGAATAGTTAGTAGGTTGTTTCTATTCTCTAGAGGTCATCAATGCTCTGACCACACTATTATGCCACTTCTTCTCTACCTCTCTGCAGTAATTCCTTGATTTCAAACTAGTAGTTTCGGATGAGACCAATGTACTGCTCCTCGTTAGTCTTACGGATAAGTCTTCTTCCTACAGTTGACTACAATTGTACTTTTCCTGATTTACTTGGTGTACTTCAGGTATTAATCGATCAGAACGAGAGGCGACAGCAGGTACAGTTGTTCAATTTATAGCCCCTTTTTCTGATTGAGCTGACCTAGGACATTTCTCAGTTGCTCTTCTTTATCGAAGTAGAACTAGGAGTAATTGGATTGCATGGTCTTCATGCGAGGCTAATCGTGATCCTCTTCTGATATTTTACGACGACTAGATACTTGAGACTTTGTCCAGTTAGCCCAGAAACGATAGCAGAGATAGGACAGTCCGACGGCTGAGGTGCCGAGGAGAACCCACCTCAGAATTTTTCTGTTGTCTTGCATTAATTATCACTATTATGATGCCTAAGTGTTATATGTTTGTGATGACTGCCTCAAATATAAATGATATCACAAGGCTGAAAGGCTCTTTCCTGTCATATACTTGAGCTCGATCAGCCACTTCTCTATATGCCCCTCCATCAGCTTTTCATTCAGATTTCTGACCTCCAGCCCGGTTGCCACGTATATGACGCTTATCACAAAGGCCTCCTTTATCATCTCAGCAACAACTATCTTCTCGAAGGGCGTTATGTACTTCCCGAATATATGGACGAATACGGCACTCACCAGATACATCAGGACCCAAAGAGAGTTCTAGGTGCCTCTAGCCTATGTGTAGTTATCCATCATGTGCTGCTCTAGCTGGTGAAGGGTCCTCACAGTGGGAGTCAACATTTACTTCAGAGTCGGCTTGTAGAGGTAGGCACCCATTAAAGACGGGTAAAGCTGAATGGTCTTGGCCAGCAGGTTGTCAGGAGAGGCACCACTGAAGTTTCTGCTAATCTTGAAGGCGATCTCGTTCAGCAACTCAGGAATCAGGTCATGTAAATTTTATGCCAAACAACTATTGAATCTCTACATCTGAGCTGTATCCTTCAGGAACGCTGCTCGGTCAGTATTCCTGAGACCGAAGCCCTTCCTCTCTAGCTCATGCCTTGCCTTTTCTACCTTGCTGAGCACTCTTTTGTACTTTTGTCTGATCAGATCCCTCACTCTTCTCGACAACTCAGGCTCAAGGGCGAGAGAAATTCTGTGCCGCTGAGTGATAAGCTTTTATCGCAGCTTTGCGGCCAGTGGAGAACTGATGGGATAAGGGTGAACTGTTAATGGTTATTTTTTTGTGGACTCCATTTTAGAGCTCGACTATATTATTGTAATCCGTAATATCAAATAGAAAAATTATGGAGAAAAATTTTGAAAAAAAATCTCACATCGGTGCACAGCCAGACCATCACATCAGCCCCATAAAGAATCATCAAAACCAAATATCTCCGACCAGCCATCTTTCGGCAAAAGTGGAGAACCCCCGCAGCAGGAAACTCCAGCTGGAATACAGAGAGATTCTCAGAAAGATGAAGATACAGTAACAGATCGACAGCAAGGATCAGAGAGTCAATAGCAAATTGAAGGAAATGAAGGAGAAGAAGGAGGCTAAGAGAAGAGAACTGACCCCCTGCAGAACTCTAGATAAGATAGATCCCTCAGTGGCGGAGGAAGAGAGAAGACTGTAGTTCAGTTAGATAAAAAAGGGCAGCAAAAATACCACCTTATATGAGAGCGGCAAACAGATGGAAAAAGTTCAAGGGGTCTTTCACCGTCAGAGCAGCAAATAAAATATGTTCAAAATATACCGTAGACATAGAAAGCCAGTAGGAATGTCAAACCTTCATCTTCATAAAGATAGCTCTAAAATCAATGAAACGGCAGACACTGTTGACCTTCTCGATTTTGGCATATTTAGCGAGCATAAAAATTGCTCGACTTTCATGAAGAAGTTGAAAAACAACACTGACAAATAATTTGCATGCGGAATCAACCTGAACTGCTGCGAAGACCTTACACGATTTGAGCTTATTCTGCTTAAAGAACTCAAAAATTAAGGGCAACTCTTACTTGATTATTGATGTGAGTGAGTGATATTGATTGTGTGCTAACTTATCTTTTTTTTGGTGTGCCTAAAGACCTGATCAGACAATCATAGTATTTCTTTAATAAACATCATATCTCAATGCATCCTCAAACATCCGAGCAGGACTACCAGCAGAGTGACAAGCTTTCCTTCGCTGTCATGACCCTCCCCTCATTCTACCAGTATGCCACAGCCTACTCAGCTTCTATCGTATCGACCTCG
>Ga0100402_1006007_pt1 | contig 12198 bp, 16 predicted proteins | sample CryGeyme20150102_FD_80419 | JGI IMG/M metagenome (GOLD analysis project Ga0100402, IMG submission 80419) | Groundwater microbial communities from Crystal Geyser aquifers in Utah, USA - Crystal Geyser metaG 2015-0102 | ecosystem: Environmental > Aquatic > Deep subsurface > Groundwater | place...
AGTCGAACTATGCCTGTTGACTGCGAACCTAACCCTTGGATAAAATTCATTTGTTCAATCGCCTCCCTTATTGAGATGATTCTCAGAACACAACTGGCATCTTGCCCGCAGCCTCCAGATCATGGCTTCGCCAAAGATATCCGCCCCTCTGCGGAGCAAGCTTTTGATTGCGATCACCCTTCCCACCTGCGCCCTCAACGCCCAGGAAGCCGACCTCGCCCAAAAACTCGCCAACCCGATCTCCGATCTCGTCAGCCTGCCGATCCAGAGCAACTTCGACTTCAATGTCGGCCCTGGCGATGGCACCGTCTGGCGCACCAACATCCAGCCGGTGATACCCATCAGCATCAACGACAATTGGAACCTCATCTCCCGCACCATCCTGCCCGTCGTCGATCAACAAGGTATCGCCGCAACCGGTAACAGCCTCGACGCATTCGGCCTAGGCGACATCTCCCAGAGCTTCTTCTTCTCGCCCAAAGAGAGTTCACCGATCTGGGGTGTCGGCCCTGTGTTTATCTTTCCCAGCGCTACCGATGACCTGCTCGGCACTGAAAAGTGGGGTGCGGGTCCCACTGCGGTTGTCCTTCAACAACAGGGTGCCTGGACTTACGGCGCACTGGTGAATCATCTTTGGGACTTCGCCGGTGATGACAGCCGCGACCCGATCAATGCCACCTTCTTCCAGCCCTTCCTCTCCTACATTCTGCCCACGAAGACGACACTTACCGTGAACACGGAAATGACCTACGATTGGGAGAACGACCAAGCCACGATTCCGCTCAACTTCCAGGTCTCCCAGCTGTTCAAAGTCGGCAAGCAGCCCATGCAAGCCTTCGCGGGTGTCCGTTATTACGCGGAAGGCCCGGACAACGGTCCCGAGTGGGGTGTTCGTTTCGGTCTCACATTGTTGTTCCCTAAATAGTTTACCCTTACCCTGTTAACCAACAAACCAAACAAACAAACAAACAAACATACAATAATGAAAACAACAAAAACAGTAAGTGCAACAGTCATGGCAATCATTGCAAGCGTCGGTATGGCAAATGCCGGTGTCAGTCAACCCGTTCCTGTGGTGGAAGATCCTGCAACTTCCGAAAGCGTGTGGTTCCGTGCCGCGGCTTATGGCTGGTTGTCCGCCATGGAAGGCGATGTCAGTGTGGGGCCGCTCACCACTCCAGTGGACATCAGCATTTCGGACACCCTGGACAGCCTCGACATGGCATTCATGGGCTTATTCGAAGTCGGTTACGACCGCTGGTCGTTCGCTGTCGATGTGATATATGCCAAGTTTTCCCAGGACATTGATGCTGGCGGACGTTTGTTCGACAGCTTCCGTTACGAGCAAAAGCAGTGGTTTATCACTCCAGTGGCATCCTATCGTGTTATCGATACAGACGACTACATGATGTCGGTGTATGCCGGTGCGCGTATCACATCGATGACCGTGGATCTCACCGGTCGGTTTGTCGATGGCGATCAATTAACACGTGGCGTTGACACGACATGGGTGGATCCCTTGGTCGGACTTCGTGGTCAGGCCGATTTTGGTCAACACTGGTTTTTCCGCTACAGCGGTGACATCGGTGGCTTCGGGGTGAGTTCCGATCTGATCTGGTCCGCCTTTGCCGGTCTTGGCTATAACTTTACCGATTCCTTCAGCGTCGTCGCTGGTTATCGTGGTTTGGGCATCGACTATTCAAAAGATGCTTTCACGATGGATGTGGTCAGCCATGGCCCTCTGCTTGGATTGGAAATCAGCTTCTAATCCCCACTCCACCAACTTCTATATACCATGAAAACAACTTCCCAATCTGGACGGTGTATTATTTCCACTTCGTTTTGCGCGGTCATCACCTGTCTTGCCCTGCTCACCCAGGGCAAGGCGGAGATCGAGCCCGATGCCAAAGCGCTGGTGGAATCGGTAGCCACCAAACTCCAGTCGGCAAAAACCCTCCGCGTCACTGCCAAACACAAGTTGGCTGAACCTATCGGAGTCGGATCAAAGCTGGATAAGGGCCCGCTGCTCGTCACCGTGAAACGTCCCAATCTGTTTTATGTCATGCAGAGTGCCAAGGAGGAAACCCGCGAAATGGCGTATGACGGAAAAGAGATCTGCATCATGCATCCCAAGCTGAAACATCACGCGCTGGAACCGCTCAAGGCGGACACAATCGAACAGTTCGCCGACCAAATGGAGAAGCAATTCGGCTTCCGCCCACCCTTGGCGGAGCTGCTTTCCGAAGACATGGCAACCCAATTGTTCAAACATGTCACTTCCGCCAAGGTAGTAGGCAATGAGCGAGTTGGCTGGACGCGCTGCAAACACCTGCACTTCGTGCAGGAAGGCATGACCGGCGATCTCTGGGTCGGTATTAAGGATAACCTGCCCCGCCGCTACATGCTGACATTCACCAACATCACGGGGAATCCGACATGGGACATCCGGTTATCAAAATGGGAACTCGACAAGCCCGTGGATGACAGCTTGTTCACCAAGCGTCCAGCCTCGGATTCGACACAAGTAAAAATGCTCAAGACTCAATGAGCGCATCATCCACCGAATGCCACTGTTTTAAGATCGCCACTGGCGCATTCCTCTCAAGGAGTCCCGCGCCTGCGGGATCCCGCCCGTTAGCGCGATGTTCGTGGTTCTCAAAATTTACCGAATAACCCCTTAAAGCAGAGCCATTCGCATCACCACCTCTAAAAACCACGACCTATGAAACCAAGCAATCATTCAGCATTCAAACCCATCCTCATGGCGGTGATCTCAGCCATCATGATCACATCCATCGCACAAGCAGCTCCCCGCCACCGTCCGGGTAACCCGCGCGGAATCGCCGATCCGCGCGGTGTGTTAGACCCACGAGGAATCGCCGATCCGCGCGGTATCGCAGACCCTCGCGGTGTGCTGGATCCCCGTGGCATCGCCGACCCGCGTGGAGTCTTTGATCCTCGGGGACCGTTCGACCCGCGTAATCCACATCGTTACATGTACGGCTTGCCCTCAGGTTATGCGGTGCGCGCCTATCGTGGTGTGAACTTCTACTACTGCGCCGGAACCTATTATTACCCGTATTACATCAATGGCCAGACAGTTTATACCATCTGTGTGGTTCAAGGGGGAGTGCCCGTGGTGCCAGCGCGGCCCTACTGATCACCGCCTCATAGCATGATGCGAAGTGCGCGGATGACACAACGAAAAATCGTTCCACCCGCAGCCGGTCGGTGCTTCAGCGCCGACCGGCTTTTCGGGTTCCCGCCTCATGAATCCGGGTTCCCGCCTCATGAATCATCGAAATCACGCCTTTAGGAGTTATCTGTTATTAATTATTGGTTATTAGTTAATTGCTTTATCATTGGGTGAATCATCGCGTGAATAGTCCATTACCCCCTGATAGCTTTCTAAATTCGTAGTTTCGACTGCAGATTTTAGGCTGAACATTGTCACACGCCAACTTCCAACTCCAAGCTTGTGAAGAGCCGCCAACATCAATACACGCCATCGCGCTCAACATGGATGGGAGCGGACATCACCGTGATGATGACTTATCTGATGCTGGGATTGCTCTCCGTTGGCTGTTCATCCACACCACCTCGCAAACTCCTGTCCCGCGATACCACATGTGGTGAAATCCGTTATCTCCATCACGCACCAGAGTCCCGCGCCACTCAGCGTGTGATCATTGCACACGGATTTCTACGCAGTCCGGAGACGATGGATTATCTGTCAACAGCTCTTGCAAAGGCAGGTTGCGAAACCGCCAGCATCGACTTGAAGCGATCAAAGCCTTGGAACGGACGCCACGCGGAGAACGCCCAAGACATGATCGCCCTGCGACAGAGCCTTGGCTGGGAAAGCGTAGTCTATGCGGGTTTCTCTGCTGGCGGACTTTCCGCGCTACTTGCTGCGGCGGATGATCCCGCATGTCACGGTGTGCTGTTGTTGGATCCTGTCGAGCACGGTAAATTGGGAATCAACGCGGCAGCGCGGGTCAAGGTTCCCGTGCTGGCCATCCTTGGACAACCCGGCCCGGGTAATGCGCAGGGAAACGCCGCCCCCATGCTGGCGGCCATCCCTCAGGCTCGAACGATAGAAATCAAATCCGCCACACATTGCGATTTTGAAACATCTCCATCCATCGCTTGTCACCTGATTACCGGATCAAAACCTGACAAAGCAAGAACAGCGGACGTTCATGCGGCAGTGATCAAGGAAGCCGTGAAATTTATCCAAAACCTTCCAAAATTACCCTGATTGTATAAAGACCATGTTTGCTTAACTGCCTTGCCTGGCATTGATAGTTCGGTCATTCTATTTGCATGACATTTCCTGTGAAAATTTGCCGACCTGTAAAAATCCCGGCGCTGCTCGCCGTGATTTTTCTTGGCTATCTGCATGGCGGATTTGCGCAGGAAGCCAGCGAGGATGTCGTTTCATTTTCCACGAAGGATACCATCAACGAACGCATCATCGCGGTCCGCGAAGAAATCGCAAACCTCCCTGCCGACGCCGATGAATCACTTCGCGAGCGCCTCCGCCAGTTGGAGGCCGCGACGAGTTCGCACCTATCCGGCACAGATTTCCTCGAAGCCGCCCGCGAGCAAGTGACACAGGCAAAACAGCAAGCCTCCGCGTGGCAAGGATTCCCGGGGGGCACCACCCTACTCCATCCTGCTGCTTGATGAAGTCCGCGAATTGCTCGCTACGCAACAAAACCTGCAAAACATCGCCCGCGCCCAACTCCGCGTCCTCAAGGCCGAAGGCGAATCCTTGCGCGACACCCTGGCCGCCCACAAGCAGTCCGAGCGCCGTAACACCGAACTCGCAGACCAGGCCACCACCCCCGATGCCCGTGCCACCGCCGCCCGCCAAGCCGCCGTCGAAGCCATCGCCGCGCGCATCGCCGTCGAACGGATTGGCCGCAACCAATACGGCGTCGCGACCATAGAGGCGAAACTCGAAGCCGCCAACACCCTCGCCGGGCTCGCTACACGCAAGATCAAGGTCATTGGCAAAAATGTCGTCTTTACCGCTGCTGAACTCGAAACCATTCATCAACAAATCGATCTAGAACGCGAAAAACTCGCCGATCTTCTCTTGCGGCAAAACCGTGAGGCCGCACCACTCAACCCCCTGCTCACCTGGAAAATCCAGCTTCTCGACGTTCACCGGGCCTTCTGGGTCGCCCGCCACACCGAAACCACCCCGACCGACCCCGCCGAATTGCGTGATGCCGTGTTCGCCGTGCGGAAACTGCGCCGCCAAATCGGCTTCGCCATCACCGATCTCGATGGCACCAGCCTACGCGATCGCGGCGCTCCGCTCATCGAGAAGCTCACCTCCGGCCTCCGCGCCGCTTGGGACACCGAGCTCTACCTCGTCGAAGAAAGCGACATCATCGACGGCAAAAAAGTCGCGCTCTACCGCCCCATCACCATCGGCAAGCTGATCTGCCTCGCCGTCATTCTCCTTGTCGGTTGGTGGATCCTGCGTTTTCTCGCGCGCCGGATCACAGCCAGGCTTTTGCGCAAAGAAAGGATCTCGAGAACCGCCGCCGGCCAAATCGGCAAATGGGCGTTTGGTCTCGGCCTCTGCTTGCTTATCCTTTACGGCCTGCACACCGTGCGCATCCCGCTAACCGCCTTCGCCTTCCTCGGAGGCGCGCTCGCCATCGGCATCGGTTTCGGCACCCAGACGCTCCTCAAGAACTTCATCAGTGGCATCATCCTGTTGTTCGAACGTCCGCTGAAAGTAGGTGATGTGGTCGAAGTCGAAAACATCACCGGCACCATCAAACAAATCGGCATCCGCGCCTCCGTGATCCAACACTTCGACGGTATCGAAACGCTCGTTCCCAACAGTTTTCTACTGGAAAACCAACTGACCAACTGGACGTTTTCCAGCAGTGTCATCCGTCACTCCGTCACCGTGGGCGCGGCTTACGGGTCGCCCACCCGTGAAGTCTCACGCCTATTACTCGCAGCGGCTGAAAGCCATGGTCTGGTGCTTAAGCAGCCTGCGCCGGAGGTGCGCTTTGACGATTTTGGCTCCGACTCGCTGGTGTTCACTCTGTTATTCTGGCTCGACTCGGGCAAGGTCGGACGTCTGCAGCTCGCCAGCGACTTGCGTTTTATGATCGACAAGGCATTCGCCGATGCAGGCATCACCATCGCCTTCCCGCAGCGGGATGTCCATTTCGACTCCGACAAGCCCCTCCGTGTTGAGTTTTCCCGCACAGAAAAACCGCGCAATCCAAAAGCATGAAAAAATTCATTACCTTGATTGCTAAAGCCATTTTAGTCATGCTGGCTTTTGCGCTTTCACTATGGGTATTCGGCGCACGTAGCTATGACGGCCCGGGTGTCTGGCTCGCAGCGCTTGCCATGATTGGTTTCGCCTCGAACTCGGCGCATTCGAAACAGGCGGGCTACAATTCCTCGAACTCAAAAAACGCGCTCATGCCAATGCCGCAATCATTGCCGCCGATGGCGCGTCCGATTTCTCAGCTCGTATTCGCAAAGGACATACGAAACAACAACCATAAGACCAGCCTCACGCTGATGGCGGAGGGAGAGGGATTCGAACCCTCGGATAGTTTAACCCATCGCACGATTTCGAATCGTGTGCCTTAAACCGGACTCAGCCATCCCTCCTTGTTCACCAAACCTTGGCGGATCGGAAAATACCCGCCACCGAACGATTGTAAAGTGGAAGTTGTGACGTTTCGCGGTTGATCGATGGGCAACTATGCAGTGAGATAGCGGTGATGACTAGCGCACCAGCCCCACTCACCATTCTGGATATGAAAGCGCTGTGCGCTAGCGATACCCTCCACGCAAGTGTCCATGCGCAGATCGAATCGATCCAGCAGAAGCAGACGAAAACGGGTAAGCCCTATTATGAATACACATTGCGCGATGCTGCGGGTGCGGTGACGCTTAAGGCTTGGCAGGACACCGCCGGGTTCGCCGCGGTAGATCATCTGGAACCGGATAAGTTCGTGGTGGTCACTGGCGAATGGGCAACATCACAATACGGCGTGGAGTGTAAAGATTGGACGATCCACGAGCTCGGTCGCGATGCTGTTGAAACGCTGCTCGCCGGCACCGGTGAGTTGAAGACGAAACAAGATGAAGATTGGCGGAGCATTGTCGCGTTCATAGATGAGATTGGCGACCCGCGATTGGGTGCGATGGCTCAACGTTTTCTCAAGGACTACGGCGATCGGTTTCGCCGCACGGCTGCCGCGCGGAAGAACCATCACGCGCGGCGGGGTGGGTTGGTCGAGCACGTTGCTCAAATGATGCTGACGACGGATAAAATTTGTGAGGCGTATCCTCGGCTCAACCGTGACCTGCTTCTTGTCGGTGTGCTATTTCACGACTGCGGGAAGCTGTGGGAGAACTCGTTTCCAGAGGCGGGATTTTCGATGCCTTTTTCCCTCACCGGCGAGCTTCTGGGTCACATCCCGATTGGTTTGGAGGTGGTGAACAAGATTTGGCGCGACATCATGGAGTCTGAGGAAGCGGCGGCGTGGAAGGAACTCACACCGACCAATGAGGAAGTCAGGCTTCATCTTCTGCACTTGATCGGATCGCACCACGGCACGCATGAATTTGGCTCGCCCGTGCTGCCGCGCACACCGGAAGCGATTGCGCTCCACCACATCGATAACATTGATGCAAAGCTGGAGATGATGTTCGTCGGATATGAAACAACGCCACAAATCGCGCCTGGTATTTATGATCGCGTGTTCCCGCTGCCGGGACATTTGGTGGAGCCGTTGAAACGATTTGCCAAGCCGTCGGTTGAAGAATCAAAATCGGAGACTGAGCCCGAACCTGCGGCACCGGCGGCAGATGCTAAGCCTTCTCCTGCTGAAAACACTGAGCAGGATCCGCCTGAGTCGCGAAACACGGAAGGGAATGGATGGCTATTCGGCGGGTAGAAATCGCACTCGCCAAATTGTCATCCCGCGCCTGCGGGACTACATCCCACCCCGTAGTCGAAGTGATCACACTTTGGCTCATGCAAATCGATTCGCAGAATCCACTTCATCCACGCCACCCGGCGTCCGGCCACCACCCGTCCAAATTGTTACCAATTCGGCTACACCCCGCGTCCGACCACTACCCGTCCAACTTGTTACCAATTCGGCTACAAGGTGGGTATAGAGCGCTCGGTTTCGAAGCGCAGATATTCAGGCAGTAGCTCGTCGAGCCAAAACGATTTCCATGGATCCTCAGCGGCGATTTCGGCAATACGTTCGGAAGTCATGCGAAATGGAAAGACGTGAATGGGCACGGTGTCCTGTCCGTTCTGTAGTGCGGCCTCCACGGTAGCGTAAATCACTTCAATCACGGGATCTGTCATGGCGAAGCAGCCGATGGACGAGCGGCCACCGTGAACCATGATGAAGGTTCCCGTGCGCCCTAGCGAGCGGTCGTAGGCGTTGGGGAAGTTGATATTGAACGACAGGTGATAGCTGGAGTTAGGATTCAGGCTACTACGATTGGTATAGTAGAATCCTTCTGGGGCTTGGCCGTCCCCTTCCATGAGTTTCGGGCCGAGCGTTCCCGACCAACGCGCGATGGGCCACTGGAGTGCGAGAACAAATTCTCCCGCGCCGCCCGGCTGCACCCAGAGTTCCAACTCGGAGCTTTCCTTGAAGATGCGGATGAAAACAGGATCGCCCAAGACAGCATCCGCACCCGCCAGTTCTTCCGGTGCGACTTCTCGACCTGATGCCAGCCCACGTTTCGATTCATCGCGCCGCGATTCCTCAGACTTCAGATAGCGGTACAACCCGTGCGAGTGGAATGTCCACGCCGCCACACCGACTGCCGCAAGCGCAGTTACCCCAAGGAGAACTTTGGGCCCTAATCCCATCGCTAGGATTTTTTGCCGGTAGGGACAATGAGCGACGGGAATTCGGCGCGTCGAACAATCCCTTGAGCGCAGCTACCCATCAGTAGCGAACCGAGGAAATTGTGTCCGTGTGAACCAACCACGATGAGGTCAGCGTTCACCTCGGCGGCGATTCTCATGATGCCATCGACAGGCATCGCCGCGACGCAATGGGCGGTGACACCACCCGCTGGCATTCCAAGTGATTCGGCTTCGTTTTCGAGCCTCGCCTTCGCAGAATCCAAGGCCTTATCGAGCCATGGGTTTGTCGGCATTTCTGTCGGAGAAAATCCGTAGATTTCATAGGACGGACCGGGGTCGACGGAGTGCACCAAATGCAAGGAAGCACCAAAAGCCTCGGCTTGAGCCTTCGCCGTGAGTAAGACCTTGGGGGTTACATCCGAAAAATCGAGAGCAGCAACTATTGTCTTCATACCAGAACCCTAGCAAATTCCTTGAACCGTTCCGATAGCAATCTGCCACATGTCCGTTATTTTCTTGTTTCCTTTGAACGCTGCACAAAAAAACCTGCCACCCTGTAACAGAGCGGCAGGTTTGTTAAATGATTTAGTCGAACCTTATGCGAGAGCTTCTAGCTTCTGCTGAAGAGCTTCCTTGGGTGTGCCTGCTCCGACGACGGTATCTTTCACTTCGCCGTCCTTAAAGAACAACAGCATTGGAATAGACGTCACGCCGAACTTGCCAGCCAGCGCGCGGTTTTCATCGACATTCACTTTTACGATCTTCGCCTTGCCAGCGGTTTCGGTGGCGAGTTGGTCGAGAAGTGGTGAAATCATTTTGCATGGCCCGCACCACTCCGCCCAAAAATCGACGAGGACGGGGACATCAGATTCTTCAACTTCAGAAGCGAAGTTTGCTTCTGTTCCGGTAATTGTGTGTTCGTTGGACATAAGTTGTTTGAGATTCGGTCGAAATAGCAGAGACGTCAAGCTTTGCGAATTCCAATCTTTTCCCTCATTACGTGCGCAAAGCTGGCAGAGGAGCGAAATATTATCCTGTCTGGCTGTCGAGATGGGCGTGTTCTTCGAGGACGGACTTGGGGATGAACTCCAGCGCACGCCGATGAGTCGCTGCAAGGACCACGGCCGGGGCGACACCTGCCTGCCAAGCCTTATACCATCGCGCGGCACAAACACACCAGCGGTCACCGGGTTTTAATCCGGGGAAATCATACTCAGGTCGCGGGGTGGAAAGATCGTTGCCGCGCAGCTTCGAATATTCGAGGAACTCCGTGGTCAGAATCGAACACACCGCATGGCATCCAACATCGTCAGGACCAGACGCGCAGGATCCAGTGCGGTAAAACCCAGTCATCGGGTCAACACTGCACGGTTCCAACTGATCGCCGCTAACACTCAAATTACGCTGGTCATCCTCACTCATACGTAACACTCTATGCATAGTTATGGCGCTTCAATCATTAAAAGACACGATCACCGCAGGCATCGCCAAGCGCGGTATCGCTGCAAAAATTTCCCGCTACGGCGAGCTGTTGGCATTCGGTATTAACAGCAAAGAGAAGACCGTGACCGCTCAAATTCAACTCACCGGCGAGAAGGAACCCATCGATATTATCATCAGTGCGTATCACCTTGATGAGGAAAACGACCGCCTGCACCTGGTGATCGATGCCGCGAGTTGTTCACGCGAGTGGTTGAACAACCTCATCGACGATTTCGTTATTGGCGCGGCCATCCCATTGCCCGGCGCCGCGAAGTTTGCACTCGGAAAACCTGAACCACGATGATTAACCACCAGCCGCCCAGATCCCTTTCTTCTCGCGCTTGGCTTTTCGCTCGGCGCGCTCGAGCAGTCGCATGAACTGCTCCTTATCGACGCCGCGCCCCAGAGGTGAATCCACAGGCATGCCAAAGGCTCTGGCATAGCCTTCTTCGACAAGCATTTCTGCGAGGTTCTTTTCGCCGACCAAGACGATGGCGTAATAGCGTTGCTTGTCGCTCGCACCGCGCGCCTTCTCCTTTTTCGTATGCACGGTGAAGCCTTTGGCCAGTGTCTTCTTGGTGAACTTAGCAGCTTTCTCTCCCCACTTCAGCACCTCCTTTTCATCAATCCCAAAATGCTTCGCCTGCGCTTTCACGCGGTCGGGTTGCCGATCATCAGTTTCGGGGCAATCGATGCCATAAAGTCTCCAGATGTAAGTGTAACCGGTGGTCGCCGTGCCTTTGAACGAATCACCATCCATGTAGCTGTCCGTGGGCAGTTTACATTGATATTCTTTCCACGGCCCCGCCACAGCAGAGACCGCAAAAACGAGACAAAGAAGTAATTTCCACATCTCTGTATGTCGCAAAACCCACGCAAAAGTGCAAGCAACCAAAGTGAAACGCGGTTGAGTGAATCAATTCTATGATCATCAAACATGCAATCGTGGATGATTTCTCTTTGCAAACAGCGCTCGCCCGTGTTCTCTAAGACTTTAATGACCGAAGCGAACGAATCTACCAGTGCCGGGCGCAAGTCACGGCGTGTTGTCCTGAAACTCAGCGGTGAAGCACTCCGTGAAGAAGGCAGCCATGACAACATCTCACCAGAGATTGTAGGCCAAATGGCAAAACAGATCGCCGAAGCACAGAAAGCGGGTATCGAGATCGCGATCGTCGTCGGTGGTGGAAATTTTTGGCGCGGCATTAGTGCCAGCAACCGCGGGATGGAGCGTGCCACCGCCGACTACATGGGCATGCTTGCCACCGTGATGAACTCTCTGGCCCTGCAAAGCATGCTCGAAGCCATGGGTGTCCCCGCCCGCGTGCAAACCGCCATCGAGATGAAAAACGTCGCCGAGCCGTTCATCCGCCGCGTGGCGATGCGCCATCTTCAGAAAGGACGCGTGGTGATTTTCGGAGCAGGGACAGGCAATCCATTTTTCTCCACCGACACCACCGCCGCGCTGCGCGCCAGTGAAGTGAACGCCGACGTCATCCTCAAAGCCACCAATGTCGACGGAGTTTACGACTCCGATCCGAAGAAAAATCCAGACGCCGTCCGCTTCGAAAGTCTCACCTTCCACGATGCGCTTTCCCGTCGACTCAAGGTCATGGACAGCACCGCCTTCAGTCTCTGCATGGACAACAACAAGCCGATCATCGTGTTCGACATGAACGTCCCCGGCAACCTCAAGAAAGCGCTGATGGGCGAGCATCTCGGAACACTGGTGAGCAACGGGTGATATTGGCGGCTGGGGATGGATGGAGAATGAATGTGGAAAGTCTCGGGAGTTGTCTACGTTTGCCCCCGGCTCCGCA
>Ga0100402_1006011_pt1 | contig 12190 bp, 6 predicted proteins | sample CryGeyme20150102_FD_80419 | JGI IMG/M metagenome (GOLD analysis project Ga0100402, IMG submission 80419) | Groundwater microbial communities from Crystal Geyser aquifers in Utah, USA - Crystal Geyser metaG 2015-0102 | ecosystem: Environmental > Aquatic > Deep subsurface > Groundwater | place...
CTTTCAAAATGGTCAGATATATGATTCAATACTACCATCAATCAGATCAATTGTCTGCTGAAGATTTGACTTTGTTTGCCAGTTCTTCATTTTATCTCGTCAGCTCAACCATTTTTGTTGTCAGACGTTTATTTTCAGCGATAAGTTCCTATTGTCCAGTGTCATCAAATATCAACAATTTTTCTGCAAGAATTTAAGTGTTTCTCTTTGCTTTTTAATGCTCTTCTTTCAATTCTCGAATGTATTGCTCCAAACTTTACATTTTTTTCTCCAGTTTGATATTTTATTCCATCAAAGACTCGATAACCTCATGACTGCTTCTTCCTTCAATAGAATTGTCTTAATTGCTACTGTTGGTCTTGTTATTTTTGAGTATATCTGAATAGGATAAAGTTGATCTTTCTTCCTTCTATCGCCTATTGGCTTCCTCCAATAAGTTTTCCATTGTTTATATTTTAGTGATTTGTTCATTCACCATATTTTCTAAAAATTTTACATCCTATTGATGTTTAATTTTGTATTATTTTAAATCCTCTAAGATCAGTTACTGTTCCCTGTATTTCAAACTAATTCTTTACAAATGTTGGTTAAGGACTTTCTTTTCGGATATTAATTTTTTGATTTTTCCTTCAACATATTCATGAGGTCCATTATCGAAATCTATCGAAGCTTCAAAATCATCAAAGGAATCCATACTTATAGCTGACTCATCAAAGCCACCGAAATTATTGAACTATGGACTGACTTAAACTTTAATTAATTTCTGCTATCCTTTTACTTTGTCAAATTATTCAACTACGTTGCTTGCATTTCTGATGATTGCCTCTACCAAATCATTGAAATTTAGATTGCTATCAACCAACTAATGCTTGGAATGTTTTAGAGGCACATGAAGGATGACCTGATTGATCTACAGTATCTTTTAGCATATTTATCTTTCCCTCAAAGTGTACTTTTCTTCAAGTTCATATACCATCTTTCTATTTCTTTTCAACTCTTCATTTTTTTAATTCATCTCATGGTTGTGAGCTCGTTCTTTTTCATGATAATTTTTCAGCTTTTTCTCAATGTCTTGAAACAAGGCTATACTCTCCTGAGGAACGAGATGCATGTTTCGATCTCTGCTGCTAAAATCATGGATGTATCTCAGTCCTTCTTGATACTGTCTGTCTTTTTTGTCGGGTTTTGCGTTTTAGCCGATTTTATAGAGCTACTCTCGCAAATTTGGATCAAAGCCTCGTGACTTCTGCATTGAATATATTAATAGAGTCAAATCATCAGACTATATCACCACCCAAATAATTAAATCATCCTTTGTAAACTTAGAGCATGTCCTTCAATGTTTGTTCAGTATTCTTCAACTACTCAGCTATTTTCTCGCTTTTCTTCCTCTATGTCATTGCCTCTTCCTGTAGCTTATTGATTTCAGCCTTGAACTATGCTTCCAGTTTGTCAGATCTTTACTTGAGGTCCCTCAATTATTTTGTTAGTTTTTACGACTAGGTTTTTTAGGCTACAAGCTGGTCTTGGACTGCATTGGCATACTCAAATATTTTGACGTTAGACAGTCCCATTTATTTTTTCTCAGTCATTTATTTATGTTTCATGACTTGGATCTATCTCTCTAAAGATTGGACCTTTTTCTCCAAAAATATGATGTCTTATCCTAACATCTTCTCAATCAGGTCATGATGTTGCTCATCTGTCTAAGAAATTTTAGTTCTCATATTGCTTGATTCTTCTTCATTCTTTTAGGTCACAATTTATTTACTGTGTTAAGTTTATTTGTCCTTCTTTTCTATATCCTCAATCAATTTTTCATTCTATTTTGTCAGTTCATCTATCTTTGCTTGAAGCTCATCAATATTTTTCTGGTACAAATCAATCTCTTTCTACATAACCTTCAGCTATACCTATTTTTGCTCAAATATTTCTGCAACTTGCTTGAGTTTTTTGACCATATGCTCATTTTCAGAAACCAGCTTGTTTTGCACCGAATCAGTATAATGAATCAATTTAGAAGCAGACTCCTCAATATCTTTCTTCTCCTTCTGATGTTGAGCTTTCAACTCATCCATCTCTTGTTTCATATTCTACACTTTCTTCTCAAGTTCTGCATTTTCTTCAGTCAAAAATTTCTCCAAAAGTTCACGGTCATTTCTCTCAGCAATAAAACTTTCATCCTCTTTTGACTACTTTGAATTGATGGTGTTGTTGGTTTTGAGGAAAGTCAGTCTTGGAAGCTCATATTTTTATTAAATTCCATGCTTTTTTAGATATTCGAGCTGTTCTTCCAATGTCTATATTTTAAGGAGCTGTTCAGTCGCTGTCCTTTCAATTTTATCGGTGTAATCTTTTAGTTGTTGATTATTTATTTTCAAATCGTCAACACTCCTTCGTTGCTCTTTGAATTTTGCACTGATTTTGTCAACTTGCTGAGTCAACTGATTATTTTCGATTGTCAGCATTTTGATCTTGTCTTCCAATTCTTTAAGCTTCTCCTCTTTTTCAAATTAAATTTATGAGTCAAATCCATCCGAGTCAATAGCAATAGCTGACTCCTCCATTCCACCTAGTATAAATTATGGACCGCTTTGAATTTCAATATGTTGGCGTTCATCTCTGACTCGAAAGAATTCCTATACGACTAGGTTTGCATTTTTGATGACTGTTTCTACACAATCATCAAGTTTGAGACCCTCGTCCAAGAAATAAGCATATTTCTTTAGAGGAATTTCAAGAATGCTGGCATTTATCTGCATAAGCTTCTATATCATTTCCCGATCTTTCTATGAAATTTTTTACTAGAGTTCCTCAATCCATCTCCTATTTCTGAGCAATTCATCATTTTTGACCTTCATCTCATAATCATGTGCCCTTTCTCTTTCTCTTGAAATTTTCATTTTCATCTCAATATCCTTGAACAGAGCGATACTTTCTTATGGGACGAGATGCATGTTTCTATCTCTGCTGCTGAAACAATGGACATATCTGAGGCCTTCTTGATACTGCCGATCCTTCTTGTTGAGCTTTGCAGATAGGCTTGTTTTGTACTTCTCCTCAAGGAGAGCCGCTAACATATGATTAAAAAGTGTGCGTTATTAAGTATTATATCAAGACATACGATTTGATACACAATTAAGATTGCAAACAGACAATGCTCAATTCAGTCAATAGTGAACAGTAATTATCAAGATATATTTATAATCATTTCAGCTCATCGGCATCCTTTTAAGGCTTATTTAAATTATCTTTAGGTTTTATTTCTGAAGAAATCATGAGCTAAAGTTGGCTTTTGATTTTCTGTTCGAGTCCTTCTTTTTGTTGATATGCATACATTATCTGCTAGGCATATTTTTCAAGTTTGATATTTCTCTGTCGTATTTTTTTAGCTTATTCTTCTTTTGTTTTCAGTGTCTTCCTGACAAACATCAACTAATTATCAATTTTTTCCTTTTATTCTTTATCTATTTCACCTTATCTGGATAACACATCGATGCGGCTAATATATTCATGTTCTTTTTGTGATTGTTCTTTCATCATTGAAGATATTTGTTCTATTTCTTTCATCAACCTCTAAATCATTTTTTATTTATAGTTTATCAATACGATTGTCTTTTCATGTTATTTTTTCGATTATATTTCTTTTGCTAGGTGACACAGTATTTTTGATTGCATTATTTATGACTCCTATTCCAAATGTTTAATTAAATCCTCCTTCTTAGAAGCTACGGCTTTGTAATAACGAATCTATTGATATTGTTAATCCATTTTGTTTTCCAAGTGTTTGATCTACCGATCTGCACCTTCCTTTTCATGAAGTATATTTTGAAATTGGTTTGATTCTTATTTTAATTTTTCTTTCAGGATAGTGTTTTGGTAATTCAATTATTCAATTTGCTTTTCGAGTTAATCACTATGATAAATTGACTTTTGGTATAAAATAGTAGGTAAATATTTGAAACAAAAGGTACTTTGTTTGAATTATTACTGTCGAATAGATGTTTGATTGGCCATTTGTTCAGGGTTAGTTTAATTTTTGAGGGATTTTTTATTAAAATTTACTCTTTATTTCATATTTGATATCTCAACTTATAAGTCCTACTTTTCTTTCTGATTTTTTTCAATATCATTCTTCAACTATCGCTTATCGTTGTTATATACACTCAATAGAATCATCGAACCCACATTTTCTGACATTCTATCAGATTATGAATATATTTAAGAGTCAAAGCAGTTGTTTTCACTCGCCACTTCTAATTCTTTTATTTTATCTTATGAATCAGAATAAAATCGAGCATTCAAGGTCTTCGAAATTCCACACAGTCGATCATAGTTTTCATAAGATATATATTTGAAATCTTATTTATTCAATTAACATGGGCCACATTTTAAAGTTACTAGGGACTCACTATATGAGTGATGAATTTTTCTTTGTTCTTCCTCGAGCAATCTTGTCAATTCTTGAATTCTTTTTTCAATCCAAGTAGATTTATCTTATGCCGATATTTTTTCTTGATTTTAAGCTTTGATCATTTTGCTTTCATTCAAAGAATTACAGCGCTTCATTTTCTCCTCAGTTCCGTTGATCTTGTTCATGATTATTTAACCATATTATTGAAGGACACTTGTGATCCATTATGCGAATGGTCTCGTTTATTTTTTGAGAAAAATGATTTTTTTCGATGTAGGCAGGTGGGATTTGATAATTTCTTCTATCTTCTGAGCTAACTCATGATCTAAAGAATCTCTTTCTAGGTTTCGGATTTTTGAAAGCACATTATTTATTTTATCTTTGTCAAGGATAGCGCTTTTGAACTGTGAGGCGATACTATAGCATGCCAAAAAATTTTAGTTTGAGAAAGCAGAGATGAATTTAACGTATTATTTCTCTTCCTCAGAACGACTGATCTTTCTTATGAGATTCATATCAAAAAACTATTAAATTATAACTTATTCTAGCAAAATAGTGTGATAATCAATGATATTACTTGTGCCAAAAATGCTCATTATATTGAATGCTGGCTCATTTTTGTCACGCATAACTCCATTTTATCCGTAATTTATTAAAATAACTTGCTTAGCTCAGCACTTTGCTCTTCCTGCTTACGAATCCTTTAATAAAACATTAAGTTCTGCTTCATGAGCTGCTTGTTTTTTTTCTTTAGATTCTTAACTCTACTCTCTGAGGCCTTTGTCACGGTATTTAGCTTGTCGACAGCTTATTGCTTTGCTTTTTTCTCCTTGAGTAACTATTGTTCAAGCTAAATGATTCTTTGTTTGCATTATTTCAATTAGCTCGACTCTGATGCCTCTGTTTCGCTGGTGAAGGCGTTCTTAACAAAATTTACTGCGTTTGCCCATGTTGACGCTTTGCTGGCTTAACTATTACTTTTACTAACATTAGAAGTTTTGTTTGTATGTTCTCCAATCTTATCTTGAACCTTGGATTTGATTCCTGAAGCCAAAGTCTATAATATTGTATTACTATTATCTTCTTAAGTTGAAGTTTCAAAAAACTGTATCCCCAGAGAATTAGCCAGTTCCTTTCCCTATTAATATTTGACTTGCCTGTTATTATCTAAGTGGCATTTATTGCCAACTAGGACAATAAAGATGTTTTAGTCTGTGTGATCTACAACTTCTGCCATCCATTTTTCAATATCTTTGAAGGACTAACGATTATTGATACTATAAACAAGAATAATGCCGTGTGCTCCTTTATAGTAAGATGGCATAATGCTTCGGAATCTTTCTAGACCAGATGTGTCCCATATCTGCAATTTGATTATCTTTTCATCAATTTAAAGTGATTTGCTAGCAAAATCTATCCCGATATCTGGAGTCAAACTACGTCATGTTTAATGGTACAACGATGGCTATTTGCCGCAAAGGGAATATAGGAGCCTTGTTTTTTAAGTTTTCTGATTACCAACTAAGACTATTTTAAAACCGTAGTCGTATTATCTCTTCATGTTTTGTTCTATTATATTTTATACTTTTTATCAACCATTGGAGTATCATTAACTACTCTCAAAAATAAAAGGATTTTCAATACAAGTAGTGATACAATATGGCTCATAGACATGGCAAACTGTCGAAGATCTAAGTTATAATCAACTAATATATGTTATCATTTCTCAAGAGAACACCTATATGCTTCTGTACGAATCTTTTGAAATATTTTACTCGAATTTGTCAGTTTCTGTTCTAATAATTTCATTCTCAAAGTTAGTCCTCTATTTTACTCCAGTAGCTTCTTATGATTTATTTCAGGGTTGTCCATTTGTTGTAATTGTAATTAGTGGATTTATTCCATCATTGCGGTCTTTTGATCTGAAATATTGATCAATTACTCCTACAGACTTAGTATAGTTCTCCTTTGTTCCTTTTTCTATTGCTGTAACTTTCTCAATTCTAACTCATTTTTTTTTAAGCTCATTTCCATCTATGTCTTGATCTTTACTACCTCTTATTTTTAGTCTTTAGTTTTGATCAATGACTATTAAAGCCATGAGATTCTTTATTTTTGCATGTCTATTTTTTTACTCATGACTTTATTTTGTGTTTATTAGTATTAAAATGATTTTTCCTGATTTTCTAGTATTTGTTGACAAACTTGAAGTTTTGCTGCTTAGAGTTGTTGACGAAATTCAACTATTTGTTTTTATTTTTGGTTTTATAAAAGTTTGATGGTATTGTCCCTCTATTAGAGTAAATTCAGAACAGCTTGAAGTTATTCATAATAGGTACTGTTCTTCCTCCTAAGTACTTTGTTGGTTTACTCAAGCGACTCTATCTTTTTGAAATATTATGGGTCAAGGATAGGCAACTTGCTCATTGAGTTATTTTCCAACTTTAACTGAAGCAGCTTGAAATGATTTACCATTTTGTTGATATTGCTTATAATTGTATCGATCATGCCATCAATTTAACTCAATTATTCAGTGTTAGCTAATTAAAATTCAACTGGCTCAAAGGAGCTGAGAATGTTGTTGATATGAACAATTTTAGATTTGAACTATTGCTATCTCTTCTCCATATAGCTTATTCTGTCATGCAAAGACTCAATAATTGCTTTCCTTTCAATTTAACTGTTGCCCTCAAAGTCATCGACTAAGCTTGACATCTGTTTATTTGAATATGAATTCATAAAGATGAGAACTTTGCTTAGAACATAATCAACAGATATGAAATAGTTATTTTAGCTTTTGTTTATTTTCATTTTTTATTTTCCCTCTATTGTCTCGAGCAAGCTCAATATTTAATTCAGTCTTTCCCAGTTTTATCCATTTGGAAATTAGTTAGCCTTTGTACTTTACAGTCCAACTGTATTGGAAAAATATTTTTAGATTTTTGGTTTCTATTTGCTTTCTACCTTAAGCCAAAGATGCTCAAAGTCAGAATCATTCAATGCATTTTTCTGTTCTTATATCTTCTCATCATCCTACTGACTATCAATAAACTTTATTGCATTTTTCAACCCAACCGAAGCAATTTGAATGATTTTAATGTTCTTTGTTGGTATTGTTTAAAGCTTAGTGGATTTTGAGTTATAGTTTAGCATGCTATTCAGAGCCTGATTGTAGTCATTGTGAATTTCTTCTATCTTATCGTTGGATAATAAAATTAATTCCTTTATGCGGGTATACTCTTTTGATAGGATAAATGGTTGTTTGATGCCCTTCCATTCTATGTTGCTCTCTGAATATTTTTTGAGGCGATCATACTCCCAGAGATTTTTTGTTAGCTTCCTAATTTTCTAGTCTTTATAGTCGTTTGTGTTGTTCAAAACTTACTCAAATTGTTGCTGGAAAAGTAAGTTAAGATATTTCACGGTCTATGTCTACTAGATAGACTCTTTCTTGGTAGGTGCTGAATTTTCAAGTTCCTTCAAGTTTTGGTTTTCAACTTAAAGGAAGCTAATTTTGATGTGGGCATCTTGAAGCTCAGAATTGACTTTCTTTATTTGTTATTTGGCCTCATACAGATCATACAAGACATACAAAACCTCATAGACTCTGGGATGATGAAGATGTAAGTAAGCAGCATATTTACTGCATAAATCCACATCTCTGTTCGCCAAAGCATTGATGAAATGTTAATATTTTTGCTGTAGTGACAGGGTACTGCTAATTTTACCTTCAGAAGCAATCATCTAATAAGTATAGATTATTAATGTAAAATGATTTGTAAATTTATTGTGATGTCCATTCTTCGCAATTAACTCGCTCAGTCTGGATTGATTTACGAGATGAAAAGCAAACTGTTTAAAATAATATATATGCTGGATTGAGATAGTACAACTCAACATATTTGAATTTATAATGAAGGTGATGATCATTTCTTCACTTCTGTCTTCTGTACAGCCTAGCTCTCCTTTTTTTACTCTTTCTTGAGAGATTTCAGTTGGTTTGTAAAGGTATCTTCAGCAGCTTGTCTGTCTTGGAATATTTTCATCATCTTTATATTCATCTGTTCTGAATCTCTCAACCTTGCCATTATCTCGTTGCTGACAGTCTTGAATGTTTCATTTTATGCTTTGGACTAAGCTATCTCTTTCATTAGTATTTTCTATTTGTTCCGAAGCGTATTTACTTCATTATTTCTCTCAAGAAGAGCTTTTTCCAATTGTTTTATATTATCTTATAGCTTCCTGATTGTTTACTTATGGCTCTCTATTGTTTCACTACACTTATGTTTTTACTTTTTCATTTTATTGAAGTCATATTGCCACTTTTTAACTTGCTTTTAAGCATTGTCGGTATTATTTTTTTGTTGAGCCAATTTTTGTGTTTCTTCATGAAGTTTTGTTTACAAAACTGTGATAATGTTTTTTAATTCTTCATTTTTCTTCTCCAATTCATTGATTTAATTATTCTCCATTTGCTTCAATATTGTAGGCAAATCTCGATAGCTTATCCTCCCTTCTTTTTCTGATTCACTCAAATCAGTGGATGATCTAAAAGTGTCAATATTTGCCTTGCTTCTGGGTGTTCCCTCTTGAGAAAGAATTAGGGATTTTTTCATCTAGTGACTTTCAATTTCAATCTTTTTGATTCTGTTGTCATGTTCTTCCATCTTTCGCAAGAAAAAGTCTCTTTATTTCTTGAGTTAGCCCTTTTCTGCTTTGAGAGTTTCTATTTACCTTTCCCTTTCTTTCAAGGTTTCCATTTTCAGAGAAAGAGTAGTGTTTTCCTTGATAAGTTTGATCTTTTCTGCCTCAAGTTTATCAATCTTTTCAGTGTAGTCTCGATTGTTTAAGAAATACATCGATTCCGCCTATGATTTGTTATAACTTTTCTCTGATCCTCTTATCAGGCTGACATTGCTGGCATGATTCGTTTTATTTTTTAACTTTGTAAACTAATCTTTCATCTACATCAAATCATTGCTACCTCGATTGCTTTTGTTTTGATTTCCTCGATTATTTTTTCCAGACTTGTTGATTTATCTTTGGCTTGGTTGCTGTCCCTAGAAGTAATGTTTTGGAGGATATTGTCTATTTAGACCAAGCTTTCCTTCAACATGTTTTATTTCTTTGATAGTTGCAGGCTTATATCTGTATCACTAGTTTGGATTGATGTGTCCTTTTCTTAAGATTGTTTCCTTCTTGAAAGGTAAGAAGAATAATATGACCTCTTACTCATTGTTTTTTCAATTTCTTGTATCATTTCGATGTTTTTTGTGGGGAGTTGATGTCGCCCAGAAACCAATTATTTCCAGGAAGGAGAAGAATCTTTTATCTCTGACAGTATAGCAAAATATAGCAAGTGAATATCGCTTGCATAGCTAGTCACTATTTTTTACAACTATGTAAAGGTAGTTAGCATCTTCTCTTATTTGTGATCCTTATTCGTTTTTTGTTTTGATAGATCAATAGACTGATTAAGATTCCCATAAGAAATTGATCGCTGATTTTTTAAACGATTTCCTGAAATCTTTGCTAGTAAAATGTCATTGTATTACACGAGAAATCTTTTGACCCACTTCTAAAAAGGTTCCATTTATTGTTTGAGATATCTATGGCATTACATGATCTCGCTTATAGCAGACTTAAAATCATGGTCAACTTCCCTTAACAAGGAATGCTTTTAGATTAAAGATGGTTAACGAGTGTAGCAAAACATTGGATTGGTTTTATAGTTCAATTAGGGTTTTGGGTTTGGCCTGGATGCGGGGATATTGTCAGTTTTGACCTAAAGCTTGTCGGGACCCATACTTCTCCAAATAAGTATTTATATCAAAAATATCTCCAATAAATGCAAATAAGCACCCATTGACTCAGAATAGATAAAAGTATACATCGAGAGGAAAGTAAAAGAAAAATCATATCATTTATCAGGTAGGCTGTTTAAGCGAGTTTTGGACGAGAGGCCCTTTGCTTACAGGAACGACCAAAAGCCCAAAGTGCAATTCATGGCGGACGTGATGAACGTCTGGCTGAGGTGCTACATCTGCATCTGTCAGATAGGCCAGCTCAAGCTCACAAGCTGCGAAAAAGAAAGAAAGTTGCTTCGAACCGTAGTACACTTTCGTCTCCAAGGTCCTCTCCAACCTCAGGCTAAACTACCGTATTCAACGCTTCTGCGCATAGATTTTTGAGGGCATCATCGACGAGCTGGACTCAATCAACTAGGAGCTGACTGTTGATTTTGCAGGGATCTGTGAAAGGTGGAGGGAACAAATCACCATGCTGCATAATACTTATTTGTCAACATCAAGCTATCTAAACTAACCTTTCTGCTTGACTTAGGGAGGGACCCCATAAAAAATAAGCAGTGGCGATATTGATGGTTTTAGATATGAATTGGCGATATTTGATGATGATTGATATTGATAATCACTTCTGCTCTTTTTCTTTCTGGGAAGACTTGCTGGCATTTTATAATACCTCTTTTAAGACATATCCAGATAGCTTAAGTTGTTGACGGAATTTATAGTCAGCTGCAAGTTTTTCTTCACAGGCCTTTGTGATAGTGTCTTTAAATTATTCAAGTTCCTTCAGTGATTGAGATATTTTTTACTTTTACAATGCCAGCACTTCTATCTCCTTGGTTTGCTTTGATATCAGCTGTTTGTTCTTTCCTACCTCAATCTAGTGTTGTCCTTTTAGCTGGATTATATCCATGCTGTGACAGCGTTATTTTTTAGTCATTTACTCCAGCTGTTTGGTCAGAGCAACTCTCTCATCCTCTTTTTACCATATTACCATTCTTGACTCCTCAGCTTTCTTCTGGTATTACTCATTCAACATTTACAAATCTTATCGAAGCCCAACCTCCTTAGCCAACTATAGCTAAATCTCTTGTAGCTTTTGGGTCAGCTCCTTATTTTTCTTTTCCAAAGCCATATAATTGTTTGAAAAATTATTGAGCAGGGAGGGAGGATCCATCATTGTAAGTAATATTACTTTCTTCAATCTGTTCACCTTAGCTGAAACCTATTGAGGCGTCGAATTTATCAAGAATATTTTGACAACTTGAGTTAGTTTGCAGACACCCAGGTTTGGATTTCATGATAAAGCTTTAGTCTTAGATTTTCCTGATGCGGCTGTCCTGCTCCTCCATTCGAGACATGAATTTTTATCTTTAGAGTTTTATCTCAGCCTTCATCTAGTTCAATTCAGTTTGCTTCTAGGCAAGCCTCTCATTGGCATGCTCTAGTTTGATGCTGAGGGCTGTGTTTTATTTTATCAGGCTTATTGTTTAATGTTCTGAGCCAAAAAATTATTTTCCTCATTGTAGTAATCAAGGAGAATCATGGACTCAGCTTTTTTTTCTTATATTGTTGAAAGCCTGTCATCATGATTATCCTAACAGGTTGATTGACTGAAGTCAACGCCACTTTATTTTTTCTTTGAGTCTAAGTCAACCATTGAGCCATAATCAACCCCCAACTTATTTAGTCTTGATTTTTTATTTTAGCTCTGCAACAATATGAGCTACATTCTTGGCATTTTTCCCCACTTCTTAGAGAAGCTCTTAGATTGAAGCTGAGTCATTCACAGTGATGTCATTATCTTTCTGAGAACAGGGAGCTTACGTCAAAGCAAGGTTGATTTAAATAATATTTCTTTTTAGCCTTCTTTATCTTAGTGGCTTTTTTTCTCTTTTGGATTTCTATTACCAATACCACATTGGTCTACTACTTACTTATTTCAAGTATTATTAGGTATTATTGAGTGTTA
>Ga0100402_1006024_pt1 | contig 12176 bp, 5 predicted proteins | sample CryGeyme20150102_FD_80419 | JGI IMG/M metagenome (GOLD analysis project Ga0100402, IMG submission 80419) | Groundwater microbial communities from Crystal Geyser aquifers in Utah, USA - Crystal Geyser metaG 2015-0102 | ecosystem: Environmental > Aquatic > Deep subsurface > Groundwater | place...
TAAATGCTATATTAGAGAAAATAAAAGATTTGTGTTATGTAAAATATCCCGGGCATGGCAGATATCTCTGTAACCCTTACAGAGAAATTCTGCCATACGTAGGGTGCTCTTCTCTGATGCTAGTAGTAGACTACTACTACTAGCTAGCTAGTACTAATAGTAGACTAGCTACTACTAGCTGGCCTACTAGCTAGTAGTAGCTAGTAGTAGTACCAGGTAGTAGTAACAGTAGTACCGTACCTCTCGCATAGTAGGGTCTACTCGAAAGAAGCAAGAAGCGACTACTCGTACTGGTACTACTACTCCTACTACAAGGGACTACTACTAGCTAGCTACCAGGTATTAGTAGCTGCTGTAGCTACTCTAGTAGAAGTGGTAGCTACTCCTCCTAGCTACGACTACGTACTACTGGTAGCTACAGTAGCTTCTAGTAGCCCCTACTACTTAGTACCAGGTATGACTACGTACTTGATTACGTATCATTATAAGTAAAGAGCACCGGCATGCAGTCTGTTATTATTTAAGCCAGAGTAACTGCTAGACTAGCTAGTACTACCTGGTACCTGGTACTACGTGGAGAGTACAGAAAGCAGGACTCCTACCTTTGACTACTAGAATTTACTGCTGTAGTCTTGTTGCAGTAGTCGGGACCGCACTTTAGTACTACCAGGTACCGTACTGGTACAACGTAGTACTTGGTAACGAACAGCAGGTAGTAACTGGTACTACTAGGTACTCGAGTAGCAGTAGTAGGCTACCTGGTACGTAGTAGAGAAGAGGAGGAGGAGTCTCTACGTTTACTTTCCGAAACGAACACTGATTGACGGACCAGTGTGCACCTTCCTCTATTAGACTGCCCACTACATAACCTGGCTGAATTGGAACTTCCAACGCACTTGTACACAGCTAGCTAAGAAGGGCTACCGACTACTCGACCTTCGAAACGATTCGTAGAACTCGACCATTTCGGGGGTAATTTGCCGCTGCATCGCTTGAATGGCCTTCAGGAGATGCCGCATCTTTATGCTGGGAAGCTGCTGGCTTGTTGAAATGGAATCGTCTTCCTCCAGCGCTAAGAGGGCAGCGTCTTTACAAACAGCGATCAATTCTGCGCCAGAGAATCCACCACTGACTTCCTCATCTGTGAGCTTTGACAGCTTAAAATGTTGTATGCAAGAAAAAATTAGCGTAAATCAAATTGAGACGAGACAATTGCACCGTGTAACTTACATCGATACAGTCCGAGCAGGCTCTCCCCTTTAAACCAATTTTAAAAATTCCCTCTCTGCTCTTTCTGTCGGGCACTCCGACAAGAATTTTGCGATCGATTCTTCCGGGACGCATCAGCGCGCTGTCAATCAAATCGGGTCGATTGGTGGCAGCCACGACAACTACCCGGGATGGCTTCTTGTCGTTGCTGCCCAACGTGACCCCACCAGTTTGATTCACGCCATCTAGCTCTGTTAGCAACTGTGACAAGAGACGACCCCCACCCGTTCCAATTCCTTCGCTTCCCCTGGACGCGGCAATGGCGTCGATTTCGTCAAAGAAAATAATGGATGGGCTGGCCATGCGAGCTCGTCGAAACAGCGAAGCCAGAGCCCGCTCACTTTCACCGAGCCACTTGCTCAACAACTCTGGGCCTTTGACGGCTAAAAAGTTCATCTTTCCTTCTGTTGCCAGAGCACGCGCCATGAGTGTTTTGGAGCAGCCTGGTGGACCATACAAAAGGATGCCGCGCGGAGGAGGTATGTTGAGTTTCTCAAACAAATGTCCATGCGTTAATGGCAATTCGATGGCTTCCCGTAGTTCAGCTTTGACCTGTTCCATACCACCGATAGATGACCAAAGAACCGTTGGTATCTCCACCGTAATGGATTTTATGGCGGAAGGTTTGGTCGCGCGTATTGCTGTCTTGAAATCCGCCAATGACAAGGGGCTGTTAGGCCTGGTATTCTCATTTTGTCGTCTGAAAATGGCTATTCGAAGTGCTTCTTTCACAGCCAACATACAATCTGCGCCATTGAACCCTTTCGCAAGCTCGCCGAGAGTTAGAAGGTCTTTGTTTGTAAACGTTGGTAGACTGTAGTTCTGGCCGAGGTCTTTCATGTGAAAATCAAGAATTTTGGCGCGTGTCGAAGCTTCATCCGGTCCGGGAACTTCCAATTCAAAATCTAGACGACCTGGACGACGTAAAGCCGGGTCCAAGGCAGATGGATCGCTGGTGATGCCCAGAATTACAATGCTCCTGCTAATGGCGGTTGTAGAAGAGTTTGATGTAGAACCGATTCCATCGAGCAGTCCCAATAGGGTCGCTGCCAATCGATCAGAACCAGCATTGTACCCACTCCGTTTACGACAGATCAATTGTATGTCATCAAATATCAAAAGTGTCCCCCCAGTACTACTAGCTGTAGAGACATCAGCATCTTGTTGATGATTCATGCCCTGCCGGGACGCCTTTTCAAAAATAGAGCACAACCTGCGCTCAGCTTCACCCACCTGAGCACTGTACGACTGCAGCGAAGCACAGTTTACCGACTCAACCCGTATTTTGCCTTGGTGGTCATGTTCCAAGTCTAGAGCAAGTTGCCGTGCTAGACACGACTTGCCAACTCCTGGACTTCCGTGCAAAAGGACACCACGAGGTGGCTTCATAGACGAAAGCGAGCCAGAGGCGGCAAACATGTTGGGTTTCAAGAGTGGAGTCAAGAGCAATGATTTCAATTTGACCATAATGTCGTCGAGTCCTGCCACCACCTGTCTTTTCGGAAGAGGAGGACTATTGACATTATTGTTGTTGCTGTTGTCGCTTTCATCGGCAGTAGTGTTGGAGTCGCTTTCGTGAGAAAAGGTCAACGTGGTTGTTTTCGTCATTTTATGCAATAAAAGATTGTTACGGCAAGAGCTACCCCTCTTTGCTGAGGAATCCTCGTTCAATGCCCGTTTCAAACTTCTCCACAATCGTGCTTCCAAAACATCAAAATTGTTGCTGTCGTTGTCGAGATTGATATTGTCGTTGTTGTCGTCAATATCAAGAGTTTCAAATTCCAGCTCCAACAAGTGTTGACTTCGGGCTTCCGTTGCACCCTGTGGCTCTTTTACTGTCATTTGGAGACTCAGGGGCTTACCTTGAAAGGAGATAGTAATAGTATCGATGCTATGTATGTTTCGACCCAAACATTGTGCCAAACACAATTGCGTCAAAATGCGGCGACAATTTAAAAATTGTTGCTGTAATGCAACATCTTTTTCTGTGAGCTGGACATGAACTTGATGGGCATTTTGGCACAGTATCCTAACGGCATCCTTTCCGACAGGAGACGACGATACGGGCAAGATCCAAATTATTACTTTGGTTTGTAATGGTGCTTTGTTTTGGGAAATTGATGCTGATGATGTTCTGGGTGTCGTTTCGTGAGGTGGCGTGGAGTGCAGCGGACTGATCAAAGCATCGCCCCCACCGCCCACAGCAAAAGAAAATCCTGATTTGGAGGGGGTTTGAAAGGTTGAATTGTTTTTGTTGTTGCTAATGGTGGTGAAATTTGTTTGTGATGATTCATGTACTGTTGCTTGATCCGTCAAACCTGTTTCCTTCTCCTCTTCAGATGTTAGGAGGAGTTTCTCTACGGCTTGCCAGGGCTGGATTTGACATGTCCCAGCTGTCACGGATACAGGTCGTTTGGTAGGACTTGTTGCTGGACTAGTTGTGGAAGCGGAATAAGTCTCAACGTGACACAGTAAAGCTCCTACAAATTGCAGCTTGTTGGCAGTCGCAGTCGCAGTCGCAGAGGTTTCCTTTTGAATCAATATGAGGACCTCGTCTCGTGGGGACACGTTAATTCGTTGTGCATCCTGATTGTTTACTATGAGCTTGGGAGTTTCGGCAATCGTTCGTGTAGATGGCGTTTTGTTGTTATTGTTGTTGTTGGCAGTTGAAAATTGTTTCAATTTCAAGAGAATAAAATCTTCTGGCTCGTCATGGGGAACCGGTCTTTCTCCTGCTCGCGCCTGTTGTTGTTTCTGTTTGTGAGGCGTTGGAGACAAGGCTTCTGATGCCTTCTTTTTCTTCTTCTTGGCCATTCTTTTAACGTGATCGCTGTTTGTTGATCTATTGCTGCATTGTAATTACAGTGATTGCAGTTGTTTTTATCATCAGCTGGATGGAATTCAGTCGTCGAATGAAAGGTGTGGGTAGATAAATGAATGGATATTCTAATAACTAGCACTAGCCCTATGAGGGATATTCCCCTTCGTGAACATTCCGACAGGTACAAAACAATGTGCGTCTCAAACAAAGAAATCTTCAGCTTGCAGACGTGACGTTGTCGCGGAAAGAAGACCCGATCATCCAACTATCATGAAAATTCTCATCAGTCCTATCTCATCAAGACGAAGGACAGCTCCAGTAGTATCCAGCGATCCAGCTCTCTCACCCAATAACCTACTACTAGTAGTAATAATAAACCCTGTAGCAACTGTAGCCCACAATCAACAGAAAGGATATCGTAGCTCGCAACAGTAACCTTGATCCGAACAAGTCCAAAAAGAAAAGAGTAAACGGCAACAACACCAACCAACAAGCTCAGCAAAAAATCAAGATGACGTTAAATCCAGATTTGGAACGCGAACGCGCTCAAGCGTCCTTTACGCCCGAAAAGTTGACCAATCTTTTGGATGGGTCTGCTGCCAAGACAGCACGGCGTCATCAATTGGAAGATATTATTGCCAAGGATCCTACCGGCATCTTTTCCAACGATGATAATTACTATTTGCATCGTACCGAACGGCACGTCCGATCGTTGGCCAAAGCCGTACGATTGATCGAAATTTGTCGTCAATTGGGCATTGGCAACGAGAATAACAATAATAATGAGAATGGTATGATGGTAGCCAGTGAAGATTGGAGCGTGCTCATGTACGCTTTGGCGGACGATCTGCCTTTGGCTTTGCACTGGATTATGTTTGTTCCCAATATTAAGAGTCTGTGCGACGAGGAACAACAGGCACAGTGGCTGCCACTGTGTCGCGATTGGAGAATGATCGGTTGTTATGCACAAACGGAAATTGGACACGGATCGAACGTTCGTGCCCTCGAAACGACGGCCACATTTTTGCCGGAGAGCAGAGGTGGAGACAAGGGAGGATCGTTCATGATTCATTCTCCCACCATTACAAGTTATAAAGCCTGGCCAGGAACGTTGGGAAGAAACGCCAACCATGCCATGGTCATTGCGCGCTTGATTGATGGAGAAGGCGTCGACCGAGGCGTGCATAACTTTTTGGTACCGCTGCGATCTATGAAGGATCATACGATGCTTCCTGGTGTGGAGACGGGAGATTTGGGCCCCAAGATTGGATACAACACTATGGACAACGGATTCGCGTGCTTCAAAAATGTGGTCATCCCGCGTCGGAACATGGCCATGCGATTTGCCAATGTAGACGAACATGGACACTACAGCAAAAAACAAGTGTCCGATGCAGCCTCGAAAATTTCCTACATTACCATGATGCAAGTTCGTGCCCACATTGCCGACAATGCGGGAAAAGCCCTGGCCAAGGCCTGCACGATTGTTATCCGGTACTCAGCCGTTCGCCGACAAGGATACTCGGATAGCGACGAGGCCACGGAAAATCAGATTTTGGATTATCGTCAACAACAGCATCGTCTCTTTCCGCTCCTAGCCAATTCCTATTGCTTTTTCTTTACCGGCAAGGTCTTGCTCAAGAACTTGAAAGCAATTGAGAATCGCCTCTTGACCAATCAACCGGTCAACAAGGTGCAAGTTGCGGATATTCATGCCTCTTCGTCGGCACTCAAATCGTATACCACCATGATTACGGCGGACGGAATCGAAGATTGCCGCAAGGCCTGCGGGGGACACGGGTTCTTACAGGCTTCCGGGCTGCCTGAACTCTTTACGACGTACTTGCAAAATCCTACCGTTGAAGGAGACAATCATATGTTGCCCCAACAAGTTGTCAAGGTCTTGCTTAAAGTCGTTCAGGCCGTTCAAAGCAAGAACAAAAAGGCCCTAGCAGCCTATAAGACTTGTGATGCTGGTCATTTGATTCCATCCTTGCAATCTATTTTGGGGGGACGTCTTGACAAGTGTGACGCTTCGTGCAAGGAAGACTTGCTCGAGTTGCCAACATTGTTGCAAGCACTGTGTCACCGTGCCGCTCGATTACTGCTCGGCGCGGCAAAGCTCGTCCAGGACAAGATCAAAGAAGGAAAAACGGCGGAACAGGCCTGGAACGATGGTCTCGTAGAAATGGCTCGCACCTCCCGGGCATACTCGCAATTTTTGCTATTGCAGAATTTTATTCGTGGCATTGACGACGAAGAGAATCAATCGACGGTAGGTCCCGCGGAGATTGCTGTCTTGAGAGATATGGCTCGATTGTCGGCTCTTTTTTGGATGGAAAAGGATTTGGGAGATTTCTTGGAGGATGGTTATTTGACCGCCAAGCAAGCTAGTTGGGTCCGCGCCAATGTCTTGACAATGCTCTACGTGATTCGCCCGAATGCCGTAGCACTGGTCGATTCCTGGGACTATTCCGATTTCTGTTTGCGAAGTGTGTTGGGGCGATGGGACGGAGATGTATACCCGGCATTGCTTGAAAGTTGTCGCAGAGATCCATTGAATGCCAACGAAATTGGTCCTGGCTACGAAGAACACTTGAAGAGGCTGATCGTGGATGGCGTTGGAGCTTACACGCCTACTACTTCTCGCCTGTAACCTCAGAGGCTGCATTGTAACTGCTCATTGACAAGCTTCTGAGTAACAAATTTACGGAATAGTAGGCCAGAATAATGTTTTGACAAAAAACTCTACGTTGAGTTTTCAGGAATAAATTATTGTTCAATTTGCGGAATCTGGTCCAATGAGACAGTAGCTGCATTAGTGTTAAGTTTCGCGCCTGTCGAGATCCTAACGGCCACACAAACCTGCCGACAAAATGAAAATAATAATGAATCTGAAACATTTTTTATGAAAAAAATGAACTGTCTTCAGGCGCCGGAACAAAAAACAAAATATTTGACTATAAAAATGTCAACTAATTCCTCGAGATCCTTACCATACTATGCTGCCGTACTAGCCTCCACAGGGTTTTATCTTTCGTACACTTGGTTTCTTTACAACAATCCTTACGAAATTCGTTCCAGAGATATGCAACCACAGGTGCCAACAAAAACGAGCGACAGTGGTACAGCACCTCCGCCATCGGCTGACTTTACTTATAATCCGCTCGTTAGAACCAATGCTTTTGAGCTTGAAATGATTTCTACTTATCAAGCTACTGCTCCTATAATGACTACTAGTAGCACGAATGAATCTTATCGACGACGACGGCAATTCCCAGAAACAGTCCTACCAGATAAGGTGTTCACGATTGTTGGATTGGAATCTTCGGGGACTACCTTTGTGGCAGAAACCATTCGTCATGCTCTTGGATTGAGTTTAATTGGAAACGATGCGTACTATGAGAGTATAGGGGAAGGCTTTAGTGACCACTACTTTCGAGAACAAGGTCCCAAATGGACCGAAGTTCAACACGTGTCGCTTCCCTGGGGCGGACTCAATTGTCGAGAAGATCCCCGAAAAAATGTTGTACCTGTTATTTTTCCCGCCATATGTACCAAATTAATGCGAGATCGTATGAGAGCAAGAATGGCAGGCGGGAATGGCATCTTGAAGGCTGGACCCTTCGTTCCAAGTTTCACGAGTGAAAATATTTTTAGAACTTATCATTTAAAAATGAAAGAGGCGGGGCTTCCCATCTTTTCCGAATGTCATAATATGACAGACAATGACTGGACGTATCCTACTCGCTATACTTTGAATGTGACATCTCATCTGGAATGGTATCTATCGAAAGGAGTAGATGCTCGGGTAATTATAATCATGAGAGATCCAACCATTTCCAGGCGAGCACGACAAGAACACTGTAATAACGCAGAAATCCTTCAGGGGGAAGAAGATCTCGGACGGGAACTTTTACAGGATACCATTCGTCGATACATTGCACCAATTTCGCCACAGGATAAAAAGAAGAGAAGCAGAAGGTTGCTGGAAGCCAGCGATGATGCGAGAGTTGTACTGCTCTCGTACGAGCTCCTGACGCAGCTGAGAGCAGATTATCTGGAACGCATGTACAGGACGTTGGGAATAAACTCTACGTACGAACCACGATGGCACGATGGCAATGTGAAACACGTGAAAGAAGGACCACCGACGGTCAAATCCAGAAAGCAGGATGCTGTACTACTCTTCAATGCCTCACGAAAACAAACTGTATAATGAATTTGGTATCGATCATTAAATGGCATGAAGAGCGCCGCTAATGTTTGCCCTCAATCGTGATCTTGTGAGAATAGAATATACATAACTCGGCGCCATATTGAATGAGTTGCTTGAGATTGGGGTCATATACTGGCCGACGTTTTCTTGGCTGCCTCTACAACCACAGGGTAGGCATCGACAGTCGAAAGCCGAAAGTAACTGTACGGTTTCACAACGAAATCAAACGCAATTATCAATAAGCCTGTTTAGAAGCTTTTCTCCACTGCGCGCACATTGCCGGGATGCTCTGGCACAACTCTGCGATCGCTGCAGGAACTTCGCTCACCCTAGTTGAGGCGCACTCTCTTAAGTTTCCAATGACAGGCAAGCTCCATATGGGACACTCTAATGTAAAGTTCAATTCTATGATTATTTCGCACCAGTACTGAGGTGCAGTACTAGCTATGATGCGACTGCAACACTCCTAAAAATTAAATAATACTGATAATTACACTTAGGAGAAAGACGCACATGTACTCAAAATTAAAGGTGTTCTACTACCCTGGCTGCTGCCGTGGCAACAAGCTGCCAAATAAGTGTCGGCTCTAAGCCTATCATGTTATTTGACACATTCTTTCCTTCTTCGAGCTGTATCCACCGGCATGATGTTCAACAATCTGATGATAACAACATTGTGTCACAACGAGCTAAGTGGACTAACAGTCTCATAATTGTCGCTCTATTAATCTAGAGTTGTTCGACTTCAGGAACACACTTCGTTTCTAAATTTGCCGCGTTGCTTTTTATCGATGAAGCCATGAAGCCCTTTGTCTCCTTTCCACTCTTGCAACTCTTATTATTTATTTCCGAGAATGTGAAGCAACACAATAATGAGCACCGGCATGAGGTTCCAGTAAGGCCACTGACAGCTCCTTTTCCAGACGGTCGTTGTGGTGGACGAGTTGTGACCATTCCTCCCGATGAAACATACGCGGTGGATGTCAAGTTAAGCGGCAATACTATAGTGCTCCCTCCTCGTCCCATTGATGTTTGGCTGCCACGAGAATACGACGATGAAGCCTACATGGATCAAGAATTTCCTCTGTTGTTTTGTCACGACGGCCAGAATGCCATGGAAGATGCACTGAGCTGGACGGGAGCATCCTGGCGAATGATGGGCGCCTTGACGCGACTGTCCGAACGGAACATGCTGCGTCATGGTACGCCACCAATTGTGGTCATGCTGCCCAGTGCGGACAAGGATTTGTTGCCAGGAGTGCGACGCAGACATTTGGAATACGCCGATACGGCCAATCCGTTTGCCCAGGCGCACGCGGACTTTGTTGCCAAGACAGTGCTGCCGTACGTTCACAATAACTTTCGAGCCACGCGCAATGCAAATGATACATTTGTCATCGGAACGAGTCTGGGTGGTCAGGCGTCCCTTCATATACTACTACGGCATCCCGACAAGTTTGGAGGCGCTGGTTGTTTGTCGCCGTATTTTCAACCCGCAACTCTTGCGTCCGCGACAGCCCAAGCGAAAGATTTGAGAGGCAAACGAATTTATATGGACATTGGAGGTGACATTGAAGGAGTGAAAGTATCTTGGTTTGATATATTTGATCATTTAACCGACAATCATCAATGGAATCCTGGTTACTGGTGGCTTGACACGCAACTACAACCGAGCGTGGATGCCATGAGCTGGGCGCTGAAGCAACGAGGTGTACCCCATAGTTACAAGAAGTTCGCCGGAGGCAGACACAATGAACGAGCATGGTCCCGACGGATTCACCAACCACTGAAGTATCTGCTAGGAAAGTAATTATAGGAAGAAAGGGCGCTGCGAGCGATAATTGAACTTTGATTCAGTCGCAATCGCGGTCTCATTCCCATTTGCTAGCTATCGACATTACATTAATGATACAATATTGATTTTTGAAAGTTACTGTTTTGCCAAGGCCTCCTCTATCAAATCTGTTTCGACAACTCCAGTCAACATTTCGATTCCTACAGGAATGCCTTCCTTTCCGAATTCTTCTTCAAAGTAAGCCTGTGGATCGTGCTTGCTCTTGAGAGTCTTGATGCGCTGTCGCATCTTTTTCGTCAAAAATGGTTTCATAATCATCACGACGATGGCCACCCACGCCGGATTTTAAAACATGATATAAGATTCCATTTTGACCGGCAAGATGCCAATGGTTAAGCGGTCCAATTTGGTACCCAAATCCATGGAAATACAAGTCAACATATCAATCATACGTTTGTTACCAATCCCATTAACAATAGTCATTCCATTCACTTGAGCACTTTTGTCAAATAAAACTAAATGACTGAGCCATACAAAATACCTCAGACTGTCTTCGGTTGACAAATTATGTTTGATATGTTTGAGATCAATGATGTCCACATCGATCCACCATATTAGTCGACCGTGTTTGTCGTGTGTGAGTCTCATATTCCAGGCTTGATGAATTTCCTTCATCGTGCGACCCCTGAGATCGAGTGTTTGGCAATTCTTGTCCATCCATTCGACATAGGATTCCAAACGCCGAAAGGCCTGAGATACATTGTACGATACACTATCCTCCTTGTCGGTCTCCTTTCCTCCTTTGCGTGACCAATGCACAAAGGCTTGTAAGAGATCCTCTTTTGTAGCTCGAAATTCGTCGAATGGAGTTGTGGCAAATTCCCAGTCCTTCTTTTCTTGCACCCATGTTTGAAGTTGGACCAGAGCTTGCTCCGCTGTCTGGCACGTCCTGTCCTCTTTCTTGGACTTACCGGCATCGGACATGTGCAAGGTTTCAAGAGTCATTTCCCACACCGATTTTTTCCCTCCGTCTACTCTAGTCTCGGCAAACAGTTTCTTGACTTGCTTGGCATCGTCATCGTTCTCCAAAATTGCATCTGCTTTCTCCCCGGCAGGCACGATGGCTGCGGCTGGTGTCTCTTCACTGGTAGTGGACATGGTGCTGGCTGGCAGAAATACACTGTAATACAAAGTACAAATAATGGGAGAGGAGTAGTAGTCTAGCTAGTACCTGGTAGTAGTACTATGGCTGGAAAAGAAAAGTACCAAGTAACTGGTCAACCAAAACGGGACTCAAACGGATCTTTTGGTCGAGTCGGCTTCACCGTAGGCTACCGTACCGCTTAGAGCTTAGTGTACTAGTACTATCAGTACTAGTAGTAGTACTGCTCCGTAGGCCTACTAGTAGAGTAGTACCTACTAGTAGTAGAAGCCTCCACTCCATTTCAAATAAAATTTTAGTATTGTATTAGCTAGGAACAACTAAAAATTGATAAGATACACGATGGCATTATAGTCAATAAAAAGTGGAGAGTAAATAATATAGACGAAGGAAGGTCTGTCTCGTGAATAAAGTAGGTCATTTTTTTGGATTGACAAAGACACAAATTTCGTTTCCCATTGCTCTGATGTCGTCTGCTTGAGTTGCAAGCAACAAAATCGTATCATCATGAGCGAATTCAGGCTGTTATTAGTCGCCATTATGAGTCAAGATAAAGTCTTGGTGGACTTGCAAAAAATGAATGACGAATTCAATAGACTACCAAGAAGACCGCAGAGCCGGGAAGCCGGAATACAAAGTATTTTTAATTATCGCCAACCACTCTAGCCAGTGGGTGGCCTATGAAAGTTTTATTTGTGTGCTACTGATAAATATTTAGCTTACTATTTTAGAAGTAGAGTACTGAAAATTCGTATAGTCATATCTTAACAAGTTGGGACCTCGGACTTCAAATTCCGACCGAGATAAATATTTAGCCTACTATTTTCAAAGTGGAGTACTAAAAGTTTTTATAATCAAACTTAACTCGAGGTCCATGGACCTCATGCACTCTACAAAAGAGAATACAAAA
>Ga0100402_1006025_pt1 | contig 12168 bp, 9 predicted proteins | sample CryGeyme20150102_FD_80419 | JGI IMG/M metagenome (GOLD analysis project Ga0100402, IMG submission 80419) | Groundwater microbial communities from Crystal Geyser aquifers in Utah, USA - Crystal Geyser metaG 2015-0102 | ecosystem: Environmental > Aquatic > Deep subsurface > Groundwater | place...
CCTTCAAAGGTCTGAACCATGGCGGGCGTGTCACCCTCGACTTGTTGGAGTAGTCCGGCGTTTTGGTAGGAGAACTCCGCTTCAGCACTAGCAGGGTATTTGGTGAATACGGTGGTGAAGTCTGCGATGGCTTGTTCGTTGGCACCCGACTGCTTATAACAATCGCCGCGCTTGGCGAGTGCAGTAGGGATCCGTTCATCTTCTTCGGGAGCGGAGGTGAGGAATTGAGAGAACGAGGCTGCTGCCGCTGGGAATTGCGCAATGTTGGCGAGCGCCCATCCGCGTTGATAGTGGAATGCCGATCGGTAAGTTTCGGAGATATTGTCAGGACGGATTTGATCGTATTCGGCGACGGCTTTGGCGTAGTCCTTGGCGGCGAAGTAGTGCTCGGCTTTGAGCAAGAGTGCGCGGTCGATGAACTTGGATTCCGGGTCGCGCATGCGAAGTTGTTCGATGAACGAATCTGCCACGGCGATGAGTTCTTCGCGTCCGGCTTCGTAGTAAACGAGCAATTTGCGGTAGGCGGCTTCCTTGCCTTCCTCGCGGTCTTTGAAGAAGTTTTCAAGAATGCCGTAAACTTTGATTGCCTGATCGCCGTCACCAAGTTTTTGGAAGGCATTGCCGACCATCAGGAACATTTGCGCACGCACGTCGTCGGATAGCTTGAACACACCTTTTTGGTAGGCATCGACGACGCCCTTCCAATCTTTTGCCGCATAGCGCGAGCGGATGAGGCCGAATTGGGCGATGGATTTCCATTCTTCAGCACCTTCGAGGTCGAGTACGGTGGCGAAGAGCCCATCGGCTTTTTCTGTGTTGCCGAGATCGGATTCAATCAACGCCGCCCGGGTGGCAGCCTCTGCTCGGAGCGCTGGATCCTTTGAGGCTTCGATGAGTGTGCGGAAATATTCGAGCGCTTTGGCGGAATCGTTAGCTTCGAGGGTTTGGCGAGCTAATGCGAGGGTGACTCGCTCGCGGAATGGGTTGGGATCGGGGGCGTCGGCGACGACTTTCAGGAAGGCGATGGCCTCGCCGCCGCGTCCGAGGTTTTGCAAACTACGGGCAATGCGGTAGCGGGTGTCGAGGAGCAAATCGCGAAGATCGTCGCGTTTGACGAGTGCGATTTCTGCCGCCTTGAAGCGTGGCAGTGCGATCTCATAGTTGCGCTCGTTGTAAGCAATCGCGCCTGCTTTGTAGGCGCTTTCCGCGACGTAATCGCCAGTCTTGAAAGTCGTGACCAATTGCATGTAACGGTCGGCAGCGACCTCGGGTTGCTGGAGTTTGCGCAGAGATTCCGCGCTATTATAAAGAGCTTCGCGCGCTTCTGGTCCGTTGGGGTTGAGGGCGAGGTATTCGGAATACTTTTCGAGCGCGAGTGGAAAATCACCTGCCGCAAAGTGCATATTGGCGAACTTGAGTAAATCACTTTTCGGATCGGCGCGAAGGATGCCATCACCGCGCTCATCCTCTGCAACTTCGTTGTCAGCGTCGTTTGGCAGCACCTCGCGAGCCGGGCGAATATCGGACGGCTCTTCGTTGACGATGCGTGGGCGGCGGATTTCTTGCGCGCCCGAGGGAAGTGCCGGGAGCAACGCGAGAGCGGAAATAGCTACAGAACCGAGGAGTGATCGGCGGTAGTTGTAGCGTGAAGTTGGCGTATCTGTTTCCATAGTTCTTGCGGATTGATGCAAAAAGCGGCATCACTCGTGAAGCGGTGCCAACGGAAATTTCCGTATGACCGAATACACGATAATCTGAACTTTGCCCTAAGAATACGAAGATGGAACCAATTTCTTCCACAACTCTCGTCAATGCAATGCACTGGCGCTACGCCACCAAACAGTTTGACTCCTCTCGCCGGATTCCAGATGAAATTTGGGATGACATTGAAAAAGCGATGGTGCTGACGCCTTCCTCCTACGGTTTGCAGCCGTGGAAGTTTTTTGTCATTACCGATTCAAAGGTGCGTGAGGAAATTCTCCCGTATGCGTGGAACCAGCGACAAGTCGTGGATTGCTCACATCTCGTGGTCATCGCGAGGCCGACGAATTTTGGAGCTAAAGATGTCGACCGCTTTATCGCGCGGACCGCTGAAGTGCGTGGGGTGGATGCCGATTCCCTCGCGGGGTTCCGCAATATGCTCGTGTCTCAATTGGTCGAGGCGATGGCTGATCATTTGGACGACTGGGCGGTGCGACAATGTTATATCGCGCTGGGTAATCTAATGACGGCAGCCGCCTTGCTGAAAGTGGACGCCTGCCCAATGGAGGGATTTGTGCCCATCGAAGTAGACCGTGTTCTCGGTCTTCCCGAACGCGGACTGACTGCGGCGGTAATGTGTCCGATGGGATACCGGGCTAGCGAAGATCGTTACGCCGCATTGCCCAAAGTGCGTTATCGCCTTGAAGATGTGATCGAGCGGATTTAGGAGGTGTCGCGACTTATGAACTACTACGGATATAGTCGGCGAGGTCGTCATAAAGACCGGACTGATTGGCGTAGCTTGCGTAATTACTGGCTTGCTCGATCCATTCGAGCGTCGTTGGGCGCGTTTGTTTGATGGCTGCGAGCAGATCTTTTTGTGTGATTACTGCGTCTTTGCCTGAATTCATGATGCGGGACAGCACGGTTTCCGAGGCTCGCTCCACGGCAGCGCGTAGGTCAGCGCCGGAAAATTTAGCGGCGGCTTTGGCGATTTGCCGGATGTCGAGTTTTTCTTGCGGGATGTCGTTCAGGATAATTTCGAGGATGGACTCGCGGGCTTCTTGATCCGGTGGTGGAACGAAAAGCACGTGATCAAATCTTCCGGGTCGGCGGAATGCGCTGTCAATCCGCCATGGTGTGTTGGTTGCGCCGATGACGAGGACATTTTGGTTGTTGGACGCTGCGCCATCGATCTCGGTGAGCAATGTGTTGACCAATGATGCGGTATGGCCAGCGTCCGAGCGTTTGACGCCGAGCGCGTCGATTTCATCGATGAAGATGATCGTGGGGGCTTTCCTGCGCGCTTCGACGAAAATCTGGTGCATGCGTTGCTCACTCTCGCCTATCCATTTTGACAGCACGTCGTGGATGGAAATGTTGATGAAGTGCGCACCACATTCACCGGCAGTGGCTCGTGAGATGAGAGTTTTACCGCATCCCGGCGGGCCGTAGAACAAGAGTCCGCCACCTGTGCGCTTTTTGAATTTCGCGAAGAGTTCGGCATTCTTGAAGGGGTGGATGATGCTCATGCGAATCCGCTCCTTGAGGGCTTCCATGCCCCCGATGTCGTTGAAGTCGATGATGTTCTCGACGCCCGCCTGTTCGAGGAGACGGTCGGTTTCGATGAACTCATCCGGTGAGATTTCGTCATCGTCTTCCATATCCAATGGGGTGTCCCCGCCGTGCGGGGCGTTGGTGTTTAGGTTTGCGACTAGCTTGCGAGAATGGCTTGGTGGTGTGTCGGAAGTGGTATCGAGCGCGGCCTCGAACGCAGGATCTTCGAGTACCTCATCGATGACCGTGGCGACGTTGTAGTTTTTGCGAGCGGACTCGACATCGCCGATGGCGTGGAAGGCGGTGGCTTTGCCGAGGTAAGCTGCGGCGCATGCTTTGTTGATTTCGATAGCGCTGTTAAAAACGTCGAGTGCAAGGTTCGGGTTGAACGTTGTGAGCACGTTACCCAGTTCGAGGAGTTCGTCTTCATTGGTGGGAAACTGACCACCATCGTCGACGAGTTGTTGCGCTTCTGACTGCCGGTTTGCGGCGACTAACAAATTGGCTACATGGCTGCGCACCTGCCAGTTGTCGGGTGATGCTTGGAGCGTGGCAAGCAGGAGGTCGATGGTTTTGTCGTTCATGTGGATGAAGATTTCAGGCGTTTGGACCTGCGGGAATGGGCGCGTTTTCTGTAGGCGTCACGAGCGGTGATAACCCAGGATAGGATGTAGAAGAGCACAACACAGACGCCGAGAACAATCGCAAAATACTTGCCGATGACGGGGCCGAGTTCCTCGTGTCGAAGGGCGAAAACCACCGCCGTCCAGAAGCTGGCAAGAACTACTAGAAACGTGCCGAAGCGCAGTGCGAATGGCGATTTATGAATCCTTGCCAAGGGGCCGGAGTAGATGCGTAACTGGCCAGCCTTGCGGTGGATGTCTGCGATGGTGAGGTATTCGTAAACCTTGGAGACAGGCCAGCAGAGGATGAAAAAAATCAACGCGAAGAGAACCAAGGTTATCACGACGTACTTAAAAATAAAGATCATGAAGATCAGCGGCCATTTCTTTTCCCAAGTCCATGCGATGACGTTGCCCATCCACTCTACGGGTTTGAACGGAAGCCAAAGAAGGCGAAGGACGGGATCACGTTTGCGCAAACTCTGGATGAGCAGTTTTTGGTAGGACTTATCGCTTGGATCGATGCGCAGGGCTTGGCGGAATTTTTCTTCGGCCTTTTCGTAATCTTTCAGTTGGTTGAAATAAACGATGCCGATGTCGGAAATCACAGAATCGTTTTCTGGATCTTCGGCGAGAATTTCTTCGTAGGCGGCGAGTTGTTGCTGTGGTGACAATTGGTCAGAACCGGAAATCGCGGCGCGGGCGTCGATCAGAAAACGTTTGGCATGAAGGTTGTCTGGGTTGATTTCCAGCGCCTTGAGCGCGGCTGTTTTGGCTTCCTGGTGATGGCCATGGTGGATGGCAAGGAGGGCTTTGATGACCCAATGTAAATCGTTTGCGGGATCAATCTGCAAGGCGCGGTGAATATGATCGTCAGCAAGTCCCACGCGGTTGCGCTTTAACTCGAGCTGGGACATGCCAGCGTGAGGGTCGGCGTCGTCAGGATCGAGCGTCATGGCGCGGCGGTAGTGTTTTTCAGCATCGGCGAGATTGACGACCTGGCGATGGGCGTCACCCATCACCACATGCAGCCATGCCTGATCGGGGTCGATGGTCAGCATCTTGCCGCCGACGTCCAGCACGCGCTCCCACTGTGCCGAGCTCATAAACGCATGGAGTTGGTAGAATAACTGATCCCAGGATTCGGACATTTGATGGATGTTGGCTTATGTCCCAAAGCTGTAGTGCTTTTTTTGGCGAGGGATCGGTCAATGATGCACATGGAAAAGCACACAAAAAGCGTGTATGCAAGATTTCTTGATCATCGGGGGTGGTTCAACCATCCACTAGCCATCAGCACATGGTCGATCAAAGAACTTCAAGAAGTTGAGTCCAAAGCGAAAGCCCTTGAAATTCCCCTCTACGTCGTCTTTGGCCATCGCAGCATTGCCATCGCAACCATGCCGGAACTCGTCGCATACATCGAACAATCCGGTAATTACGAACACATCGAAAACCTCTACGCGGCCGGTGGCGACGCCCAATTCAACTACCATCTTTTCAAATGGCTGGATCCGTCCGATCCAACTATCGAAGAATGATGGCTCCTATCACCAACCAGAGATCGGTGAGTCGTGATCTTTGGGCGGCTGACCTCTTTTGTATCTATTTCACCTTTTTCGTAATTTGTTGCACCACAGCCGCGTTTACTTACCTTTAGGAGTATTATGAACAACAAGCCCTCACAATTTTCACGTCGTCACTTTCTTAAGAGTTCCACCGCTGCCGGTGTGTTTACCATTTTGCCAGCCTCGCTGGTGATGGGCACCCGAAGCCGTGCGGAATCGGTCTCCCCCAATGAAAAAGTCCGCCTGGCGGTGATTGGCATTGGCAACCAAGGCGGTGGTGACATGAAGCTGATGGTGGATTCGGGTCATTGCGATGTGGTTGCCCTATGTGATGTGGATCTGCAAGGTGGACATGTCAAAAAGTCCTTGGAGGCGCATCCTAGTGCCAAGCGTTTCACGGATTTCCGCAAGATGTTCGATGAAATGGCCGATGGAATTGATGCGGTGCTGATAGGCACGCCTGACCACGCGCATTTCTGCATGGCGATGCAAGCCATGGCGCTTGGCAAGCACGTCTATGTGGAGAAGCCGCTTGCCCATACCTTCGGTGAATGCGAGCGACTGATCGCGATGGCCGAGAAAAGCGGAGTCGTCACCCAGATGGGCAACCAGGGGCATTCCGGTGGCAATTATTTTCAATTCAAGTCATGGACGGAAGCCGGCATCATCAAAGACATTACCAAGATCGATGCCCATATGAACAATCGCCGTCGTTGGCACGGTTGGGGGACTTCCGTGAAAGCCTACCCGGAAGATCCGATGCCGGACGGTATGAACTGGCCGGTCTGGTGCGGTCCCGCTCCTGTGAATCCGTTCAGCAAGCGCCTGCACCCTCAAGAATGGCGCAGCTGGTATGATTATGGATGTGGCGCGTTCGGCGACTGGGGTCCGCACATCCTCGATACAGCTCATCGATTTCTCAAGCTGGGCTTGCCGCAATCGGTGCAGGTGATCAAGCGCGATGGCCCCAATGATTTTGTTTTCCCGCAAGCATCGACCATTCGTTTCAACTTTGATGCGCGTGGTGAAGGGCTGCCCGCATGCCAGGTCACCTGGTATGATGGTGTCGGCAATCTGCCGGAGGTCGATCCCGCTCTTGGCGAGGTCAGTCTGAAGTCGCCCGGTAAGATACTTTACGGCAAAGACATAGTGTTCCAAGGTGGCAGCCATGCTTCGGTGTTGACGGTTCTTCCTCGTGAAAAATACCTCGATATGCGCAAAGACCTGCCGCGCATCGAGGGCAAGAATTCCAACCACTACGCCAACTTCCTGTTGGCCTGCAAAGGAGAGGAAGAAGCCCGTTCGCCATTCAGTGTGGCCGGTCCGCTTTGTCAGGTGTTCAACCTTGGCATCATCGCGCAACGAACGGGTGCCGATCTCACCTTCGACCCCAAGACAAAAGCCATCGCTGGCAATGCGGAAGCGCAGGCTTTTCTGGATCCGGCGCCGCGCGAAGGTTGGGAGCAATACTACAAGGTCTGATACGACCATATAGTTGGTTGGTCGTCAATAGCTATTGCTGGAAATTGGCAGCGTAGGTGGATCGCAAACAGGGTAGCTACGCTTGTGAAAGCGTGGCGGAGTGACTCCGCTGCTCAAGAACCAGGCGCACCACCCATCCATGAGAAAAGTGCTTGCGCAGAGTAGCTACGCTTGTGAAAGCGTGGCGGGGTGGCTCCGCTGCTCAAGAACCAGGCGCACCACCCATCCACTTTTTCACAAAAGTAGCTACGTCTAGCTTGGCAAGTCTGCTTTGCGTGGGACTGCCGCCTAACATCAGTCTGGATGCTTATGCTTTGCTCGCCATGGCCAGCAGGGTTTGGAAGTGGGGAGGCTCTTCGGAGCGGTCGACGATGGAGGATTCGACAGACTTAAATCCGGCTTGTTCCAGCCATTGGCAGAGCTCGACTTCGGGAAAGCCCAGCCAGGTGTCGGCGTAGAGTTCGCGCGCCTCTTCGAAATTGTGTTGCACGAGATCAAGGATCACGATGCGCCCGCCCGGACGGACGATGCGGAATGCCTCGCGGATGGCACGTTCGGGGTTTTCGGCGTGGTGTAGTGCTTGGGAAAGAACGGCGAGATCGACGCAGGCATCTTCGATGGGGATTTGTTCGATGTCGCCGAGACGGTATTCCAGATTTTCGAGGCCGTTTTCCTCCGCGATCTGCTTGCCGTAGGCGACCATTTTCTCTGAGTTGTCGATGGCGTAAACGTGCACGGCGCGTTGGGCGAGAAGTTGGCTGAGAGTGCCTTCCCCGGCTCCAAGGTCGGCGATGACCATGGGCGGGAGGAGTTTAAGCATGGCTTCGCAGAGGCTTTTCCACGAACGCCCGGGGACGAAATCCCTGCCGAAACGACCGGCGAGATCATCGAAGTGCGCACGGATTTTGTCGCGACGCTTTTCGAGGACGAATCGCAGTGCTGCTTCATCCTTGGGCCATTCTTCGAGTTCATCGCGTGCGGCGTCGAGTAATTGGCGGATGGTGGTGTTTGATTCGACGTTGCTGTGTAGAGTGTAGAAATTGTTTTTCCCGCTGCGCCGGTCATCGACGAGACGTGCTTGTTTGAGTTGTGCGAGTTGGGTGGAAATGCGGCTTTGTCCCATGCCGAGGATTTCCTGCATCTCGGCGACGGTGAGTGAATGGGACTCCAAAAGGAGCAGAATACGCACTCGTGTGGCATCGCCGAGAACTTTAAGGATTTTGAGGATTGACGCCATCGGGAAAAAGGTTATTAGTGACCCATCAACGAATCACGATTTAACGATACGAACTAATACACCCTATGTCCAAAACATTCATCTTTTCTTCCGAGTCCGTCGGCGAAGGCCATCCAGACAAGGTTTCCGATACTATTTCCGATGCAATTCTCGACGCGTGTCTGGCGATTGATCCGACATCGCGGGTGGCGTGTGAAACTTTTGTGAAGTCGAACATCGTGGTTGTCGGGGGTGAGATTACGATTCCATCAATTGGTCAGAAATCGATTGGTGAGGTGATCAACATCGACAAGGTGGTGCGCGATGCGATTCGTGGCATTGGTTACACCAATGATGACGATGTTTTCCATGCGGACAAGGTTTTCATCAACAATTACCTGACCACGCAGTCGCCGGATATCGCGCAAGGTGTGGACGCTGCTGCTGCCGATGGCAAGAAAACGGCGGAACAGGGAGCCGGGGATCAGGGGATTATGTTCGGTTACGCGTGCAATGAAACGGCGGAGTTGATGCCGGCACCAATCATGTTCGCCCATCTTCTCGGTCGCGAGCTGACGAAAATCCGCAAGAGCGGCGCGGCGGATTGGCTGCGTCCCGATGCCAAGACCCAGGTGTCCGTGGAATACATCGATGACAAGCCGACGCGCGTGGTCAATGCAGTAATTTCCACCCAGCACGCGGCAGGAAAACCACACCATGAGATCGAAGAATTTTGCATCAACGAGGTGATCAAGAAAGTCATTCCGGCCGAAATGTTGACCGACGAAACTGAGTATCTCATCAACCCGACCGGCAACTTCGTCATTGGTGGGCCACAGGGTGACTCGGGATTGACCGGGCGCAAAATTATCGTGGACACCTACGGTGGATGGGGTCGTCACGGCGGCGGTGCGTTCTCTGGAAAAGATCCCTCGAAAGTGGATCGCTCGGCAGCTTACATGGGACGTTACGTCGCGAAAAACATCGTCGCAGCAGGACTTGCGGATATGGTTGAATTGCAGTTTGCCTACGCGATTGGCTACCCACTTCCTGTGAGCATTCACATCGACACCTTCGGATCAGGTTCCGTGTCTGATGCAGAGATTCTCGCGGCGGTGAAGCAGGTCTTCTCGTTCAAGCCGGCAGACATCGTCAGTTCGCTCGATCTTCTTCGTCCGATTTATTCCGCATCCACCAACTACGGTCATTTCGGTAAATCCGATCTTCCTTGGGAGCAGACCGACAAGACGGAGGAGTTGAAAGCGGCAGTCGCTGGGGCGTAGTTTATTAGTGTTCAGTGTTCAGTTTTCAGCTGAAATGCAATGAGTTTAGGGACATTTGAAGATCTTAAAGTGTGGAAGCGGGGGTGCCGTTTGGCTGTCGATGTGTGCGGCAGCTTGCGGGACTCCAAGGACTACGCTCTGAAGGATCAAATGACGCGATCATCGATTTCTGTTCCTTCAAATATTGCAGAAGGGGCGGAACGTGATAGTCCCGGCGACTTCAAGCGCTTTCTGAGAATTGCCAAAGGCTCCTGCGCTGAACTCCGAACACAACTCTATATCTACAAGGCCCTAAATCCAGATACTCCGAACATCGACAAGTGGATTAGCGAGACCAAAGAAATCGCCGCGATGCTCCAAGGACTTATCCAGTCCATCGACTCCAACCGAATTAACGAAGATCCTTCTCCCTACCAAGTCGACAAAGATATCGACTCTGATCACTGAAAACTGAAAACTGAAAAACTAAGAACTTATATTCCTATGACAACAGACACTCTACCCACTACCGACGACTTTAAAGTCGCAGATCTTAGCCTTGCCGATTTCGGTCGTAAGGAAATCGAAATTGCTGAGCACGAGATGCCCGGCCTGATGCAGACCCGTGCAAAATACGGTCCAGAAAAGCCACTCGCGGGTGTGCGAATCATGGGGTCGCTTCACATGACCATTCAAACCGCCGTGTTGATCGAAACCCTTGTCGAACTCGGTGCGGAAGTGCGCTGGGTTTCCTGCAATATTTTCTCGACCCAGGATCACGCCGCGGCGGCGATCGCCAAGAGCGGTGTGCCGGTGTTCGCTTGGAAGGGCGAGACGCTCGAAGAATATTGGTGGTGCACATGGAAGGCGCTGGTGAACCCACAAGGTCTCGGGCCAGAGCTGATCGTCGATGATGGTGGCGATGCGACATTGCTGATTCACAAAGGCTACGAGATGGAGAACGGATCCGACTGGATCAACACACCGTCCGGCAGCGAAGAAGAGCAGGTCATCAAGAATTTGCTCAAGCGTGTTGGCGAGCAACAGCCTGGTATTTTTGCGAAGATGGTTGCTGATTGGAAAGGTGTTTCCGAAGAGACCACCACCGGTGTTCACCGTTTGTATGAAATGGCGAAAGCTGGCAAGCTGCTCGTTCCTGCAATCAACGTGAACGACTCGGTCACCAAGTCGAAATTCGACAACCTCTACGGTTGCCGCGAGTCACTGGTGGACGGCATCAAGCGTGCCACTGACGTGATGATTTCCGGTAAAGTCGGCGTTGTTTGCGGTTATGGAGACGTTGGAAAAGGCTGTGCTCAGGCGCTTCGCGCCCAAGGTGCGCAGGTGGTGGTTACCGAAGTCGATCCGATCTGCGCATTGCAGGCGGCGATGGAAGGGTTCCGCGTATTGACCATCGAAGACACCCTCGGCTGGGGCGACATCTACGTCACCACCACCGGTAACTTCGACATCATCCGACTCGAACACATGGAGAAGATGAAAGACCAAGCCATTGTCTGTAACATCGGTCACTTCGACAACGAGATTCAGATTGACCCGTTGAACAAAGCGGCTGGTGTCACCCGCACGAACATCAAGCCACAAGTCGACAAATACACCTTCCCGGCGGGCAACAGCATTTATATGTTGGCTGAAGGTCGTCTGGTGAACCTTGGTTGCGCCACCGGTCACCCAAGCTTCGTGATGAGCAACAGCTTCACCAACCAAACGCTGGCGCAAATCGAGCTTTGGAAGAACAAAGAAAATTATAAGGCGGGTGAAGTCCGCGTGCTTCCCAAGCATCTCGATGAAGAGGTGGCACGACTTCACTTGGAAAAAATCGGCTGCAAGCTGACGAAGCTGACCAAGGAGCAGGCCGATTATATCGGTGTGTCACCGGAAGGTCCGTTCAAGCCGGAGAGCTATCGCTATTAGTCCTGTAAAACGGCTGCGCCGCACAGGCTTAGGGATTTGTTTTTTGAAGCGCCCGACTGGAGGATTCCGGTCGGGCGTTTTTGCGTGATAGTCCCGCAGGCGAGGGATGACAACTTGGCTGACTGACCAGAATGGCACTGTTTTAAGAGGTTGTTCGGTAGATGTAGAGAATCGCGTACATCGCCCACACGGCCGAGATCCCGCAGGCGCGGGACTCCTTGATTGTACGCGCCGATGGCGCTCTTAAAACAGTGCCATTCCTGACTGACCATTTGTCCGAGAAATCTGTCGAATAACTTGGAATCACCTGAAGTATGCTTCATAGAGAAAGGGAGATGAAAAACGAAGAACAGAATCCGGAGCCGACCCGTTTCGCGGTGAATATTGAGATGTGGTACGAGGGCGATTTCGTCTCGAGAATCGATCAGGCACATGCCCAAGGGTTTTCGGCGATTGAGTTTTGGTTGCTGGATGGGAAAGATCTTGAGGCCGGTGCGGCGCGATTGCGTGAACATGGAATGGTGGTTACGCAGTTCACCGCGTGGCCATTTTGCAAGGAACTCAACGACCCGCGAACGGGTGCTGAGAAGTTTCTCGAAGCGATTGAGCGCGCCTGTGAAGTTGCCGGGGTTTTTCCCGGCTGCGAGTTGTTCACCGTCGTGCTGGGCGATGATGTGGAGGGCGTCAGCCGCGAAGAGATGCATGCCGCTGCGATCGAAAAAATTCGCCTCGCTGTGCCTCTGTTGGAGCGGGCGGGGAAGACGATGATTATCGAGCCGATGAACCCTTACAATCATCCCGATCACTGTTTTTACGGCAGTGCG
>Ga0100402_1006031_pt1 | contig 12164 bp, 15 predicted proteins | sample CryGeyme20150102_FD_80419 | JGI IMG/M metagenome (GOLD analysis project Ga0100402, IMG submission 80419) | Groundwater microbial communities from Crystal Geyser aquifers in Utah, USA - Crystal Geyser metaG 2015-0102 | ecosystem: Environmental > Aquatic > Deep subsurface > Groundwater | place...
CTTCAACCAGCAGTATGTATTGGCAAAGAAATTGCATGAGGAGACTGCCAAGTATACTGCTGCTGTGGACGAAGACGAGGAGTAGTTGGTATTTTCTTCCATCAAGATCACCAAAGCCCTCATGAACCAGATTTACTAGGGCAGTCCTCAGACAGAGAAATACGCAGCAGCCTTAATCAGCAAGGACAGCATATAGAAAGGCTTTCTCTTCAAGTTCGGAAAGGTGCTTGTCGACATGGGAATCAAAAACGAGATACTAACCAAAGTCATAGGGGTTGGCAACTTTACTCAAACTGAGAATTCATTCTATGCTATCTATACTTTGGATAAGTTAAACACTCTTCAGGGGCTGCAGCATCACACTGAAAGAATAATGGCATTCACCAATAAATAATACGAAAGGTTCAAATTTTTGGACCAGGAAAGATTGGGTGAACTAGAGGAAGATCCTGAGAGGTATCCCAAATATATGGAGTTCATCAAGGGTTTTGTCAAATTGCTGTGTATTTGTTAGAGAATGGTGGCTGTTCTCAAGGCCTGTGGCATGAAGTCACAGACCAACATGGTCAAAACCCTCAAGATATGCAAGGATGTAAAGGCAAAGTATGCCTCTTATCGAGATCCTGATCCTCAGGGGTTGCTCCCTGACAGATACAAGGAAGTTCTTAGGGAAAGCATAGCTCATAACAAATCGCTTTACGACATGCACAGCTAATTCATCAAGGTATGTGAGGAAGTACCGGTGTGCAGCATGTGCTTGTTGCCGATTGGGAGTGGTGGGTAGAGGTTCGAGAATGAGAGGTATTGCCACTACAGTTGTTTCAACTTGCTGGTCTAGCTAGAGAAACGCAGCAGTGAGTGATAATATGTTCCTACCTTTATGCTTCGTTCAATTATCAACTACCCTATTATACATTCATCAAATCGATCAATATATCCATCTCCAGTCAGGATATTAAATAAATTAGATAATCACTCGTTGCTGTCGGTGACCCACCTCATGTTCTCCTTGCATAGTTAGTTTAGCACCGCTCCAGCATTCATCCTGCTCTACAGGCACTCCTTGAGCAGCTTCTATCTGAAGTATTCATTTTTGAGCCGTTTCAGGTCTTAGCATATCTATAAAGAGTGGGCAGACTTGACTTTGCTAATGCTGTGGGAGTAGGTGTTCTACCGGGTGTTGATGACCTTCTTTTTGGTGACTTTGAAGTTGCGGTAAGGCAGATTGCTGGACTAGCCGAGGGTGGGTAGATTGAAGTCCATGGCAAGAGTGTCGAAGCGCAGGCGAATCTGCTTTCTGGGTTTTTTGTTGAGTTTGAACAGCTCTATTCTTTATTTGAGGGTGAGATTGTTACTCATAGGAAGATTCTATAGAATATAATGATCATTTGATGAATTTCGAAAGGTATCGCAGAGGACTGCTTACTTCCTCCTCGCTCACTCTACTGTGCTCCCCTCTATAAGAACCCCCAACAGAATCTACTATCTCTTTCACCCTTGATAGCGTATCAGGGGACACCTACAACTCGTATTCACGGGCAAGTTTATCTTAGTTGCGTCTAATGATCAAATACTCCTTCACGGGAACCATCTGGCTTTGTTTGAGCTTCGGTGAGGGACTGCGAGTGCCCTTGGTCGACTTGAAACGTTTGTAGTATCCTAGGATCTGGCAGGGCTACCACCTGAAGATGCCATAACCGTAATTGATGAAGACTCGAGCTTGTTATTTTTTTTGCTCGTAGTCATCCTTGGCAGATCCGAAGAAGAACCACCCTTTTGCATCTTTTGACATCAGTCTGAGGTTTCCATAGAGCCCCAGCCCGTCGTTGTAGACGAAAGATTCTACTTTAGCATTTTACCCAAATTTGAGGACCCCTGGAAAGAGGCAGAGGGCTTTGATGTCAGTTTTGAGGTTGTTGAGGACGATATCTTTGAGGGCGAGAGGGGCGGGTTCGTGAATGAGTTCGTAGTAGTAGTTGAAGAAGGGAAAATTTATTTTATCGGGGTGGGAGAGGTACCTCATCATGATGATTTTGTTGAACTTCGACTGGTACTCCTTCAAAATGTTTATATTCTCTGCCATCTTCTTGTGCGAATTGTCCTGGTATTTCACCTTCAGGTCCACGTTCCTGTTGGTGTTGACATAGTCCAGTATTGTGCTTATCTTGGCAAAGGAAGGTAGTACTTATGTCATCAGCACTTCTGGTTCCCCAATCTCCTTGCTCTCTAGCTCCTCAACTGTTGTCTATTTTATCTACTCGTAGTATATATCCTTTGATTTGGGTTTTAATTTCAAATGCCAAGTTTTGAGCAGCACATCGCCATTGGACGAATAGTATATTTTGAGGTCACCTTCGTGAAATCCATTGAGCTGTTTTTGGATGGCCGGTTTGAGGGCATTCATTAGGTCATCAATAATGATGTCTGGGTAGAGATAGTTATGAGCCTTGTGGATGTAGTAGTTGATTGCCTCCACTTCTAGCTTCACCTCTTTGTTGGGGAGAGCATGAGGGTGGTATCTACACTTCACTATCTTAGGAGCATCAAATTCATACTCCAAACTGTCCGTGTAAAAACACTAGTATTGTCGAGAGGTGATATCGAAGCCCGTGGATTATATGAAGTATCTGATGAAATGTTTCTCCAAGATGGAGTTTTGGCAGAGGCAAAATTACTGGCTGAGTTGTTGAGCCAATGTCTTCACGAGATACACTTTCTCCTCTATTGTCAGTTCGCTTGTCTAGATTTGCTAAATGTAGAACTATATCTCGTTGAAGGTTTTACTGCCAGAACAAAATAAAGTTTTGATTTTTTTGACTAAGTCGTCCCGGTTGCTGCCACTGTCGTATTTCCTCAAAAAAAAGGCCTACTGCAATGGGCGGCACATCTCCTACCTGAACTAAGCTTCCTTTATGAAAGGAGAAAGGAAGTGGTCGAATTTTTTGCCTTTCTTGGACATTTCAATCTGATAATCGGTCAGTAGTCCTGCAATGTATGAGACCTTATAGTGACTGTTGCTTCGTGGTGATGTCAGATATACACTATGTTCGTGGATGCCCTGATTTAGGATGAGCTGCTCGGAGTATTCGTTGGATTTCAGATCGACGAAGGACAGGGTGAGGGTGTTTCTGACCTCCCCGATGATGAAATATCTGTTTTTCTAGAGGTTCAGGCACTCGTAATCGATCTCATTGCAGCGGATCACCAAATTTCCAGGTACTTCAGGCAGTTTACTGAAAAAAATGTGAAGAGTGTAATTTTGGCTCTTGTACTCGGGAAAGGCGATCTATATCTGCTTGTTGACTTTCTTCAAAGCTGCTTTTTTCTCAGACAACCTATTATGCTTCCTTTTATCTAACTTGGCAGTCTGCTTCTGGTAAAATTCAGCCAAAACAGGCTCCAAAGGTCTGGAGTGAAATATATTTTTTATCTAGTCTAAAAGGCCCCTCACTTGCCCAAAATACTTCTACTTGAGGCTGTCAATAGATGAGGTTATGAAGGACATTTTTGCTAATTTTTTTGACTCTAGAATTCTGGCAAAATCCACCAATCTTTTTGTTTTTAGCAGCTATTCCTCATAGTATTTGATGAGGGTAACGCAAATGAGGACCATGTACAGTTGAAGGAGCTCAACATCCTGGTAGAGAAAATTCCACAGTTCAACCAAAAAGTTGGGAGTGAAATTTCTGGAAAAGGCCTAGTATATGTATTACATCATTTTGTAGCCATAGCACAGGTTGGATCGATTGATCTTGGCAACGAGGGTGGGGCACTACACTTCTATAATCTTCTCTATCACCATCAGCTCAACGTTGACTTTTGAGATCAGTTAGCACTCTTAGTCCAGGCCTAACAACCTGTGAAATTTTTGGATGCGGTTGAAGTGTTCAGGAAAGTAGTATACCCTCATCAGAGTCAGAATGAAAGAAAGAATGTTCTCGGTCATTTATTACAGATCGGGGTACAGGGTGACGAAGGCCTTCAGCAGAGGTTTAAAGGAACGGATCATCCGGAAGCCTATAATTTTAGAGGCGCAGTAGACCACGTGTAGCAGCTAATATGTCTATGAGCTAAGGCCTTTCCACCAAGTCAGAGGCTGAATCTGTATCTGGGTCAGCACTTTGTAGATCGACAAGTTGGTCTAATTGTAGTATCCCTGATCCTGGGACTCTTTCTCCCAATGCTGCTGGATCTTGTCTTTCACGGTTTCTGCCAAGGGTGGAATTCTCAGTTATTATTTCCTGTCCTCCACTGCTCCTGGCTCCTCAACCAGTTCTGCTTCGTTGAAGGAGGGGCCAAAAGTTAGCTTAACCATTTTGTGGTCACACAGAATGGTATTTTTCCTAATGACAGTCTTATTTTTCATTGTTATTGTATCGTTGATGACCTCCTAATTTGCCAGAAAGTCAATGACCTTCACAGCAATCTCATACTCTCTTAGAGGAGCAGCCATCCGCATTTATTATTCTTAATTGCTTTTGACCAGATCATAGACCAGATGTGGACTCTTCTTGGTTATTACAGTGTTATAAATGATGCTTTGCTCAACTTTTCTGTCTCTGTGGAGCTCGATGGTTACAATTGGCTTGAAAAAAAGAGAGGTGATTGTCATGAATTCAATCGAGTAAAAACGCAACTGGTCTTTGCTAGAGTGCTCAAGGAGATCCTCTCTAATGTTGCTTTGTTTGGGTCTGTATTGGGAAGCCATATAGTTCATGTGAGCAGGCTAAAGGGGGTCGTTGTTGAGAGGGCTTTCTTGCTTTGAAACAGTGACTGTCCCCAATGACTACATTCTTGATTACATTCTCGATTTGTAGATTGAATTGACAGCAGCGTAGGGGCTTTGGCCCAACTGACTCTATGGGCGAACAGGAGTCACAGTGTTTCTGCTAATTGCTGAAGCTTTGACTTTTGCTTTCCTGAGCCAGCTTTCCATTAAATTTATCATATAGGCATCGTTGACCTTCTCGAACTATCGAGGCAGCTCCTATCCATAGGAGGGCACTGCCGAATTATTTTGGAGCATTCCAGTGTATCTGAGCACATCAGCCGTTCCAGTCGTTACCCTAGCGTTGCTTCTATCGTTGGTGTTGTGGAAATCAAATACACTGGCATTGTTCCGAGTATTGTCATTGGTGTTGCCGTAGTATTCGCCTTTGATGGTGGGAGTTGGGCTGGGCTCTGGGCAGAGGTTGCTGAAGGCCTTAGAGATATTGGACTCATTGACCTTGGACTACACCATTGATGGATTTCGGGAATTTCTCATGCTTTTTTGCATCATTTTATTCATTTTATGTCTGGCCACCAACCTGTTCCTGAACAGTTCTGCAGTCTAATCCAAATACTCTTTGTTAAACATTGCCACCAGGTTTAGTAAATTACCCGAGAATATGTATTTTTGGGAGAATACAATTCTGATGCTTTAGGCCTCCTCGTTGGTCCGGAAGTATATACCTTTGTGGCTGTCATTTTTGTCGACTACCACCAATCTGTATGGGTACTTCTTGTGCTCCTACAGCCACTCTATTCTCTTGTCGTTCTAGGGAAAGCCGTATCTCTATATTCTGTTTGTGAAGCTACTTAGTTCCTTCAACTTGGGCTCCTGGTTATCTTAGGTGTACTCCATCAGTCCTTTTTCGACTATTCTGCACTTTCTGGTCAGCACTCGTCCGAAATTTCCTAATTTGTTTAGAGGGTGCAGTTTATTGAGGTCGAAGGAGACAGTGAACTATTATTCCTCGGCTGAATGTTTGGGGAGGAAGTTGGAGTCGGCTATAGTTTTGATGGCCATCTTGACAGCTGGATCACCAGGGTTGCTTTCGTAGAGTTTATTGAGATTCATCATCCGGAATGTTTAGGAGACCACCTGATGCTCTTTGTGGTCTGCTTTGGCCGACAGGAAGGCCTCCTGCACTACTGAAGGGTTGATCTATCGGTTGTCAATAACGATGGACCGGCTGTTATTCATGCTGAAGTAGTTGTTATACTTTGAATATCACATGCCTTAAACAAACGAAAAGAGGATCAAATGCGATAGATGTTCATCTGCCTGGCAGAGGGCTATGAATCTCTGAAACTGATGGGGTTGATTGTACTGAAAAGGCTGGTATGAATTGTCTTGAATGTTTGCCGTTTTTACTTCTTCTTGGAACTCACATTGCAAGGCTTCTTCTTTAGTAGCTCGTAGAGGTCCGAAGGGTTCATCGGCTCGTTGAAGGCCTGCCTTTTTGCTGAGGCTTGCTAGTAAATTAATGTTGTTGTCTTTTTGGGAGATTGGTACGAAAAAGTAATATTGTTTGGTGTCTTTTCCCTCATTTCTGTCTTCTGGGTGTTATTGAAGCTTATGAGTTCTCTCATGTTTTCGTGCACCTCCAAAGACCTGTTGTCCTACCTGATCGAGACAGGGTTGGAACTCTGAAATGTCATTCCTCTTTTGATCCGTTATTCTGAGCAAATCGTATCTCTATTCTCGGAAGGGTCAATTGTGCTAGCCACACCCGATCTGAGACTCTGACAGCGTTTTTTGTCGAATATTTTTTGTCGGTTGTTTGGCCTTCTTGAGTAACCCATGGAGCTGGTGGCTCTACTGATGGTGGTTGACCGTTTTGTTTTTGTGCTATGGTCAATTGTAATCAATGCTTCTGTGGTGAACTAGAAGTGAATGGGAACTTTCTTGAAAGATTGTTTCTTCCTCGGTTAGAACTTTTTGAAGATATTGATTCTCTCTTTTTTGTGGGTTGAAGGGGACTGTGCTTCTTTTTCTACTTTTATCATTAAAACGATAATAATATAGAAAACTATTCAGGAACTGCTCATACCTTTCAGACATCACAGGTTGTGAAAGTGTTGAGGGGGAAATAAGTGATATATAATCTATTTGATGAAAATTGTAGTTGCTTTGACCTTGGTTATGGTCATCTATGCAGCCATGCCTCCTCAGGTTCCCGTCATCGGAATCTTCACCCTTCCAGATTAAGGAGATTAGCCCAAAGAAGGCATCTACTAATTTGGGGTTTCCAACAACAGGACCTACATTGCTGCATCATATGTGAAATTCATTCAAATGTCGGGGGCACAGGTTGTCCCCATCTTCGCCTACAACGACACTGCCTATCTGGATAGCATTCTGTCAAAAATAAACGGGGTGCTCTTCACAGGAGGTAGCATTGGATTTGACATCAAGAATAGATGGACTGCCAATGCTGACCACATTGTTAAGTACGCCATGGAGTCCAGCAGCAGAGGCAATCCTTTTCCCATTTGGGGCACTTGTCTAGGCTTCGAATTATTGGCCTATCTGACCTCAGGATACGACAAGAATGTCCTGGCACCCATAAGAAACCAAACAGCAGTCACCAACACTCTGCAAATTCTAGACAGAAGCTATCTCTACGACGGCATTCCCGACAACGTCAGATACAACCTCTAAAATGGAGAAGGCATTGTATACTTCAACCATGCCTTCGCGCTTCACACCAAATACTACAACTCCAGCAGATCTCTCAAAAACTTCTGGTCTTTGACCTCCATCTCGACCTCCACATCCAGCGAAGAATTTGTCTCTACTCTGGAAGCCAAGCAGTACCCTATCTTCGCAGTTCAGTACCATCCTGAGAAGAACCTATTCGAATGGAAAGTGAGAGCTGTCCGTTCGGACACAGGCGCCGAGATCGTCCAGATCATATCCAACAGATTTATCGAGTATGCCAGAAAGAATAAGAACAGTTTTAGCTCATATGAGGAGTTCAAGAAGCACTCAATTTATAACTGGGACGCACATGCCACCACCATGAGTTTCATTCAAATATACACCTTCGACGAAAAGGTCATCACCAATGCAATCAATGAGGAGGATCAGGAGACCCATCTGTCTGTTGAGTGATCGGCACGAAATATCACGAATCTATCATTTTTACCTTGAAGCAGTTATATATTTTATTTTCTTCAATGAGCTTATTTATCTTATTTATTAAAGTTACTAATAATAAACGACCATCAGGATGGCCAATCTCTACCACAGGAAGTTCTACCTCGATCAGCAGCACCACAGAATGGCCCCTCTTGCCTCCCTCCACTCGGCTTCTTACTCCAAGTAGACATCGAACAATGCAGAGCCGCAACAGTCAAAAATAGAAGCAAGCCGCGTATCAGCAAGCCTTATTATGCTGTCTAAACTGAGTCAGAGATGCTTCCGAAATCGGGGTAGTTGGGAAGGGTTAAGGGAAGGCCGAATAAGGACAGCTACTTGGCAGAAAGGTTGAAGTATTCCCAAAAAATAGGGAGTAAAAAATAAAAATAAAAGTCATCGATTTCGAAGAAGGGAGAAAGCAAAAATTCAAAGTCAAAGAGCAAAAAATCAAAATCACTGTAAAAATGCCAAGGAAAATCAGTCACTTTGAACAGAAGAAAAGGACCGAACAGCAGGGAAAAATCATAACAAAGCAGATCGACCCGCCGTAAAATGTAGCCATCCACCAACGAGTTCAGCCACTAGAGATTCTCAAAGACCTTCAAGGTCACCTACGACAGGTAGAAAAATCACAGATCAAAGAAAAAGCAGAAATCAAAGGGCACTCCATGGTAGTAAGTGTTGGAGGAGTACGGTGAGTACCTGACTGTCGGAGAAATTGCTGAGCTTAAATAGATATAAACAGTATACTTTTTGGGTGCAATCAAATAGAGAAAAACCAAGCAGTTGTTTATGGTAAACAAACTGGCTCCTTTGAGCGACAGGAAGCACCACAACGTCTCTGAACTGTACGATGGTATATAGCCACCTTTCTACAATCAATTGCTATCTGAAAGGAAGCATGATTTTGAAGGAGATCAGTAGCCTTTGCCCGAAGAGTACCCATCCATCCAATTTAGTGATTTTTACCGCTACTATATTGGAGATCATGTGGCTTACAGATACGAGATTATGAGTTCAATCAACAAGGGGGCCTTCGGTGAGGTGCTGAAGGTATTCGACCACAAAAACAGATAATACTTGGCTTTGAAGATAGTCAAAAAATGTCCAGAGCTGGTTCCACAGACCCTCGTAGAGATATCCATTCTCTCACACGTCAATGACAGGGATAAAGAAGGGGTGAGTGGAATTGTCAAAATCAAAGATTTCACCATTTTTCGCAGACATATAGTAAGATTGTTGAGATGTAGTGCATAATTTTTTAACTGCTAGAAAGGAACCTATTCGAGCTGGTTGCTGCCAATAACTACAACGGGTTTGACTAGGACCAGGTCAGGCTTTTTGCCATTCAGCTGCTTAACTCTCTCAACTTCATGAAAAACGAAAAGATCATTCATTGCGACCTTAAGCCTTAGAACATTGTGCTTCAAAAGGGGGGTAAAATGGGGATAAAAATCATTGACTTTGGGACCAGTTGCTTCGAGGGTAAACAAATGTACGAGTATCTGCAGTCGAGATACTACAGAGCTCCATAAATCATCATGGGCACTGGTTATTCCTATCCCATCGACACTTGGAGCATCGGGTGTATCCTGGCATAATTGCGAATTGGTGAGCCTATCTTTGCAGGTGCTTCTGATGTTGAGCAGCTGACCTACATCGCCAACGCCATCGGCCTACCTTCCAAAGCAGATGGCCCTGCTTCTTAGGCATTTCTCTAGAGTGCATAGATGAAGGAACTGATTGAGAATGAGTGTATCTCAGAGTACAGAAAGATAAAGTCAGAGGAGGAGCTAAAACAGCACCCTTTGTTCTCGCAGTGGAGGTATATCAGGAACTCGATGGTACCGTTTCAGGAAAGGATTAAGAACCTTTCCACAAAAACGAGTGATAAGTTCATTAGGTTTATCTAAAGTCTACTGCAATGGGAGCCCGATAAGAGAGCTAAGCCAGAAGATGCACTTGAAGACCCATGGATCACTGGAGGTCTACCAAAGGAAATGAAGAAGATCTATGTGGCGATCAACGAAAGCATAAAATAATCAAAGTCAAAATCTAAGAGCAGGAGCAAGGAGAGAAGGATGAACGGATCTAAGATCATGAGCAAATCAAAAAGCAAGAGCAAGTAAAAAAGCAAAGAGAAGAGCAGGTCGAAGATTACTTAGAAGAAGCTATTGAGCAGCAAGCAGAAGAGCAGATCAAAAAGTCAGTAAAGGCATTGTTCAAAAGAGAGGAATAGAAGCATTAATCATAAAATTCCCTACTAAAAATATTTTCAAAATAAATACTCTCTTGAGAAGGATGTGCTTCTGAGGGCCAAGCTGAAGGGAGTTATCCGCTGACAAACTACTTTCACTGATCGATTTTTCTATTGTTATATCAAGACAGTTATTATAACTTCGGAAACATGGAGACTCCTGATTTCATCAGCAACTCATCTTTCGGGGGAGACAGTGCAGTCATTTACCATTTCTTCCAACGGCTCTAAAAGGCAGACGATAAAGACTATTACAGCAAGTAGGTTCAAAACCTGGACAAAGAGTATGTCATTCATGAAGCAGGTTATATAAGTACTATGCTGCCCAAAACTACCCCAGCAACGACATCTCCAGATAACTGTACGAACAACCTCTCAAGGAAGCCATCAAACTGAATATCCCTAAAATGCACAGTTTGGCAGACTCGATGCTGAGAAGCACTCTAGGCTCTGAATAAAGGTATACTAAAGTGTATTGAGATATGCCCAGAGATATTTGCAGATAGTTGGCCAGCCGAAGAAGATAGAGGCGTAGGATAAGAAGAGGAGGATTGAGGATGCAAAAAAGAAATTTGCTGAATCGAACTCGCATTCTAGTTTTATAGCCAATAGCAAGCCTTTTATGGAGAGGAAAAAAATAGCAGACTTTAGACCAGTCATAGACAACGAGCATGAAGCCTACATCAAGACCCACCTCACCTTCCTCGATCGGCCCAACCCTAGCTCAAACAACAAATAATACAGCAGCAAGTTCACAGATGTTATTGCAAAAAAGATAGCTGAGATGGGAGGAATCTAAAACACCATTACGCCTATAGAGAGCTCTCTTTCTACTTACTAAATGAGAAAAAATAGAAAGTGGGAATAGAACAGGAGCAGGAGCAAAAAACGAAATGCTTCACCATCGCCCATTCAAGCTTTGGAGAAGATTGACAAAAAACAGAAGCAGGAATGGTTGGCCAAGTCAAAGCAGATGAGGCAGCAGTTGGAAGCCCAGCTAATAGGATGATCATCCAATGTCACACAATATCAAAATATGTTCTACTTATTGTCGTTGATGGCGTCGATTTCCCAAGGACTGAGCAGAAAGGACTCATTGGACAGTCTTAGAACTTCCTTCCTGGGAATTTTCTTGCTTGGAAGTTTGATAGGTGCATTGACGGTCTTTTCATACTATTCTTAGGTCTGCTGCCTAATCTTGCTGCTGTTGAAGTTGTGCAGCAGATAGTGTTTTCCTTTCTTCATCCTGATACTCCTCAACCCGTTTCGTTCTTAGCAGACTTCCGACATGACTTTCCTCGATGGCTGGTTGTGCTTTGAAATGCAGTCTGACTGTGTCCTCATCAGGGAAGCCGAACAATAAGCCTATAGAGTGTCTCTCTCTTTCTGCTGGCTACCTCTGTGCGATTCAGTCTTTATTCTTAGTTTATTTGAATGTTTTGGTCGAGAGTGAAAGCGCATGGATTTGGTAGCTGTTCTATGTTAGCCCCCGAATGTGTTGTAGGACTAGATAAGTTTAGTGAATAATTTTCCTTTTCTGTTGAGCTCGTATTGGCTTTGTATTTTTGCCAGTTTGTGCTTGAGGAGGGCTTGGAAGTGCTGAGCCTCGATATTTAGATGTGTCATTTATAACAGCTATTATTTATAATAACCTCCTCCTTCTCTTACTATTAGCCTTCTTCCCTCCACACCTGATCTGCCTGTTTCTGGAATAAGATGACCCTAATAAGTATTATTGTCTTATTGCCTTTCAACTGTTGTAATAAATCTGAAGAATGTTTATTGATAAAACTATTGCAAAAGCCAGGGTCAGTGCTCATGGCAAAACTCCCAGATAAATAGAAGAAGTAACTCTGTCACCATGCAGATCGAGCAGCAATCCATTGACCACATCCGATCTATCTCATAAGACCTCATGTCCCTCATGGATGAACTATCATAAATAGATCCATCCATGACCTCGCCAAATGCTAGCCCCATCAACGTCAAACATAAGAA
>Ga0100402_1006034_pt1 | contig 12163 bp, 16 predicted proteins | sample CryGeyme20150102_FD_80419 | JGI IMG/M metagenome (GOLD analysis project Ga0100402, IMG submission 80419) | Groundwater microbial communities from Crystal Geyser aquifers in Utah, USA - Crystal Geyser metaG 2015-0102 | ecosystem: Environmental > Aquatic > Deep subsurface > Groundwater | place...
CCTTTAACATAGATTCATATAATAAAATTAAGAATGATAGTAACGAAAGGGAGAAGCTTTTAAGCAATAAAATTTATGATGAAATAAGTAAATTAATATACATAAAGATGCATAATAATTAATATTCTTAATATAATTTATATAGATATTTTGCTATATGACTTTATAAAAAACAGTTTCAATTTACTAACTACAAATCTTTTAAAAGTGATTATTGATGAAATTGATGCACTGCTTAATTATAGACTTATTTTGTTTATTATTTATATAATATTTCTTATATTGGGTTATCTAACAGTGTGGGTTCCATTTGAAAAACGGTTAGAAGAAGATGTAAGATATTTATATGTTTTATATTTTTGTTATAATATTTTATATATAACTTCATCAAAATATAATATAAACTTATATAGATTTTAAGAACAAAATTGATGCTTAATATCGTCCCAGATATAATCTTAAGTAAAGTAGAAGAAATTAAAAATGTCATTAATTTAAGTTAATAAAGAATATAAGATTGATTGAAGATTAATAGTAAGTTTAATAGAAGTTACTATTGATATATAAAGAATATAATAAATGATTTTTAAAATATTACAAATTACATTAAGTATTAATTACTTTTATATTAATATTGAATTAATAGTATATAATATATGAATTTTATTTAAATAAAAAATATATAGTTTTCTAATTCAATTTTTATACATTATTGTTATTCTCTTAATCATCCATTTCATTATCTCCTAATCATATATTGTGTATTCTTCATTATAATTATCATTGTCTAAATATTTATAATATATTTAAAATATATTTACTTTCTCTATTCGGTTTATTTATACTTTTATTTCTATCATTGCTCAATAGGCTATTATAAAAATTATTATTAGAAGTATTATCTGCGTAATAGTCACCTCGTAATGACTCACCCATATTAGTGTTATTGTTATTATTGTTATAATTTGTATTAAGGGTTTTCTTATTATATTTATTATCTTGTTGCATTTCTTTCTCTAGTTGCTCATAATTTGTGTCATTTAAATTTATATTACTTGTATAATTGTTTGTATTTGGTTTATCCTTTTCTTTTGTTTGGTTGTCTTTATTAATATATTTATTTGTATCTTTATTTGAATCTTTATTTACGTCTTTATTTGTGTCATTTTTGATAATATCTGAATTGCTAAATGTAGGGAATTCTTGTTTTTGTAGAGTATTTTTACTATAACTATTATAATTGTTACTATTATAATTATTATTATTATTGATATTGTTGTTATCATTGTAATTTTTTTGGAACACGTTTGTGTTAGTTAATCTTTGTTTTTGGAGTTCTTCTTTTGTATCAAATAATTCTTTTTGTAAGTTCTTAATTCTTTTTTCTTTCTCAAGCTCTTCATTACTATAATTGTACGTATCTCTTTTTATTATTTGTGATTCTAATAACTTTTGATGCTCTTTTTTCTCTCCTATAATAATATAAGTATTAATAATAATTAAATATATAAAGATATTACTTAATATAATTAACAATTACTTATCGATTTATTAATCTCACTAATCTTCATAACGTAATGATCTCTTTCCTTTTTAATATTCTTCTCTAATTCATAGTCTCGATCATCATCTTCTAATTTTAAAACTTTCTTTAAGTCTTCCTCAAGTTTGTTTAATTTCTTTTCTTGCTTTATTTTGTCTTTCTCTAATTGATATGCATTATCAGCTAAAGTTAATACGTTTGATACGATTTTATATGTATCTTTAGAAGTATGTGTTTTACAGATACTAAATAGGATTAAATTGGATTAAATAGGATAAAATAATTTAAATAAATGTTTCTTACTTATTAATTAAATTTTCCAAATGCTTTTTCTGTTTAGACAACAATAGTATTCTATTTTCTAATATTTGTACTTGGTACTCAGATAGTATAGGATTATTATTCTGATTGTTAATCTCACGATCATTTCTGTCATTTCTTTCCTTGACTGAGATTAATTCATTGTTTAATTTCTTATTTGATTGTTTCATGTTCTTTGTTTCATATGTTAGTTTTTCATATCGTTTTGTAAGATTTTCATATTCATCTACTATTAGTTTATAGTCATCAGATATTTGTTTTATTTGAAGTTTGTAACGTCTTACCATATCGTTGTGATCATTAGAGTTTTTGCATATTTCGTTAATCGGTGAGCTTATATTTTGAATATGGTCAAAGCATTTCTATATAATTTATGATAGTTTTAAGTTGATTTAATTATTTTAATTAGTTTTATATTGTTTTATTAAGTATAGTATAATATCTTAATCTTAATACCTCAAGCTCTGAAGATACGACTTTTATCCACTCTTCTATTTTTACTAACATCTCTCCGAAGCTGCTCATATTGATATTCTTTAAAGCATTTGGGAACTGATTTATCGGCTCAAGACTATTTTTGCTATACTCTCCCAATCCTTGACTATTCAAAATATTATGATATTTATTAATAAAATTCTTCGAAACACTAAGACAAGAATTAATAGATAGCTTTGCATCATGGAATGAGTTCTTAACCATATTATTACGCATATTTGTTTCGTTGTTAATTTTGTTTAGACTTTCGATGTCTTCGTTCATTTTATAGCTGTCATGTTGACGTTTGATAAATTCTTCAGGTTTAATGAAAACGCCTGTGTTTTTAATTTCGAGTTCTTTGTTTATTTTGTTGATTTCGGCTATTTCATTTTGGAGCTAAAGTTATTAGTAATAATTATAAAATTATATTTATTTTGATATTGTTTTAGTGTTTTTTAACTTACGTCGCTTATTTTATCTTTTAGTTGATTAATTACACTGTCGTTATTTTCGTCGTCGTTTCGAAGTTTTGCTAAATCGTTTTCTAAATCAGAGATTAGTTTATCTTTTGAGGATAGTTTGTATATTAAAGAGTCTCTTTCGTTTTTAAGTTCATCTGTAATTTGTTTTAAATAAGAATTTTCTCTATTTCTATTCTCAGAATCATATATCGCATTGTCATATTTCCTTCTTGAATAAATATCCGCCTCTTTTTCTTTTTCAATCAGTATGATATCCTTTTCTTTTAATTTCGATTTCAAAAAATCAATCTCAGCTAAATTTTCTGAAACTTGCTTTTTTAATATTTTAACATCGCTTTTATGGCTATTATTTTCATTCATAATTGTTCGTAAATCATTTACTTTTTTCATTAATTCCTTCTCTGTTTTATTTTTCTCGCTCTTTAGGAGATTTTGCTGATTTTCTAAGTTTTGTATTTCATTTCGTGAACTTTCATTTTCTTCTCTTAGCCTTGATTCGTTTTTAGCTATTTCTTTGATATTGTCCATTTCGCGGAGAATTTTAATCTTGTCATCTTTTAATAAATTAATTTCTGATTTTAATAAATCGTTTTCTTTTTGAATGTCATCTTTTTCAGTTGATAAATACATTTGATCTAGTAGAGAAGTTTTTTCGTTTAGTAATATTTTGTAATTTTTACATTGATTTTCTAACTCTCTTATTTTAAAGTCGAGTTCGTTTAAGGTATTTCCTATAAATAATATTATATAAATATTAGAAATATTAGTATTATATTATTATAGCTTACTTAAATGATCATTCTCCTTTAATAGTTTCCTATTTGAATTCTCCGCTTCTTCTCTTAAACTATCGTATCTCGATTTTTCAAGTAACTCTTCTTGAATAACCTTTTTTTCTTGGATAACTTTTTCGAAATTTTCCGATAGATCCTCGTATATCTTTTTATACTCAACTAACTTTTCTTGTATCAAGTTTTGACTTTCATTCTAAATATTAACAAATAATATTAACAAGTTCAATAAGTATAATAAATATAACAAAATTAATAAGGATAATAAAACATACCTCTCTATCAATAGTATTTTTATTTAAACTTGATGCTTTCATTAACGAGTCATTATTCCTTTCTAACTTATCAGAGTATTGTTTTAATTCAAACAGTGCTTCGTTTAATTCATCTTTCTCTTGTTCTAAGTTCTTAACCTTTTCCTTTGCTTCTTCGAGCTCTCTAATGCCTATATCAAGTGACTCTCGTATCTTTTCCTTTTTGATATTCATATCATTATTAAGTTTTTTTAAATATTCACTTTCTTTTTCTACTGCGTCGATATTGTCCTGTAATTTCTCAATCTTAGACCTTAATGTCGCTATGTCAACTACAACCTCGATAATATTTGTGTCTTTAGTATAGTGCATATTTCTATTAAATAATTAGTATAAGTAAATCATGTTTTTATATGTTTATATAGTTATATGTTTACTTTTGGTTTTGTATTAACGGACCTAAATAAGATTTAAAAAGTGAACTTTCTATTGTTTGCTTCAAAATCTCTATCATATTTCTCTGCTCTTCATTATTTAATGTTTCTTGTCTTAACGAATCTAAAATAATTTCTTTTTCGTTAATCAACTCTCTATATGAAAATAATAAATTAGTGTATGATTCTTTTAATCGTTCGTTTGGAATTCGGTCAACTGTTGGGTAGTCCGCGAAGATTGGCTTTGTTGTTTCAATTGGGAAATTTTGGGTTATTCTGCAATTTAATTTGTTTGTAAGTAGATCAATTTTTTTATTCAAAGTATTAACTTCTCGTTCCTTTATTTCTAAAGCATATACAAGTTCTTCATTTTTCTGTTTTAGTAATTGTTGTACTTGGCTTTCTGGTTGTTTATTGTTGTTGAAATCAGAGAAATTATTGTTATTATTTAATCTTAAATGAGTTTCTAAAACAGGAATAGGATGTGAAGGACTTAATTGTTTAATTCGACTTTCACAAATTGTTTTATAATTTTGTAATTCACATAGTCTATTTGCTTGGTCACGTATTTTGTCTCTTAGTTTATCTATCATATTTGTATCTTGTTTTGAGTTTGATTTGTTTGATGATTGATTGTTTGGATTCTAATTAGTTTATATGTTTATATGTAAGGATTATGAATATTTTTATGGAAGTTATATAATTTTTGCTTACATTTAAGTGATTATTAAAAACATTATCTTGACCATCATTCATTTCATATCCTTCGTTATAATTTTCTTCGTCAACTTCCTAAATAGATTAATAAGTTTGATTACGGATATTTTATGAATTTTGTTATTATTGTTTTTCATTATATTGAATGATAATTTAAATTATAAAAATAAATAATTAAAGTAATTATAAGTAATAAAAATAATTAAATTATACTTATTATTTATTTAATAAAATAAATAATCAATTATTAAAAAAATAAGGAATTAAATAAATAGCTAACTCGAAACTCAATAGCCTATAATCTACGCTTCTTCATCCTTTTTATCTCCATCTTCATTTTTCTTTTCAGCACCTTCTGCTTCTTCCTTTTTATCCCCATCTTCATCTTTCTTTTCTCCATCTTCTACTACTTCTTCCTTCTTTTCTCCTTCTTCTCCCTCTTCCTTCTTTTCAGCGTCTTCTTTTTTAACACCTATAAAGTATTAATACAAATTCAATATATAAACATATAAATTATTAATAAACTATTAATAAATGTAAATTATAATATCTATTAATATACTCTTTTGAGATTTTGATGGTTGTGCCATATTATTCTTTACTCCAGCTTTTCCAACTGGTTTAGTTACTTTAGCACCTTTTATTGGGGCAGCTCCTCTTTTAGGAGAAGTAGCTATTTTTAGTGGAGCTGGCTTAATAGGTGGAGATTTCTTCATATTTGGCTTTGGGGACTCAGCTCTCTTTTTTTCATCTTTATGTGAATCAAAATTTATCTTTTTTATAACTGTTGATTTTGATTGTGATCTTGATGAAGTAGTGGCTGATTTAGGATCTTTAGAATCTTTGTCGAGATTTATTGTTTTTTTATTGACAAATGACTCTAATTTACCTCCGACTTTATTATTTTTGCTGTCAAGTTTTTTGTCAGCACTTGCTGATCTCATCGATCCACCAAGTTTAGTATCGATTTTCTATTATGTTTTTAGTTTTTGTTTTATTGTTATAATGTTATATTTTTATTAAATGAATAAATGATTTACCTTAACATTAACTTTTTTATCTGAAAACATAGTTGTAGTTTTAGCTTGTGGAGTTCCTGGTACTTTTCCTTTCACAGCAGTTCCATGACCATTTTTTATATTCGTTGCTTTATTAAACGGTTTTTTAGGTGGGAATTTCTCTTCATATAATAGTTTTACTGAATCGACTAATATAGTTATTAGATTAATTATTAGAAAGATTATAATGTACTCAAATCATATATCGCAGATAATTCCAATTTAACTTCTGAGACTGAATTATCTATTTCTGTTTTACGATCATCAAAATTTTGTAAATTTGCATTATTTTTAAATAACTCAGCAATTCTATCAGTAACTAAAGAATAATTATAATAATATACTTGTTGTTCTATTTTCTTCTGTGTTTAAATCAGCCCAAGGTTCTTTTACTTCTTCCTCTTTTTTTTCTTCAGTTTCTCCCTTTTCTTGTTCTGTAGAGTTTTCTTTTTTATCTGCTTCTTCTTCCGACATTAAATGTTATAGTTTATAATTAATGATTTATTAAATTATAAATTTAAATATATTACTATTATTACTAATAAATAATATAAAGAAAATAACAATAAATTAACAATATTAAGTAGTTATTAACAATTAAATGTAATTTTAAAATACTAATATAACTAAATTGGTTTATTTTTTACATAAATTATGTGCAATTTGTAAATAATTTTATTGTTTATTTGTCATTTAGATTATGAAAAGTATTTTATATTTATATTATATGATACTATTTATTGTTTAGGTAATAATGTATGAAGTCTTGCTCCTTGTAATAATTTCTGTTCATAAGTTTCTAATTTTTGATCGTAATAATCTCTAACACTATTATAGTAATCTCTGTCAAGATTTTCTTGTAATGATTCAATTTGATATTTATATCCATTATCCTCAGCCTCCTTAACAATTTTTTCATTTGGCTTTTGTAACATGACATTAATAAACCATGATTCTTGAGGTCTATACATTGCTTTCGACGCTGTATAATCTTGATATAATTCAATTCCGTCTTTATCATCTTTTAATTTCTTTCTAATTCTATCTCTTTTAAAAGGTTCTTGTTTATTTTTTAATTTCGATGTTAATTTAAACCCTTCAACAACATTAAGAACGTTTAGAAATTCTAAAACTTGTATTAAAACAATTAAAATTATAAATTGTTTTAATTGCTTCATTTAAATTTGTTATTGTAGATTCTAATTAATTTTTATTTGATAATTAATGTAATAGTATAATTATAATTTAATTATATTTAAAATAAACATGGATAGTAAAACTACTAAACCAACAGAAAACAACGAAATAGACGAACTTGCTTCACTATCAAACGAAGAAATAATTAAAAAGACTAAAACTTTAGATTTTGAGACTAATTCATTTAAAAGTGATATAAAAAGATTTACAAGTGAACAACGTAAGTATCAATCAAAAGTGAAAGAAAACAGAGAAAAATTAAAATTATATACTCAACTACCTCATCTTATATCATCTGTTGCTGAGGTAAGAATATAACATTATATTCAACTTAATAATTTTTAAGATAATTGATTTAGATGATGTTGATGATGGATTAGAAGCTCAACCAGACAAAAATGATAAGAAAGATAAAAAGAAAGATAAGAATGCTATTGTAAAAAGTTCGACAAAAGGAGCTATAGTTAAAACTTCAACAAGACAAACAGTATTTTTACCAGTATTAGGAATTATAGACGCTAAAGAACTTAAACCTCTCGACTTAGTTGGAGTTAATAAAGATAACTATTTAATATATGAGAAGTTACCAAACGAATATGACAGTCGTGTAAAATGTATGGAGTTAGAAGAAAAACCAAAAGAAGAATATACCGACATCGGAGGATTAGATAAACAAATTCAAGAATTAATAGAAGCTATAGTATTACCTATTCAAGAAGCTCACTTATTTGAAAGTTTAGGTATTAAACCTCCTAAAGGAGTATTGTTATATGGACCACCCGGAACAGGTAAAACTATGATTGCTAGAGCATGTGCTGCACAAACTAATGCTAAATTTATGAAAATTAATGGATCACAATTAGTCCAAGTAAGATTATAATTTTATACTAACTAACTAATAATTATTTAGATGTATATAGGAGACGGTGCCAAAATTGTCAGAGACGCATTCGCCTTAGCTAGAGAAAAGGCCCCAACAGTCATTTTCATTGACGAGTTAGACGCTGTCGGTCTTAAGAGATTTGGTTCTGAAGTATCAGGAGGACGAGAAGTACAAAGAACTATGCTAGAACTACTAAATCAACTTGATGGATTTTCCTCAGATGAAAAAGTAAGAGTTATCGCAGCTACAAATAGACCTGACGTACTTGACCCTGCTTTAATGAGATCTGGAAGACTTGATAGAAAAATTGAATTTCCCTTACCAAACGAAGAAGCCAGAGCAAAAATTATTCAAATACACTCTAGAAAAATGAATTATAATGCACAATGTACTATTTTAAAGAATATTTATACTCATTTCTTATTAATACTTATATTTTATTATTTAGATGTTATATTTAAAGAACTTGGAAGATCAACTGAAGATTTTAATGGCGCAATGTTAAAAGCTGTAAGAAATTATTAATTAATCTCCTTACTTAATTTCTTATTTACTTAATTACTATTATAGGTTGCTGTAGAAGCTGGTATGATGGCTTTAAGAAGAAAAGCTACTGAAGTTAATCATGAAGATTTTGTTGAGGGAGTAAACTCAGTTAAGGCCAAAAAGAAACAAAAATTATACTATTATTCATAAATAACATACTGTTCAAATTATAATTAATAATTAATAAGAATAATAATTATATTTTATATTTTGTATTAATTTATGTATAGTTAATATTAATTTATACTTAATAATTTATTTAATTATATTTAATTAAATTTTAAATTAAATTAATTGAAATTATGAAAAGTAAATTTATTAAGAATTAATTAAGTTGTTAAATATAGTTAACTGTTAACTAAACTCAACTAAATAAGATAGCTAAATATTACGTAATAAATCCTAGAATATTAAATTCAAGCTAAAAATTCTTTCATCAATTTAACTGTTGTTGTTAAATCATCATACCAAGTGAAATGTCCAACACCTGGTAAAGTATGAATTGTAGTTCCTTTTACATCTTGAGCCATTTGTCTAGCATGCTCAACTGGAACTGTTTTATCTTCTTCTCCATGAATAATCAATAGTCTTGATTTAAACTTTTCTACATCCTTATTTCCATCTGTATATCCATTATTTCTGCTACTATAATTTCCATAAGCTTCTCCATAAAAGACTTCTCTTAAATTTTTACACATGGCAATTTCATCTAATAAAGCGTCAAAGTTCTTAGCAATAATCCAAGTATTAGGGTGGAAGCCGCCCATAATAGGTTTTAATTCCTTGAGGTTGTGTGAGTCAATATTAGGTTGAAGATATTGGAAGTGTGGGAAGTTATCTATGTCTTTAGCAGTTTTTGGGAAATTTTCCTTTGTGAATAAATGAGCTGCTCCAAGATGAGTTACAGCTCCGATTAAGATGCAGTTATCAACTCTCTCTGGGTATCTAATGCAGAAAACTCCGCTAACGTATCCACCTAAACATGTTCCGACTAGATCAACTTTGTCAATTTTTAAAGCGTCTAAAAAGAGCTTAATATCGTCTGCAATTTGTGCGTTATTATCTAGTTTAGTGTTATAGGAAGAATTTCCATTTCCTCTGAAATCTGTTGCGAGGAATCTGTGATGTGGGAAGGCCTTTACTAGTTCTTCGAGGAAGTCACCTGTGTCGAGCATTTTTGAAGAACATAAAGTTGCATGTAAAAATAACATTGTTTTTGTAGGTTTTGATGTATCGGCTGCTGCTTTTTCTCTATAAGCATAGGTTTCTCCATTTGTAAGGTTTACTTTTTTGATTTCTGAAAAGTCTGAAGTATTCATTTTATATTATAAAAAAAATCATATAATTTCAATAAATAATGCATATTAGAGATTAAATAATTAATGAGTTACCCGTATACTAGTTAATTAATATAGTAATTTTTATATTAATCAATCTTATTTTTATTATTTTATTTAAAATATTTTAACATTAAATAATTAACTTAATATAATTAACTTAATATAATTAACAATTAACAATTAATTAATAATTTGTTATAATAATAATTTTTATACTATTTAAATTATATTTATTATGAAAGTATTTATCTTGAAATTAGTTCTTAATTTTCTTTGCCACGATCATCAATTATATCACTTTCTTCTTCTTTTTTATTTGTATTTTTATCTCCGAAATACATATTATTTAAAGCTAACACTAAATCTTTTATTATCGTATACACAGAAGAAATAAAAAATAAAAATATGATCTTATTATCTTTAGTTAATCCAGTAATGTTTTTAAACCTATAATTGTTTACTTTTAAACTTGCTACTAGGAAGAAAGGATAGATCATCAAAAATATTATTGTGTTAATAGTCACAGATTGAATTAAACTAAGTAAAACAGTTAATAAGCAACCATATCCTAAAAAGTAAAAGAATTTACTTTCTACGAATATTAATATTGATTTGTAGTCACATACATATTTTTGTAATATTATATATTCGAAAACATATAAGGAGTTTAGTATTGATAAACTTATCCATTTCAAAATATAGATTCCCGGTATTGGGATAAGATTTAAGAGTGTGTTTTGTAAAATAAATCCGATTACAATAAGTATCCTTTGAAAATTATTTGACAACGCGGTTAAAAAGTTCTGACCTTCTATAACCGGACATGATCCTTCAATAATTGTTAAACTTTCTACATATATTTCATCGATCCAAAACCCAGTTAGAATATTGCAAGCAATAAATAAGGGAATCAACCAAAAAATATAATAGAAATAATTGATAACATTCAAAAGACTTAATAGAGAATAATAACTAAGAGATGAAATAATAATTGGTTCGACTAACTTAAAGTAGATAAGCATTGAGCCAAGAAAAACTAGTCCGTTAAATATAAAGCAATTAAAAATATTATTTGTATTCTTGGGTGACTTGTAGATTATTGGAAATACTGCAAAGATTTGTAAAGAGTCGTATAAGCCGTGAAAAAAATCAACAAAGGAATTTATAATGAAACTCATGTTTTAATTTAATTAATTATAAATTAGTATTATATAGTATTATATATAAAATTAAATTAATAGTTATTAGAAGGATAATAAATACTTAATTGTAATTAATTGTTAATACATAATTCATATTAGTTTCTATGTTATTAGTTTATTTTATTAAAGTGTTTGTTTTATTTATTTTTACACATTTTGTACTCGTTTGCATATAAAGTTTTAAGAGAACACATTAATCCTTTGTATTGATTTTCTGGATCAGCGATTTTCTTTTCGACTATTAATTTATATGCTTCTGGGTAGTCATTTTTGTCATGTCCTGATGAAAAGGTGATAAACATTTCCATATAATAATTATGTTTCAACTTAGAGTGAACAAACTCAACAATATTTAAATTATCAATCTTCCCAAAATGGAAATCCTTCATAAAATCATACTTAATACTAAACAATTTATTAACATCAATTTTTTTATTCAGTGTATGATCCCTACTCAGATCTAAAGTCTGTTTTAAATCTGCAAAATCAACAATAATATTTGATATTATCGAACCTTCAATAATTATAGTAGAATAACCAGGATTATTATAATAAACAGGAGTTACAGAAGGTAATGTAATAACTCCTAAGTAATTTTCGTTTTCTTTCTTCTTTAAGAAATTCTTCTTTAAAATAGGTTTATATTCATTAATATACTTTCTTCCCATTATTCTTGACCAATGTGTATGCCCACTTAGTATCACTGAAATCTTTTTCTTATGTTTATAGCATATCCCTTCGAATATCTTAGTAAATTTGCTATGCCATAGTCCGCTTGCTTTGCCTTCGATATAAAAGGCATAAGGTGGTATATGTAAAACAATTATAGCTTGTTTAGTATTTAAGCTTAGTAGTGTTTTTTCTAACCATATTAATTGATTAAATGCTTCTTCTTCTGTTGGCGATTTATTCTTAATA
>Ga0100402_1006046_pt1 | contig 12148 bp, 9 predicted proteins | sample CryGeyme20150102_FD_80419 | JGI IMG/M metagenome (GOLD analysis project Ga0100402, IMG submission 80419) | Groundwater microbial communities from Crystal Geyser aquifers in Utah, USA - Crystal Geyser metaG 2015-0102 | ecosystem: Environmental > Aquatic > Deep subsurface > Groundwater | place...
GGAGACGGTGATTACGCACTTCGAAGTATTTCGCGATTGGCTAGTATGTATGGAGCTTTTGCGGCAGAGCTTTCAAAGGCGCCTGTTCCTAAGTCAGATCTTCAATCGTTTGTAGATCCGTTTCAAATGCGGACGAAAGATCTTTTACTTGATTGTTTAGAAAAAGCTAAAGACTTTAAAATCATTGGTCCGGGTCTGGAGTCATGTAAGGGCGCTCTTGGGAAGATAGAACCCAACATGTTTCGCTTGACCTATGAAAAAGAAATGAACCCTGGTTTTATTGCAGATCCCGAAAAGCCACACGTTCTTTGGAGTGAAGGCAGGGAAGCGGCGAAGGCAAGAAAACGATCAGAGTTGATGCTTGCATATAAGGTAGCTCAAGGAGAGGTTTCCGAAGGGCGAATGGAGGAAGATTATCTTCCCTATTTCGATAACCTCATGGCACTAACTCTCTGGACGGAAGGCCGAACAGAGCAAGCCGTATCCACGCTGCGTAAGACAGCAGATGTTGGTGGTTCTGATCTTAAAGGTCTGAGACGTTCGGCTTCGATGAATTTGGCTGCGATCTTTGTCAAAACAGGTGATTATGCTGAAGCCAAGACGTTGATCGAAGGGCTCTCAGACGACTCACCTGAGGCAGCTTACATTGGCGGTTCAGCTCATGTTGGAGATGGGGACTTCTCAGAAGCGGCTAAGATCTACAAAAAGGCTTATGACAAGTTTAAGAATGCCGACTTTTTATTCCACCAGGCTCTCGCGGAGAAAAAAGGTGGGAAAGATGATGATGCTGTGAAACATCTAAAAAAATATATTGATTTAGAAACACCTGTGGCGAGTCATATATCAAGACGACTTTTGAAAGAGTGGAGATAATTCGAAAATGAGAATCTATTTAATGTTGATAGGGCTTTTTCTCTCCAGTTCTGTGGCTTGGGCCCAGTCTGGTAACTATTCCCAAGAGGGATGGATCATTAGACGTACCAAAAAAGGAATCATCAAAGTTCCAAAGAAGCAAAAGTTTCGATTCGAAGGAACTCAGATCGACGGCGGTGTTTCGCGTCCTTCAAATAGTGTGCTTGGAACTAGGGTGCAAAGACAAAACACATCTCTGATTCCTGTAAGAACTTCCTTTAAAGAAGAATTCTTAGGGGCGAGCGGGCTTCAGGAAAGGTAATCGACATGGCACACGTTTTAGAAATCCAAGTATTTGATGAAGACAAACTTTTGGTAAAGGCGAGTTTTGATCAATCAAAAATCGTCATCGGCCGAATCCTTTCTGCAGATTTTCGTGTCCCTGATTCACGAATCTCTCGTATTCACGCTCTTTTAGAGCGGCTAGATGATGGAACGGTACGCATCACAGACCTCGCTTCGACGCACGGAACAAGCGTGAACGGCGAGCGTGTGATTGAAAGAGTGATTGGTCCTGCAGATGAAGTGAAACTTGCGGGCCTAAAGCTGCAAATGAATTACCGCACGACTGTGCCAAGAGAAGCCGCTGAATTTCCGGCCGCAGCCAATGTGATTCCGCAGAGTGTACAGTCGCCAAAGGCTGATCAGCCTCAAGCACCAATTGCGCCAATGCCGTCTTCTGCACCGCAGGTGAAGGTGAAGGAAAATCGAGATCCCACAGTGATTCGATCCTTAAAAGATTCTGCTAGAGGAAGAGGGGTGCTAAGTGCCTCTGCTCGTCCAAGCAGTGAATTAGAAGTTACAGTGTATTGGGAAGAAACGGTTTTGAACGTAGACCATTGCCGTCAACGCAAAAAAACGATCCGCATTGGAGAGGCTGAAGGTAACGATTACGTAGTTGCTTCCCATGTGTTGCCAGCGCATTTTGATTTTATCAAAGTAAACGGTAGTGAAGCCGAGATTCAACTTCACCCATCAATGCGGGGATCGGCGAGGGTAAGCGGTGATGTGATTCGCCTCGAGGACGATCCAGAGTCAAAGGCTGCATTACCTACTTCCGTGAGAATCAGTGGCTCAGATATCGCGAAGATCCAAGTGGGTAGTGTTCACTTTTTCTTGATGTTTGTCGGGGAGCCCCCTGCGATTCCTCGAGACGATATCTTTGACCAGGGCAGACTGTTTTGGTTCTTGCAGATTTTCTTGTCGCTAGTGGGGCTTGCTATGATCGCCTTCTCGTCAATGTGGAAGCCCGCTATTGAAGGACGAGTGAAGGAATTTCCTGAGCGTTTTAGACGTGTGATCGTTCAGACGTATAAAGCGCAGACCAAGCAGATCCAAGGACCTAAAGCTGTGACTGGTGCCAAAACCCAGAATGCAGAAAAAGTAACAAAAACTGCGACACAAGGTGGAAACGAAGGTGCAGGTTCGAAAGCCAAAGGTCCAGAGGGAACGAAAGGCGTCGAGACCGCTAAGAAAAAGACAGGCGTCAACAATCGAAAAGCTGTGAAAAAGCCGATTGTGAAAAAACGTCCTCAGCCAACAGAAACTCCAGCAGAAAGTATTCTTTCAACTCTCAAGAACTCTGGCCTCTCAGGAAAACTTGCAAAGTCTTCAGGGACACCTTCGCTTGATGAAGCTTTCCAAGGCGTGGGTGGAAGCTCAGGTTCTTCACAGGGCTCCGGAGGAAAAGGACTCCAGGGTGGTGCCAGGGGCGGCTCAGGTCAAACCGCGGGCGCAGGAGGCTTAGGAACATCTGGATTTAGCAGCGGAGCCAGTGGAACCGGCGCGGGTTCCGTTCCAGGAAAAGGTGAAGTGGCTATTTCAACGGAGAGTGTGAACGTTTATGTTCTTGGCTCTCTCACTGCTGAGGAAATCAAACGAGTTGTGGATGCTCATGAAAATGAGGTTCAGTATTGCTTGAACCAAGCCTTAAAGCTTGATCCGGGAATTAGTGGAAGAGTTGAAATCAGTTGGACGATTTTCGGTCAGGGCCAGGTTCGAAATACCAAGGTCGCACAAAACACGACGGGTTCAGAAGCTCTCGCTACCTGTATCATGCGCTACTTGAAGACTTGGACATTCCCGAAGCCAGCATCAGGTTCAACGGCTGATGTTTCCTTTCCTTGGATCGTGAAGCCTAAGGGAAGCTGATCGCGTAGGCGGCGGTCACAGGGAGTACTACCAGTGTTCTTTGCTGTTAAAATATTATTGTCCGCGATTCTGATAGCCTTTGTGTCTTGGCTATCAGGTCGCGATACGAAGCTCGCTGGATTTCTTACGGCGATGCCACTCGTCTCAATGATTGCGATTGCCTTTTCTCAAGCGCAGTTCAAGGACTCAGCGCAAAGTGTAGAATACGCAAAAAGTATTTTCACGGCTATACCATTGTCTCTACTTTTCTTCGTTCCATTTCTACTCGCCAAACATATCTCGCTCCCTTTCTGGGGGCTTTATTTCTGCGGAGTCGCTGCTGTTTTTGTCGGGTATTTGATTCATCAGAAGATCTAAGGACCTTGCCTTTGGAGAAATTTACCCTAAACTATTTAGCTTAGGGTGGGAAAGGGTTCTCCAAAATGAATCAACGTAATTTTAAACAAACCAGAAAGCGTGGAATCACGCTGGTTGAGCTGATGGTTGCAGCGGCAATCATTGGTTTTATTATTATTGTTCTTAGCAAATTGACTGACATTGCTAGTGTTTCGTCTCAAAAATTTAACCGCTCAACTGATGTTAACTATTTAGTCGGAGAGGTGACTCAACATCTGTCTTCACCTTATAACTGTATCGAAACTTTCAGAGATATCGCAGATCCCAATCTAGATAATTTTCTTCCTCTCTCAATTGTTCGTAGGGTCAGTATCGATCGAAGTGTCGCGCCTCCAACAGTCTCGGTACCTACGACGGGGCGTACGTTGTATATAGGATCTGCTCCCGAGGCGATTCCCTATGGTCCTTCCAAAGCTAAAGTTGATTCTTATGAGTTAAAAGGAATTGGCACGGGGCTGGACTCTTATTTGGAAATCAAAATTTCAGGTGAGGGAGTCGGCAATAGTGAAATGATTAGAAAGGTAGCCTTGGTTACGGAATGGGTGGGCAATGATTTGGTTGCGTGTAGAGCCTTGGCCCAATCTACAACAGAACTATGGTCCCGAGGGGCTGATAGGGATATTTATTATATGGGGCCAGTAGGCATCGGAACGAGTGAGCCGGATTCGGCTGTTGCTTTAGAAATTGCTGGAGACATGCAGGTATTGGTGAAGGACGACGGAAGCGGTGGAGACATTACGGCTCACGCTTTTTACTATGATTCAGACTTAAGGTTGAAGCAGAAGGTCGAAGCGATTCAGAATCCGTTTCAGGCTTTGTCCAAGTTGAGGGGTGTAGAGTTTGATTGGCGCGATAATGGTGAACATGATTTTGGATTTATTGCACAGGAAGTTCGTGAGGAAATTCCAGAAATTGTTCACGAAAACTCCGAAGGAAAGCTGAGTGTCGATTACGTTAAGGTGATTCCTTTTCTGGTCGAGGCTATCAAGGAGCAGCAGCAAGACATTAAGGAGCTTCAGGATGAGATCCGAGACCTTGAAAAATAAGAATGGATCTATTGCTTCTGCAATGGCGATTCTCATCATTATAGGTGGAATTGCAGCTTATATTGCAAGGCAAGCGGTGGAAAATCAGAAAAAAACACTGATCGAAAAAATTGCTATCGATGCCAACACGACAACCCATAGTATCTTTAACTATTTGAGTGACGTATATAAGTGCACAGCCACTTTTCAGAACACACTCACTCCCAACGAAATTGCTAGCGAAGTAAGCTTTGATCGTACTGTAGATCCCGTTGTTATTTCCGCAGCACAAAGCGATATGAAGGTTGAGTCCAATGGCGGGAAGCCCTACGGCAATAGCAAGATTACCATTGGAAGCTACAGCATTACCGACTCAACTCCTTATCCCCAATTGCACATCATGTATAACAATCCCAACGATATGGTTAAGGCCGAGTTTCATCGGGCTTTGAATGTTTATATTGAGTGGGAGGGGACACCATTTGCATCTCGATTGACCAAGTGTCAAGCCGTAGCCTCTGGTGATCAAATTTGGGCTGCCAGTGATGGAGCCTCCATTTATTACATTGGTGGCGCTGCCAAGACGGGAAAAGTCGGAATTAACATTGGTGAAAATACTCCTTTGACCTCGTCTTTGGAGGTTGTGGGCTCTATGAAGGTCTCACAGCCATTGGATGAGCTAGATGCGACACAAAATGCTCGTGTGACGGCGAAACGTTTCTTGTATGTTTCGGATCAGAATCTTAAAGATAACATTGTTGACGTCCGCAGCCCTCTAGAGCGTACTAAGAGGCTCGATGGAGTTTCATTTGAATGGCGAGACGGTGATGTTAAGGACTTTGGCTTCATCGCTCAGGAAGTCGAAAAGCACTTTCCAGAGTTGGTGTATAAGGACTCAATTCGAGGCAACCTGTCTGTGGATTACGCTAAATTAACTGGGGTCCTGGTTGAAGCGGTAAAAGAGCAGCAGCAACAGATCGTTGAACTTCGAGAACAGCTAAAGAGAAAAAAGGCACAAAGCAAATAAAGCTATAACTGTGCGCCGGGAATAGTTGGTGGCCCTGAAGCTGTTGAGGTTGATCGTAGCGCTTCAAAGAGGAGCACCAACTATTCCCGGCGCACAGCTATCGTCATTGTGGCCGGTTTGTGGAGGCTTACTTTAAGCCTTTGAGATATTGAATAATCAGCTTACGGTCTTGAGGGTCTAAGACTCCAGCAAACTTCATAGATGTACCTGGGGCGTAGCGGTGGGGCATTCTTAGAAACTTAGAAAGTTCTTCCTCTGTCCATACCTTGTTTTTGAGTTTGTAGAAAGCAGGAGAGTATTTGAAGTCCTTCACGCCGCCGATCTTACGTCCGACCACCCCAAATAAATTAGGTCCTACGTGGACAACGTCTTTTGAGTTTCCGCGACTGGGCTCGCCCTCATTGAAATTGTGACAGGCGATGCATAGGCTCATCAGATCCTCGATCTGTCGTTGATTTTCGGAGGCGAGTTCGACCTTGTCTTCACTTCTTCGCTCATCGTCCACGCGATTTTGCATGGACTGAAAGGCATCTTGTAACGAATTGGCGAGGGGAGTATGGGGGTAGGCTAGTAAAGCCACTCCCCAAATGATCCATACCTCAATCTTTCGCAAAGGACGATCCTACCGGCTTTTGGATGGGTAGGAGAGGGCGCGAATTCCACTCGCCACATAACCATCCAAGTCATTTTCGAGAACTAAGTTGTAGACGGTAACTTTTTCTTCCTCAAATACCATATCTGTCACTTCTACTGGAAGTCCGGATGCATTTAGCAGCTCGTCTCCTTTGCGAAGGTCATTCGCAGTGAGTATGCGCCCAGAGGAAAGAACAACTTTATGCTCGGGAGTGATCTTAAGAAATTCCTTGTTTTTTGCATTTCCTAAAGTCACCTTAATGACTCGTTGTTCTCTGGTGACAGCGAGCGACTGGACCTCGCTTGGGTAAAGCTCGCTATCGACATCTTCCGAGTCAAACGCCATAACTTTTTCACCAGGGTTAATTTTTGAGATTTCTTTTTGGCTTCCATCAGCCATGGTTATTTTTGTGTCGCCTGTTAAGCAGAAAATGTGTCCACCAGAGGAGCCTACCGTTGGGCAGCCGGCCGACGCTACAGAGAAGCAAGCAGCTTTGAAAAAGCAAGCATCTCCGCCGATCTCTGGAGATTGAATGATCTCAGCCAAACTCTTGCCAGCTACCGCCTCTAAGCTGAGATCGACATCTTTGTCTGGATCCGCTTCGGTGCCTTGAATACCTGCACAGTCCCCACATTTTCCTTTGATGCCGTCCCCGAGCATACAAAAGCGTTGCGCGGTAATCAGTTTGGTTTCGTTGCAGGTGGGTTTTTCTTTTAAAGCGTCGCAGCGCAATGTTCCCTGCCAAGTTGCAGTGCCATTGGGATTCTCAAACTTTTTGTCTTTGATTTCTGCTGCTCTAGCTGCTGGCAGTCTAACGCCTACTCTAAGTTGCCGGAAGGTCGCATAGGCTGGAGCACAGCTTTCAACGAAAAGGTTCCCAACTTCTTTCTGTTTGGACCCTTCCACGAAAGATGCAAGTTCTGCTTGAGTGTTGGTGGGAACAAAAAGATTATTCCTTTCATTGCCATTAACTCCCGGTTTGTGCGTCACACAGGCACATCGGGTAGATTCTTTGCCTGCTATGGAGAGATCTCCAGGTTGATATGTTTTGCTTGGCAAACGGAAACAGGCTTTAGTTCCCGGCTCTACTGGGAAAGCTTGTGCATTTCCGTTGTTTTTAAGTGCATCTGCGATTCCAATAGTGATTTGTTTGGTGGCTTCGCCTTCAAACATTAAGTTGTCAGAGGCCCATTGAATGACTTCACCAGTCGTTGAGCGCACTTGCAAAGATGGGTCGTCATAGTCGTAAAATTCGACAGCGTCTTTGTTTTGAAAGCCGCCTCTTTCAGTGAAGGTGCTCACACTAGGCATAGCTTCGTCTAGGAAGTCTATGTTCTTGGCGTCTCTTACTGGTTTGCCCTCGCGTCTATCATGCGTATACAAAATTGAGAGAGCATGAGTATTTTTGATTCCATTGTCCACGCCCGGCTGGAAAAGATCTACAAAAGTGTATAGAGGAGCGCGGCCTTCTCTTGGTAGGGCTTGGTACTGTTTGTATTGAATGCATGGAAGATTGGGGGCGACTTGAGGGTTCACATTGCCTGAATAACGCTCGCGTACATCACAAAAGTCTTCTGACCGTTCAACCATCAAGATGGGGTTGTCGTTGATTTCGGCCCGTTCAGCGTATAATTTTCCACCGAAGGTGGCTCGTCTATGGGCTGTATTGGCTATGTATTGATCAGGCGTGATAAATTTCCAAGCCTTCACGTATCCTGACCACTTGAGAGGATAGTTTTCAAAATTAGATACGTGGCCTGTTTTGTCCGTGAATGTTGTTGCAGCTCCAACGCCGTAGATCGGCAAGTTGCACCCAGCTTTCCCAGAGGGATCACAGATGCCACCATAGCCGGAAACTCCCAGAATGGGGCAGGTGTCTTGTGACTTAGGATTTCCTTCGCTGTCTAGTTCTTTATAGCCGGAGTCAAAACGTGCTCCAGCAACATAATCTCGTAGGTCAAAAAAGTTCGAGGGATCAACAACGTGGAATTTGTTAATGTCGCCATTAAAGTTTTTGTCTAACTTAACTGTGAAAGCTTTGATTCGTGCTAGATCATTACTTTTGCTCGTTACCTTTGACCAGTCACTGACTCCGGTGTCCAAGCGCTTATTCGGATCTAGGGTGAGATGGTATTTGTCTTCTTTTTTATATCTAAAGTATTCGTTTGGTAGGCGGCAACCCGAGGTGCTGCCACCACAAAGCGATGCTACGTCCTCCTGGCTGAAGACGTGTTCAACGGGGTTTGTGTGTCCTTTGTTATCTTCTTGTGTGTCACATGAAAACACGTCTTGGGTACAGTTGTTGATAACTTGTTGAAGGCAATTGTCCTTGTTGCCATTTTTTTTCCATAGAGGCATATAAATCAAAGAAAGGGGGTGCTTTGTTCTGTCCCCACCATCACGTATTGATAAACCATAGCTGCTACAAGCGTTAGATTGGAAAGGGTGCCCATCACCTCCATTGAAGATGGGGGAGTTAGGGACGACTTTTGACATGCAATTTAGTACTGAGTTTTTAATGTCGTATTTAATTCCATGCCCGACATAAGCTTGTTGCATTGTGAAAACATGGTTTACCTTCTCGCGTAAATCTACGGTTTTCCCTTTGTCGCAAACGTTGGCACCTTCACGGCAAGGAGTGCGTCCTGTACTATCTAAGTCATTTCCGGATACGGCCGGGGTTCCTGGGTCGAGCATGCCGTCCGCATCCGTGTTCATGTGAATCGAGCCCCAGGCGTCTTGCCAATCAAAGTTCTCAATGATGGCTGCATCACCTCTGTCATTCGTGTCTTGGTCAGGGAAGGAGAAGTCGGGAGGACCTGCAAACGCGGCTTGTGGTTGAAGAAGCAACGAGAGAATAAATAAACCTAAAGCTCTTAGTAGTCGTGAGTTGAAAAAAAAGACGTGCATTAGAGGTACCCCCAGAGTTCCTTAATCTTCTCACTAATTCCGACTAGGAGGAAGATAAGTTTGAGTTAAGTATTTCGGTTTTGGTAAAGATAAACTTAAACTGTGCGCGCTTAAGTGTTGTAAGGGGAAGTTTAGTAGCTTTTCTAAGTCATTTTAAATATTTAGATTCATTACTCAGTACAGGGGGACTGCTGCTCCACTCTTGCAGGCTGGTGCCAGCTATTCACCCCATAGGCCTTCGACTGAATCTAAATATTTAAAATGACTTAGAAAGGCCCTTAAGCTGGGCATGCCCTTACAACACTTAAGCGCGCACAGTGAAAGATTTAGGTTAAGTTTATATGAACTTCCCAGTGGGGAGTCCTAAGGCTTATGCGGAATTTCATCTATGGATAATTTGCGTACTTTTATGATCAAGGGCCACATTACAACGATGGCTCCGATGCCGAAGACGACTCCCAGGATGGTATAGGTAAAGCGCACACCCATTTGGTCGATGCTGTAGCCCATGAGAGGGGCGAAGAGAGCGAAGCTTGTGCGAAAGAGCATGCTGACGATGGAATTGGCGGTAGCTCTTGAGGCGTTGGGGATACGCCAGTTAAAGGCATCACTCATCAAAACTTGTGTGATCCCGCGACTCACGCTGAAGAGCAAACACATGCTCACGGCCCACCACGAATTCAGCACACTCATAAGAATGTAACCTGCAGGGGGCAGTAAACACAAAAGCCAAAGCAAAAGAACGGGGCCGAAGCGTTTTTCCCAGGTGTGAACTCGCTGCGCAACGAGTCCGACTAGGATGTGCATGACGGCCCACACCCAGCCGAAGTGTGTGAGGGAGATGCCTTCCACTAGCCAAAACTTTTGATATGTCCAAACGGCAAAGAATGTGGCGAGTCCCCAGAAAATATAATTGATAGAGATGAGTCTCATGAGGGATGTTGAAGCAAACATGTGTTTGAAGACACCTTTGAAATTTTCGATGTGGGTGTGTCCGTCCATCTTGTGCCGGATGGGTTCTTTGAGTCCAAGCGTAATGAAGAACGGTATCCAGGCCACAATGACTTGGGCCCAGATCACAGCTGCAAATGAAACCATGATCAAAAATCCCGAAACAATAGACGCCACGGCCTCTGAAAAAACATGAGCGGATTTGATGCGCGCAATTCCTCTAGTGCTTTCGGCCCGCTCAGACTTGAGAGGAAGTGAGTCGTAGAAAATGGCAAGGTCGGTTCCTGATACCAGAGTGTATCCGAAAGCTAGTGCCCCCTCATAAACCATGAGTTGCCAATACTCCGTGATCCAGGGAAGAAAACTAAAGCCTACCGCTGAGATGAAGGAGCCAATCACGAGAGAGGCTTTGCGATTGAGGATGTCGCTGACATAGCCGGTGGGGACCTCGAAGAGCATCACACAAATACCATAGAAGGCTTGGAGTTTGAGAATTTCAGCCATTGAGAGTCCGAGGTCCAGAAGGTAGGGCACAAAAATGGGCAGGATGATAAGTGCCATCCAAAAGTAGCTGAAAAGATAGATCTTAGAGATGTTGGAGGGAATGCCTGCTTCGGGAGACTGATTCGTCAGAGGTGGCGTATGGGGGCTCATGAGCTTGTGATTTTCAACGTAAGTGGGGGGTCAGGCGAGCAAAATCGGGCAAGAGGGGGCTTTCAAGCTGGTGGTTTCAACGCGGCGCAACGACGTTTAAAGTGCGGTGCTCAACGCAATCTTCTCTGCTTATCTTCTCTCTTGATAGGCGGGGGCAATATTGCTTTTCTCGCCAGACCGTGTCCTTTGTTCACTTACATTTACATTCGGAATTCTCGCTGTCATCGAGTCTCATTAAGATCGATAAGCTGATTCCGCGCGTGAGGGAATTGGAGATGCCGGCCGTTGCGTGCACGGATTGGGGTAATCTTTACGGTGCGCTTTACTTCGACAAGGCTGTGAAGAAAAAGGGCGATGGACTCGTTAAGCCGATCTACGGAATGGAAGTCGGAGTCACTGTTAGTGGAGCGGGTCCTTTGCGCAGACACATGGTTCTACTTGCTGAAACAAACCAAGGTTTTTGGAATCTTTGTAAGCTCAGCTCTAAGGCCCATTGTGATTTTGGGTATTCTGAAGAGGGACTCAATCCGCAACTTCCCCTGGATTATATCCTTGAGCACAACGAGGGATTGATCGCGCTCACCGGAGGTATGAAAGGAATCTTGAGTTCCTTTGTTCTTCAAGACCAACCACAGGATGCACTTAAGACTCTCGATCTTTTGCAAAAAGGTTTTGGGGACAACCGACTTTTCTTGGAGCTTCAAGATACGGGACTTAGTGCGCAGAACAAAGCCAATGAGCAAATGCGAATGTGGTCCAAGCAAAAGGGCATTCCGATGGTCGCAACTTGCGACGCCCACTATATGCATCGTGACGATGCCTTTGCTCATGAAATTTGGCTGATGTGCGATCAAAAGATTAACCTAGAGGAAAATCCTCGCTCGTCGCTTGTCTCCCAAGAGTTTTATGTGAAGTCGGCTGAGGAAATGAAGGAAGCGTTTTCGGATATTCCTTCCGCTATTGAAAATACTCTAGCGATCGCTGAACGCTGTAATGTGGATCTTAAGTTCACCGATGATGAAGGTCGCAGGATCTATCACATTCCCGATTTCAAAGAAGAAGGTTTCGAGACTTCGGAAGAGAATTTCCGTCATGATTGTCAGGCTGGATTAGAAATCCGTTTGCAAGAAGCTGGGATTACGGACGAAGTCAAAATTAAAGAATACCAAGACCGTCTCAATTATGAGCTCGGCATCATCAATGAAATGGGCTTTGCTGGGTACTACCTAATCGTTGCTGATTTTGTGAACTGGGCCAAAAACAACAATTGCCCCGTGGGTCCAGGTCGTGGTTCGGGTGCGGGATCACTTTGTGCTTATTGTGTGAACATCACCGACGTCGATCCCATTGAATATGGGTTGTTGTTTGAGCGCTTCCTGAACCCAGAGCGTCTCTCGATGCCCGACTTTGACATCGACTTTTGTCAGCAACGCAGGCATTCGGTGATCAAGTATGTGGCAGAAAAATACGGACAAGAACGCGTTTGCC
>Ga0100402_1006048_pt1 | contig 12147 bp, 17 predicted proteins | sample CryGeyme20150102_FD_80419 | JGI IMG/M metagenome (GOLD analysis project Ga0100402, IMG submission 80419) | Groundwater microbial communities from Crystal Geyser aquifers in Utah, USA - Crystal Geyser metaG 2015-0102 | ecosystem: Environmental > Aquatic > Deep subsurface > Groundwater | place...
ATAGAAAAGTATAATCAACCTAAAGGTGTTATTTGAGGTGTCAAATCAGTAAGATTAGGAAAACTCTTTTATCGACAGATAGGACGATGATGACGAGGAGGATGACGACTACTCCAACGACACCGAAGATGAAGATACCTAGGATGACTCGATGTGATTATTCATCATTATTTTCATAACATATAACCTATCATAATCATACCACGTTTAATATCTCTTCGTCTATGTTCATATTCCTTTCCAGCAGCTCAAAGACCACTCTGAAGCATTCGTACATTTATTTGAATTTGTGAGTGTAAAGTAGTAAAGGTTGTTCGCCGATCATCAGCTTTAGCTCATTGGCCTTGGGAATAAATACTTAGGAGATGTCCTATATGTTGATCTCATTGATTATTTTTCGGCTGGCTTTGCTCATTTTGACCAGATATTTGTCGGTAAGGACCAAATAGATTGTCTCACTTTTGACGGGGTCGACATCAATAGAAACCAAGAAAATGACGCTGTTGAGGTACTTAGTCGAGTGGAATTCTAAAAGGTTGATCGCTTTGGATTACTAAAGGTTGTATTATGTGAAGTACTACTGCTGGCCTATGAATACTCTAGGAGGTCGGGAGCGAGTGGAATTGGGTCCGTCCTGGAAAAAAAGAGCTGTGTTTTTGACTCCTTGTGAAAATTTGCTGATACCTTCGAACATCCCTGAAAGAGGTTTAGTCACCAATCCAGCTACACCGATGGCCATTCCTTTGAAGAAGCCAGGTGCTCCATTCTGTTATAATTACTCCTTTGGATGTCTATACAAGCCAGTAATGGCTACTTCGAAGCCAGTATACAGTGCAAAAGCTGCAGATTTAGTTCCTTACCATAAATGTTTGCTCTTCTGCATTTGGATCTTATCTCTCCTTGTGATAAACTTCTCGTCAAAAGTGACATATGAGATACCATGTGAGCAGCTCTAACTGATGACTTCAAATGAATTCGAGATTCCTGCCACCACATTGCGGGTGAAATAGACTCCACCTTTGACTACTCCTATAGCTCCTTGGATGGGCCCCTTGATGAATCCTGCTGATGGCTGGTTGATTATTTCCCAGACTCCTTCAGCCAGGTAGTTGACAAGGACGTAAGGGTTGCCTAAAATGTTGATCGACGTGGGAATTTTATAGATTTCTTTGAAGAGCTCTTTTCGGTAGAACTCGCCCATTTGATTGATCAGATCGGGCATGTTTATGTTTTTCCTGTAGAAGCGACTAAGTTTGATCTGTGATTCAGAAACGTTTGATAAAGCTGTTCTGAATAGTGTGACAATAGTGTAGATGACGATGTTGCCTCCTGAGGTTGGTTTGATGCTGAAAGACAGCTCAACTATCAGCCGACCTATCTATATTTATCGGATGAAGATAGACTTGTCCCTAGCTGCTAGTTCTTTCTCCCTCCATTCAAGTTACTTGGCGTAAGATCTGTATGTATCTTTGAGATCTGTGGTGGTCTCTTCTTCTGGTTCATTCAGTTCTTGCCTCATGTCATATATCTTTGTGACAATTTCATCGTATAACTTGAAGCTGATGGGCTAGATGGCCATTCTGAAGTAATTGATCTCCATGATTTGAGTGCTTTTCAGGTTTTGTTCTGCCAAAACGATCAAAAAAGGTCGAGGTTTCTCGATTGTTTTTCGTTCCTTTAGAGGTGTGAACAGCACAGGGAAGATAGTGTTGTGATGGAAATTGTTGTCGATGTTTATGTACTTTATTTTCAGTTCGTACGTCCTCTTGAACTGTTTTTCCATGATAATCAGCTCTAACTTCTTGATCGAAGTAAAAAGAATCTCGCAGCGTGGATGACCTGCAATCAGCGAAATTCCGATCTATGACAAACTCAGACCAATTTTAGTTTTTGTCAATTCAAATTCAAGCTATTCTTCATACAATCTGGAAGTTGACGACTAATCCATCGACTGGAAAATGATCTTTTTGTGAATGCCAATGTATTCGACACTCACCTCTACTTCCAATATTTAATCTTATGCCGACTTAAACTCGAATATTTTAGGCTTGTTTAGCCTATCCAGATCTATTATCAGCTAATCGCATTGGAATTTGTCTTTGTAATCATCTAGGAAAATGAACTGGACTACTACTTCATGGTCTTAGCCGGGATAATCCCAACCAAAGAGAGTTTAGCTGTTAGGTTTACAACTGAAATCTTTGTAGGCGTTCCAAGGAGGGCTGATATTCTCCAGGAAAGATTGATGAATTTATAGATGCGCAAAAGACATGTTATTCTTGAAGGTCAGTAAAGAATCCTCTGGATTGCTCAGTTCCTTGAAAATTATGTAGGTGTATTGACTTTCCTTGAGTACTTATAACTTGATAAGCAGGCGATGGTCACTGCGATTGTTAGGTCTCAAAACTATAACGGTCTCTTCTAATGTTTCAGGCTCAATGGGGGCTGAAAAATCCCAACCGTCTCGCAATCCAATATCGTTGTCTGCTGCTGTGATAGTGAGTTGTCTTGTATCGTCCTTGCTGTGCCACACCCAATCACTTAACTCTCCCACTCTCAAATAGTATCTCTGTTCTGTGTTGACCTGTCGCAAACAAATGTCTCGTTTGCATTTATTTCTAACGATAAATCTAGGAGTGATTTTCATGATTTTAGTGAAAAGTTGGAGTTTCTCATCGACGCAGTGGACGGAAGAATTGAGGACTAGTTGAACCAGTCTGTCGTCTTTGGGAACCTGAAGAAATTGATTGCCGAGTTATTGTTTGTTTATTTTGGCATTGGAGCCGTAATCGTCTTATTTGAACCCGATTGATATATTCTTGGCTTAGTTGACGATAGTATATTTTGATTCTGATTCAACAATTCCTCTGATTCTCTGACCGGCCAGCAATTGAGCTTGTGAGTACACATAAAGCGGATAATCTGTTTAGTTGATCATGACAGTTTCAAGATACAAATATGTCAATTTTTGTTTATTTCTGGTGATGGTCTTGGTCAGCACGTAGGTCTACAAACCTCTGTGGTCAATAAAGGCCATCTTCCCTTCACTATTCTCATGATTGTAGGCAACATCATGGAAAGCTGAGTAGTTAAAACCTGTAAATTTTATACGCATTGTTACTTTGCTCTTGCTGCCAAATTCATACAAATGTTTTTCCTTGCTTACCTCTAAGTCTTCCTCTATAACTTATTTTTATTGATTGGATTTGGTGTACACTGCCTCTAGCTTAAGGTTTAGTGGAAGTAAGTTGACGAAAGTAGTCAGAGGAGAGACCGTGATGAGTTGTTCGTTGTTTTTGCGGAGATGTACCAAACAGATAAAAGATTTGCTTTCGCCGTATGTGGTGCTGTGCTCGTAGCCTTGTTCAATATCTAAAAGAGTGAAACTGTAGGTCGGTTTAGGTTCTTTCAAATGTGGGAAGGTCAGCCCGAAGATGCTATCAGCTTTGATGTCCATCGTGAATGGAATAGCCATCTTTTTATCTGCCTCCACCTCGAAATAATCTTCACCGACTTTCAACACCATTGTGAAGCTGGTCCGGTTGTAGATCACATAAGGTGAGCTGATGACAATTTATTTCAAAATAGGCGAAGAGATGACCTCGAGCCAAAGCGAATGCTGCCTTTAATTATAGATGACCAACTTCTTCAAAGAGTCGACCTGATTGAAATTGACCTCATACTCGGTGGGATCGCCTTCAATTTGATACTTGATTGTATCAATAGTGGTCACCAGATCTGGTGTCTTGTTGTAGACATGTGTTGTTTCATTGGGTTTTAGTTTGTTGGATTCGACTTGGGTGAAGTCGCCTACTTGACTGTTTTCGATCAGAATGTTATGTCCTGTTCTGTTGGTCAGAGCGTAAGGGGAGACGTGCATACCTTGGATCATACCCTTGCGACTTAGCATTTTGAGCTCTCCCTTTTATCCAATATCTTTGCCGACTAGCTTTAGCACTTTTATAGCTTCAGTGGAAAAGTTTATCAGCAATGGCTTGCTGGATCCTAGCGAGCAGTAGGTCTCGTTTCCTAATCGGAGAGTCAGCTCATCAATGCAGGCCTTTTCGATGATTGGCTACCATCGCCCTATCAGCATGTTCCAGTATTCGAGGGTAGGATTGAGTTGATTAGTGATAATTTTAGTGAAGCCGATTAACTCCAGTTTTGACTTGGAATCGTTTAGTGTGAAATTCAGCAAAGGTACTGGCAGTTAGGACAGGCCCATTTAAAGGGAAAGTCGATTGATGTTGAAGGTATGCCTGGCATGCGAAGTATAGCCCTGAATCTGGAATTGAGTGGGTTTACGATCGATCGATCTTTTCTTCTCAGCCGATACATTTTTCTTCATCTGTGGAGATTCTGGTACCTTTTACTCCATCTTCTTGTCTTCTGGTTTGGCACCTCCTCCAAAAGAAGCTTGCAGATCCAGTACATCTTTATAGCACAATTTCAGGCAAACAAACTCAAGATCATAATCCCCAACCATATCGTTGTAGAAAATATCCCCTTGTCGTTTCATTATGTTGGCGATTCGTACTTTAACTTGCATCGGCAAACTCAAGGCTCTGTAGTTCTTTTCCTTGTTGGCGTAGAATTTCTTGGTATATTTGCGAAGGCTGACACCCTTGAGCAGAGCATCGTAGCACTGAGCTTCGCTATTGAGGGGGTATAGATCTTTGTTGGCTTTATAGACCTCCGGATGAAAATTTTTAGGACGTGTCCAGACTACGTCGATGTCGCCTTTGAGAGCATAGACGAATTAGCTGTTCTAAGCAATTCTGTAGAAACTGTTTTTGAACTGTACTTCAAGTTTGATCAAGGGAATATCCTCGTAAACTTCTTGCTTGGGGAAACAGTCCTCACTCAGAAGGAAATATTTCAGCAATTCCATGAAGTAATCTTGCTCATACTCGAAGTCAACATTATTGAGGGTGGCCAGCATGAACTTATCGCCATTGGTCTCCATCGTGATCTTGTACTCCAGTCCGTTCTTCTCATTGAAGTTTATAGGTCTGAACAAATTATATTTTTAGTTGTTTCCAAAAACATGTAGACCTTTGCCGTTGATTTCCATTACTTTGACCATATTGACCTCCCTAATGAACTTGTACTAGCAGTCGGGAATGACGACAACAGTTCTGTGCACATCGGGTATCAAAAAGGCCAACTAGCCCAGCCTCAGACTGTAGTATAATTTGGAAGGGTTAGAAATAGATTGAAATTTGTGGTTGGTCACAAAATATGAATCTTTTTTGTCATCGAAGCTGATATTATACATGAAACATTTGTTGATGAGGTCGTAGGTTTGCTTGTTGGCGGTGGTTGATAAATGCTTGATTTTTCCCTACATTTAAAGCTATTTGTCTATGACAATGAAAGGTAGCAGGAGATCTTTGTCGCCGTTGTTGGCCCGTTAGAAGTACATTTAGTGGTTGAATTAGTTTTCGAAAATGGGGGAGGATAGACCTGTGGCTGTTATTAGGTAGCGGGTCACCCATTGGAACTTGCTCACTCTGTTTTCAAATTATTCAGAATTGGTGTTGATTTATTATAAAGTCTTGTACTGTCTTTCGAATTTTCTTATTTGATCAAGTCGCACATGTACTCGCTGGTTGTTAATGTATGGTGATGAAAAGAACATGGCATTTTTTATCTTTATAGGTATGCCTTCCATATGGGGGTGTGTATTGAGCATGGCTTCCAAGTTATGTGCCTCGATTCTCAGATGTGTATAGGTCGGATAGACAGACTCATACAGTATTTTTTTAACCTCACTCTCAGTGAAATTCACATGTCCGAACACATAGGACCCTCTGTTTGGGGTGTCATACTTGTGTAAGCTGAAGGGTTCCATGATGAATAAAATTATTTGATTGGTCAAAAAATCAATGAATCTAAGCACTGGTTGTTGCTGATAGTTTATCTGTAAATTTTGGAACTACATTGAAAAATAATTTTTAAAGTGTTATTTGTTGATGAAGGCCATAGGTGGAAAAAGACCCACTTTGCATACCACAGTTGGTTGGTTGGGCTCAGGACGAACTGAGACTAGAGTATAGGGAGGTTGTTGGGTGAAAGGAGCGACGGAAGTGTGAGGGTAGCCGGTGATATCACTGAGCTCTAGACTTTTGGCCTGTCCTTTGAGAAAGATGAAATCTGTGTTTTTGTCAATGTAGAGCTCAGGTCGATCAATGAGGATCTTGTGCATCCAGATGTTGTTGAGCCCGTTGACCAAATAGACCTCCGCCTCTTAGATGTGCACCTCGAAGTGAAATAAAACCAGAGAGGGATATAGCTTTTTGTATTGATCGATTTCGAAGTAGGCTGGAGAGTATTAAAATTTTTGAGCATTTTCATATTTTTTAGGAATATCCAATCTTTCCTCAAGGATCTCCTTCAGAAATTAGATGATTTTAGCATTTCTCAAAGGTTCAGGATAAGCCTTGGCTTTCTGGTTGCCGTAGACCAATCGGTACAGTATTTCAAAGACAAATTAGGCATTGTAGTTGACAAACAATTTATTGAGTTTTGCCTTGATAGCTATCTCACCGGTGTACTTCGGATGGGTTTTTTTTTTACCCTCGATAACAAAAGATATGTTCGGTTGTTGATCCTCTTGCTCTGAGTCATCATCGGGATCTTGGAAATAGTTGAGCATATTGCTGACCAACGTGTTGTACTCCTCTCTCTCATCTTTGACGGTCAAATTTTTGATAAGTAACTCTTCAAGATGTATTCGACGTTAGAACTGAATGTTGTTCTCTTTGAGGATAATGTTAAGGTTGGCCAGTTTTAGGGAGAGGATTTTCTCGACATTATTCTTCTAATACACAACTTCGAGAAAATTTAATCTGAGGTCGATGGTGCTGTCGTATGGAATGTATATATGTGCCTATGTACGCTCTTGCTGCTAACTTTCTTATTGATTGTCCAGCATCTCGAATATTTTTTGTTTGCTACTGGTTTCCAGGATTCTTTATTCGATGTGGTAGATCCATCGGTCGGTCTAAATGGTAGATTTACAATGTAATATCTAGTCAATTGTGACCGACTACAACTTGAAGCTCATTTCATCAGATCGACTGACTGACAAATTATTAAGGAAGATTGTTTTAGAGGTCCGGCTGTAGTCTACTCTGCCGTCTTAGCTCTTTTCGAACAGAATCATCCTGTCTTCCACTAATATAGCATGGTAGATCTTGAGAGATTTGAACAAACTGATGATTTAGACTTCTCCCTCCATGTATTTTTACTATTATTAGGCTAACTCATTTTTGTACTACTTCTTTTGAATTTTTAACAATTTGTATTGTTGCTTCAGACAGGTTCCCATCTAGTATAGGGATTCTTCATTCAGGACGACTTTTATCTTGGGTATTTCACTTTTCAGCATTTTTAGACCAGTCAAGTCGATGCCAATGTTAATATCCTCAACTATACTATAATTTTTGGCAGGATACTTGGTATTGATGTAGTTGACTCCCATGTTAGTGAGTGAGGCCCAATGGTGATTGACGACCTTCTTATTTTGTTCAATAGTGATGCCCTACATATAGGCGTGGATATGAGTATTGCTGTCCAATTCTACCTTCATTTCCATCCTTTTCATCCTGACGTTGTAATTATAGATTTTTTTATCTTTCTCAGAAGAAACTGGCTCTGGCTGGATGGTTGAGGTCCTTCTTGGTCGATTAAGAGGCTAGCTGTTGAGAAGAATAACGTTGGCTTTGACTTCTTCTCTTTACTGGATATTTATCATTTAAGAGATGAAGCTAAGGAACTGGATTTCATGGGTGATCATCATTGCTTCTGACTCGAATTCAAGCTTTTGCTCTTGAGGGGTGTTGACAACTTATAATTTCATTATTTTATTGTCGTTTTGGCAATTTTTCTTGAAAATGGGCACTTCTGTCCACTTTTTGATGTCTTTGTAGGTCAATCCAATATCGTCAACTCTCAGTTCAACCTTCAAGGTCTTATCTTATTTTTCCAAATTCAGCTAAATTTCATCAGCTATGAAGAACATTTTTTGTTTTTTCTTGTGATGGTCCATGACGATGTGAATTGACCTGATGAATAAGTAGAGGCCGACTGACAGGCTGTTGTTGTTTTAGATCATCTCGATGAAAGACTCGATTTAAAGCTCAATCTAGCGAATTTCTTATTATGAAAGGGTCAGCTGTGAATTTTTTGAGAGAAAGCCAAGCCAGGTTCGTCTATTTTTGTTCTACTCTGCTATTTTTAGCTTGGAACGTTTGAGCATTTCGATCGTTTAAGCACGGGTCCATTACATCAACAATTTTCGATTCACACTCTCTATTAATTTGATACACTCCTCAGTAACAGTCTAAAACTTGTCAATGAACAACTCCTTGAATAGACGATTGAAAGAATCTCTAAGTTATAGTTGTTTCTCATGTTTTATTTCCTTCTGCTTGACCAGTTTCTTTTTCTTCCTGGCGTTGATGAAGGCTTGAGTGACCTGAATTATCTGTTTCAATTGCTGGTAATTGGTCTTGATCTATAGCACTCTGAAACTAGTTGAAAAGAAATAATCTAGTTTTTATTTATTTTTCTACATCAACAAACTGCCATCCAACGTCAGCAGGCGATACTGCTGCCTTCCGATAATGGTCCTCATACTTTCCGCCTTTTTTTATTCTTTCTGACCCGTCACGCTCACCACCGATTCTTCCTCCCAATAGAAGCTGATCTGCTTCATATTGATATTTTTTCTTATGGGCGTCTTATCATTTTCAATGTGAACATACTACTTCTTGTTCTGAGCGTTGATAGTATCAGCTTCCATCGATTCGATGCAGAACCCTAGTGAGAAATCAGTTGGTTTGTTGTCCTATCCGATGCAGGAATAAAAAACTTCATCCTATTCGATGGTGCCTTTATGTTTGTTGGTTTCTATCCTGATGTGGATGTTGCTTATTTGAAGGTTGACGTTGTGCAAGATCTTTATTAGCAATTTCTTCAAAAAACCAGACTCCTTCTGTCCTTAACCTTTCATCTCTTCCTCTTTGGCTAGGATGTGTTGCACGTAATTTTTGATCAGGAGGTACTTGCTGTTTTCGTTCAATGCTTAGGGCATCATGGATTATGCGAATTGCTAGAGGGTGAAGACGAGGTAGACATCTGTTAGTTTAATGTTGACTGGGGCCGAGCTAAGCTTATTCCACGGAATGTCGAGTTACAAAGATCCGAGATAGGAGTAGGCGATGCTGAGAGGCATATTGTGCATTTTTAGCAATTCGTTGATTTTCGCGTGTTTGAATGATGCATTCTGAATGTTGATCTTACCTGTCCAGAAAGCCAGAGCTACATTCTCTAATCCTGTAATAAACTCACCAAAATAGCGACGCAGGATCGACTGGAGCACTTTCTCCAACATTATATAAAAATACAGCAAAATTAGCATAATAAAAGTAGATGGATGGACGATCATTAAGATCAGCAGATGGGTTACTCAATGTCCATGGGTTCGTAAGAAGCTGATCCTTAATGGAGAGTGGTAGAGAGGGATTGGCAAATAGAGGTAGTGAGTTGTGTCTATTTTTGTTTATGACTTTTGAGACCTTTAATCTTGCTCTTGGTCATTTTGTTCTGCTGGCAGGTCTTCTAGAGAGATTAGGAGTGTCCATAGTAGTAGAAATTGTTGCTGTTTTTTCGGCGTTTTGAGACAGATTTATGCTACATTTTGCTAATTGCCTCCAAATCATGTTTGCTCCTAGCCAATTATTCCTGGAACTGCTCGCAAACAGCGATTTTCTCCTTCCCATATGCCTCTATCTTCTTATGAAGATCTATAATTTCTACAATCAGCTCCTTCTATTTTTCCAAAATCTTATTCATTTTTGCTTTTTGGAAGCGCTACATGAGTGTTGACAATTTTTGCTAGCAGACTAGACTTTTTTGTTTCATAAGGTTGATATGAGCGAAGTAACGTTGGAAGACGAGTGAGCGGTCCATAATAGAGAGGAGTTGCTGTTCGTAGTTGGATTGGCTCATTTGGCTGTTGGCGTAGATTTTGTATATATTTATAACATATTGGCGCCAGATGGAATAGCCTCAATCCCTAAGTACTCCCATTCTCTACCAATATTGCCCAGTGGAACAACTAGCATAACTTGTCAACAAACCAGTGTCCATCAAAGCTCGAGTCATCGACAACACTAACTCTGCCTTGTTGACAGTGGCACTTGATAATCGAGGTACTCTCTCAAACATTCTCAGAAATTAAAACATTCAATATAGCTGTCAACCAACACAATTTCATCTTCATGTTCAGACCACAGTCGTTGAGGGAACTATCGAAATCCAATGATTTCAGGCAGGTGTAGGAGTATATCTACAACGAGGAGGGCAAGAAGAGCAGTGTTAAAAAAAATAGTGAGTACGAGTATGTACCAAATCAAAATGGGAATGAACCCAAAAATGATGAGTAAAACGATGAGCATGAGAAATCAACTGAGCCTCCAAAAGTAATCTCAGTGGAGTACTTCAAGCCTGGCTTCACCTACGAATTCAGAGGAATACTTGTCAGAACTGATATGCTATAAATGCACGAATTTACATCTCTCGGCAATGCTTTCAGTACTGTTATCTTTTACTTTAGACCTGGACGATCACAACCAACTGCTTTCAATGCTCAACAAAGTCAGACCTGACATCACTTACCCCTGATAATTCATAGCTCAGTCCATCTATTTAATCAATTTACATCACTCATCAGATTCTTGGACAATTCTAACTTCCTCATCGTGAACTCGATAGGTAACTGTTCTGTCTTCGAGAATTCTTAAAGGTGGATCAGGCATAAACCATCTCTTCTGTCTGCCTTCGATATAAAGATAAATGTCTGAGATACTTTGCTCGTACCTGACAGAGCCTCCACCAATGTATTTGATGTTGATCTATAGTATTTTTTCTTGAGTGGTGGAGTCGTAGCTGTAGGAGGCACTCAGAGCATAGTCGCAGCCTTAATTAATACAGGCTGTCACATCTTCGTTGTTGTCATAGTCATTAAGTGCCAGCAAACCTCCTTGAGCTTTGTAGTAGTATCTCGCTGTTGTCTTTTCCACCAGCTTGAGGGTAATGACCAATTCGAAAGAGTTGTTGAGCTAGCTCAATCTAGTCACTTTTGTCGCGTCATTTCTGGGCACCATGATGCCACTACGCATGAACATAGGCACCAGATCAGTCAGATTGCAAGTTATTTCAGCTGTAGAGTTAGCCTTATACTATTCTCCTGTATGATAATTGAACCAATTTTCTGTAGGGAAATATACACTTCTGGTGTTGGTGCCCTTCTCGACAATGGGGGTGATCATCATGCCTCCACCTAAAATTATTTGGGTCTAGAGTATGTCTTTCTCGAGGAGTTTTTAGTCTTAATAAAATTCGAAGAAGAGAGGTCGGAATATTGTGCCTGTTCCTTTTCTAGTCACGAATTATCTGTAGTATGCTTTGAGGATTGAATAGCGCAGTTTTAGGTTATTTTTGGCGGCTGCCATGACAACAGGACCCAGAGCGTAGGCTTCCTGGTCGATAGCATTGTCTTGATTGTGGTTTCTGGCAAAAGGATAAACGGATCCAAGTTGATAGAACCTTGAACAAAGCTCCTCAGTTACGTTGCCTCCGAATCCGCAAATATCGCTGCCCACCATCTGCATTCCCATCATATTCTGCATGAAGGTACCTGCAATTGACAACCTAAGGAAGGTGAAATTGCTGAAATTATCGCCAGTCCAGTGGGCTGCATATCTATTGCTGCCTAAAGTATGACTGCGGGAGAGGATAAAAGGACGACCCTTAGTTTTGAGATATTCGAAAGTGGCATGGCTTTCCATCATTCCAAAGAAGACATGTGTGTGGGCCTCAAGCAAATTACCGTAGTGAGTGGCATTCAGAGGAATGTTGACCATTTCTATGTTTTTCCCTCCTGGATGATAAGGAATGTCATGGGTATAGTCAATGACGGTTGGTCCCTTAGGCATTTCGCATGGTCCGTCGCACAAGTTGGATATTTAATTCATGTCTAGCCAACATCCTGAAAAATCCACCTGTTGATGCAGATGCTCCAACATATCTTTCCAGTATTGTGTGGCATTTGGATGGAAATAATCAACAAAATCGGTC
>Ga0100402_1006065_pt1 | contig 12126 bp, 17 predicted proteins | sample CryGeyme20150102_FD_80419 | JGI IMG/M metagenome (GOLD analysis project Ga0100402, IMG submission 80419) | Groundwater microbial communities from Crystal Geyser aquifers in Utah, USA - Crystal Geyser metaG 2015-0102 | ecosystem: Environmental > Aquatic > Deep subsurface > Groundwater | place...
GCTAACCTTTCCTATGCTGACAATTAAACAGGCACAAGAATATGTGTGGCCAGGTGTCCGGGTACCTACACAATAGAGGGAGTGGTCAATGGATTGTATGATAGCTATGGAGATAACTACACTCAGAGATGCGTGAGACATTGTCAAGAACCTGCCACTTATGCGGATTGGCAGCTGAGTTTGTGCCTGACTAGGTGTATGGGGGACGATGCTACGCTATGGGAGCCAACCTTTGCCAACATATTCAACAAAAGGTGTGTGATAGCACTATTCTGCCCTACCATACCTGACCTGTACTATGGCTAAAATGTCACCAGAACCTGCCAGCCAACCTGCATCCTCAACTCTAGTTTTGCTGACAACATCACCAGAATGTGCATTCCACAGTGTTATTAATTCACCAACGCCACCGATGCTCACATCACTCGTTTCTATGGCGATGTGTCGACCTAAAGGCCAGTCTGCGTCATTTCTTGTCCATCTGTTCCCAGACTTTTTGGCTAGAATGTCACAAATTTGTGTGAAACTTTATGCCCTGACCATCAGTACGGTGATCAGACCGGAAATCGTTCCTGCGTGCCTGTTTGTCCAAATATCGGAGGGGTCACATGGTTCAGCCAGCTCACCTAGAGAATATGTGTGTTAGTCTGCGAGAAGGGCACCTGGGGGAATTATTACAACTACATCGGGCCTCACTGCTAGACCGTGGGAACAGACTGCAACAACACCTACTATGGAGACAACTCAACTCACATGTGTGTGCCCTTGTGCCCCGAAAGCATGAACTATTTCGGATAGCCCAGCAGTAGATTGTGTGTCGATCGATGTCCATACCTCAACTCCAGCACAATGATACTCGTCAATGCTACCGCAGATGGAGGAATCAACCTGGTCGATGGACAGCTCTTCGCAGATTACAAGACCAGATTGTGCGTCTACACCTGCCCAGCTGATTATGGATTGCAGGGCACTTTTGGTGACAACTCTACAGCCACCTGTGTCCAGAGATGTCCTGATGGCAGCTACGGAGATGCCAACACCGTGAATCGTTTCTGTGTATCTACTTGTTCTGGCGGGGCTTATGCCGATAATCTAACAAATTTATGCGTGGATGTATGTCCAGCAAGTCCTCCTACTTTCGGTTATGATGGTAATTGGACTTGCCTCAAGAGTTGTCCTGGATAGCTGTGGGCCGAGTCCAGCAGCAGGCTATGTCAGGTTTCATGTTCACCTCACTTTAGATTGACTTTGACTGAGAATACATGTGTGAGTGTCTGTCCCTCTGATCCTGACTTATACGGTGATACAACCGACTACAATTGTACTGCTTCTTGCTCAGGAGGCCAATATGCTGATCCCACAGATCGAATGTGTAAGACCAGCTGTGCTCCCCTTTTCCAGTACAACTTCAGATGCGTTCAGGTCTGCCCTTTAGGATATTATGCCAATGCAGCTTCGAATTGCGTCATTCCCACTGCTTGCGATGCCAACACCTACGGAGATAATTCTACTACACAATGCGTGCTCCCTTGTCCTGCTGGTTCATTCGCAGATCCTATTTCTAGGTATTGCATTGCTGTTTGTCCTGACGGCTCTTGGGGAGACAATAGAAAATGCTAAACCAGTTGCCAAACTCCAGGCACCACAGCCGACAACATCACTCAGCTCTGCCAGGCCATCTGCACCAACTACACCTACTCCTACCTCGGAGAGTGCCATGCCACCTGCTCAGGTACTCTCTATGCCAACGATAACACACATCTCTGTGACTCTTCCTGTCCCTTAGGGCTCTTCGGGGAGCCTGTCAGTCATCGATGCGTCCAGTATTGCCTAATTGGGTACTACAGACAGTCGACTGGAACTTCTGCTGGTTTTTGCGTGATGGAAAATGGAGGTTGCAATCCACTTTTTGCCGACAATGTCACAGGAAACTGCGTCACCAAATGCTCAACTGGCTTCTGGGGATACACTGGCAACTATACCTGCTTACCTTGGTGTCCCTCAGGGTTCTACGGCTACTAAAGTCCAACTTAAAGGACTTGCTATGCTCCTTTAGCTCTGCCTGGTACCGCTCCCATGCTCTTCGCTGATGATAACACCGGACAATTCGTGTCAGTTTGTGCATAAACTCCTGTGCTTACCTATGGTGACCGCAACAGACAACTGTGCGTAGCTGTCTGCCAGCCCTTCCTGACAACTGCCCACTATGGAGATCCAGCCAGCCGAGAGTGTGAGCCTACATGCACCATTCCTTCTCACTACACAGCTGATCCAGCTACTGCCCTCTGCACTTTACGCTGCACTTACGGCACTTTCCGCTCTAACTCGACTCCCATCTGCGTAAAAAATTGTCCCTCAGGTTTCGGTGACTATACCAGCAGGATATGCGTCAGCACTTGTGGACAACTGACCAACACTTTTGGTTTTTACAACACCACCTCCACCTATTCAATATGCTTGGCTCTATGCCCCGACACTTACTACAGTTAGAACGTAACAAGGACTTGTACTCAACTATGCCCCTTTACTCCAACAAAGTATTATGCTTACAATGGCACAAGGGAATGTGTGACTTACTGTAACGACTCCTATGCAGATGATAGCACTCGTAGGTGTGTTAGCCAGTGCCTGAATGCCTCATGGTCAAATGCTGACAATTCCACCAACAAGTGTGTGGCCACATGCCCCTCGGTGCCTGATTTTTATGCTGACAACCACGTCTGTGTGTTTTACTGCACAACTGCTGGATATTATGCAGATACCAACGGAAGAATATGCACAGCTCGATGCTCAAACATCAGCACAGGAAGTGGATACGTTCAATATGGCGACCCTAGAACTGGTAGATGCGAGATCAATTGCAGCTAGGGAACTTGGGGCGACAACAGCACAAATTTATGTGTGAACACATGCCCTTTAGGCTCATTTGCTGACAATACCACTGGAAAGTGTGTGGCAGAATGCCCCAAAAATGAAGGAATCTATGCCGATATGTTGCTGCACGTCTGTGCCTCCACCTGCTCTGGCGGCTACTTCGGCAGTCAGGTGAATCAGACCTGTATCCAAGTGTGCGACCTGGGCTATTATGGTGACCCAACAACCACTTTGTGCACCGATCTCTGCCCCGTCAAAATTTACTCCTATGGACAGAATGTCACCAGGACCTGTGTGACTGACTGCAAAGGATGGGTGGGTGCAGGAGGAGTCATAGGCTATGCTGACAACTACAGCAGATTGTGCAGAGATGTATGTCAGAACACAATCCCTGTTGAGACCTTTATCGATCCTATTGACCAAGCCTGTGTGGAGATATGTAGATGGGGCTGGTACGCAGAGAACACCAGCAATATTTGCACTCAGTCCTGTCCTGGTGGCACTTTTGCCGACAACTTCAGCAGCTACTGTGTAGATGTCTGTCCCAACGATCCCTAGAGTTACGGAGACACCACCCTCAACATATGCATATATTCCTGCCTAAGAGGTTAGTTCTCAGACAACACGACCAATCTGTGCGTAGGAACTTGCCCAAGTTTGCTTGACCCTTCTGCTGTCGACTACTACGGAGATAGTCACACTGGTCGATGTGTCTTTTGGTGTACAGAGGGAACCTACGCTCATACTACATCCAGGTTGTGTGTAGGAACATGCCCTTCTGGTGAATTTGCAGACAATTTAACCAGAAAGTGCGTGACTGGCTGTCCAGCTTCGGAATAGACTTTTGCTGACTCGACTACTCACCGCTGTGTGAGGATATGCCCAGATGGCTATTATGCCTAAAACACAACTCAGAGTTGTACACCTGTATGTTGGGCCTACTCTGCTACTGTATTTGGCTACGCTGATAATGTAACCAAATTTTGCGTGGCGGTCTGTCCTTTTGGTTTTTTCGGAGATAATACCACCTTCACCTGTGTTGAGCAGTGCTCTTCTTCCAGAGATTAGTATGGCCATGATGTTGGCAGAGTATGCGTAGCTCGCTTGAACTGCTACGGAGATACAGGAACAGGCTAGACATACTATGCTGATTCAACCACTCGAACTTGCGTCCAGAAATGTCCTCTTACTCTATGGGCTGATACCCACATCTATGTCTGTGTGCTCACATGTGATGTTCTCATTCCTTAGTATCGCAACAGACACACCCAAATGTGTGTCTGGTCTTGTCCCAGCGATCCTGATGAGTATGCTGATGATGCCAATGGTGATTGTGTTAGAACTTGCACAACGGGAACTTACGCCTGGATTGGCAATCGCACATGTCAGAGCAGTTGTGCTCCCTTTAGTCTTTATGCTGATAACACCACCAATAGATGCGAGAGCAGTTGTGCCTCTCTGCCTTATCTCTACGCTGATTCATTGATATGGAAATGTGTGCTCCACTGCACAGGTGGCTACTTCGCTGATAACAGAACTCAAACCTGTGTGTCACAATGCCCTTCGCAGTGGGCTTTGTTTGGCGAGCTGACCAACCACACCTGTGTTTCTCTGTGCCCTTCTAATTATTTTGCCGACTTAAACAACAACAGATAATGTCATTTGACCTGCTCCAGCAGCTGGTTCGCAGATAGCTACACATCAAGTTGTGTACAGCACTGTAATGAGGTCAGACCATATTGGTTTGAGGATACTTCAACAGGTAGTGGAGTATGTGTGGCTGTCTGTCCCGGATAGAGGTATGGCTATTTGGCAGATCAGACCTGTAAGTAAACAGTTGGGGGGATCTCAGCTTGTCCCGGCAGCTATTATGCTGACCGTACTTCCAGACATTGCGTCACCCAGTGTCCAAATGGAACCTACTCCTTCTCGAGCACTAAGTATTGCTAATTGACTTGTTCGGGAATTTATTATGCCGACCCTGTTCTCAGGCAATGCGTAACAACCTGTTCAGGCAACCTCTTCAAATACTAGAAGGACATCAGTACCAATCTATGCGTCCAGTACTGCCCAGCTACTCATTATGCTCTCAATGCTACGACTGGAGTCGATGCCGCCTGTGTGCTCAACTGCACACCCATCCTTGCCCTACCGACAACCAGGACTTGTTAACACTACTGTCCTCTTCCTTACTTCGGAGACTGGGCGAATAACCTCTGTGTCCAGAACTGTACACCCAAGCTGGCATACACTCCTAACAGAACTTGTCTGGCTACATGTGAACCTCCCTTCTACGGTAACCCTCTCACTCTGACCTGTGATTTACTCTGTCCTCTGAACTACTATGGCTAGAATAGCAGTAGATTGTGCCTAACAGCTTGCCCCAACACCTCCTATGCCGACCCTTCCATCAGAATATGTGTGGCTGACTGTCCCAGCCATCCTTCTCTCTATGCTGATGACCGCACTAATCAGTGCTTATCGTCATGTGCCTCTCCTCTCTTCGCTGACGATGTCACCAGAACCTGTGCCTCTTCTTGCAACAATGTGACTGTGGGAAGTGCTGTTTTTCGCTATATGGCTGACCCTTACATAAGCAAATGCGTTCTATAGTGCAACAACTAGCTGATATCTTTTGCCAACTATCTCTGGAATTAATGCACCAAGCAATGTCCAAGCGGGTACTACGCCAACAATTACACAAAGGAGTGTGTATTGAGCTGCCCTAACATTCCCAACGACACTTACTCCGACAATACTTCCAGGATTTGCATGTTTCAGTGTCTTCCGGGCTCATATGGCTATCAGGCTACCCTGAACTGCGTTCAAAACTGTTGGTGGCCTTATTTTGCAGATCCGACGACCCGCACCTGCGTCCAGTACTGTCCTACTGGCTATTTTGGAAATAATGCTACAGCTACCTGCTCGCCGACTTGTCCAACTAATTCATACGCAGATCCGGTCACTCACCGTTGTCTGGCCCACTGCCCAGCTTTACATCAATATTTTGACTACGACGGCAACTGGACTTGTCTGAAGACCTGCCCAGCTGGTTTTTACGCCAACACCGACCTCCAAGCTTGCGTGAGTATATGCAATTCAAGCACAGGCATGTATAGCTACCCAGTAACCAATCAATGTGTAAGGTAATGTCCTATTCCCTATCGAGGTTATGCTCCAAACAATACATGTTTGCTGGCCTGCCCTGCGACTGAGTGGTTCTATGATGTCACCATCAATGTCTGCTCACCTTGTGATTCTAAATGCTTCATATGCATCTCTGCCACCAACTGCCGACAATGCTTCCCAGGATACAATTAGTTCAACGGGTTCTGCAACACTTCCTGTATTCCCACTACTGTCATCACCTATGCAAATGCGGCAGGACAGTGTGTTCAGGTCTGTCCTTCAGGCACCTTTGGCAATAATGTGAGCTATGCATGCGTGACCAGTAGCAACTGTCCCACCCAGCAATATGGCTAGCCAACAACGCGCCTGTGCACATACTGCCCATCGACATGCGCCTCTTGCTTGAATATGAGCTATTGCACTGCCTGCCAACCTGGAGCAACTCCTGCTATTGATAACATGTGCTATACCAACTGTAACTCAACTGCCAACTTTAGCTACAATGGGCAGTGTTGGACTAACTGTCCAAATGGGACCTATCTGACCTATACTGGAGTGACCTGTGCAGCCTGTGCTCAGATCTGCCTTACTTGCTCAACTACAGCTACCAGCTGTCTCACTTGTTCGGCCTCCTACCACCACGGAAGCACTTGTCTGTCTGTTTGTCCATCTGGTTTTTATGGAGATGCCGCCACTTTGTCTTGCCTCAACTGCACAAGCTCTCCTTCGACTGCTTGCGATAAACCTTTGAACTTCACCACCAGCTATTCTGTATAAAATTATCAAGGAGTCATCACTTTGCAGTTCAACCAGAATGTATCGATTTTGAAAAATTTGCAGGATATCCTCAATATCAACTTGGTTGTGAATAGATTGCTGGAGACAGAGCGAGTTATGCAGACGATCGGCACTCTGGTCAACAATGGAGTCACATACACTTATCAAATTTTGGCCAACGGAACAATTAAGCTTTATCTGGATGTTGGATTGACCTTGAGTAACCCCACCTTTTCGGTCAGCATCAACGACCCAGCAGCAGTGGTCAGCTCAGAAACAGGAATGACCCTTCAAAATGTCTAATCGCTCATCAGCATTGCAAAAATTGACTATTATCCACCTTCTGATAGCAGTGAGGCCGGTACCAACTTCCCGGCTACTTTTACCTCGGTCGTTTTCCTTCTGCTCTTCATGTTCACCTTTTTCTTCTCAGATGTGCTGATTCGACCTCTCCAAATGCTGCAATTGCTCTTCTTGCATTCGATGATCGGCTCACCAGTGGCAGCCAACCTGTTCTACTTGCTAGCTAGGCTCAGGATGTCCACACTATACTTCGTGACTAACTGGTTCGGTGCCTCTTTCCCTTCATCCCCAGCATACTAAGACACGCCCCTTCTCATCCAGGATGTTTGCACTGATTATATATTCCTCAGGAATGTGGGCCAAGTGTTTGTGGTGATGGTCATCTACGCCTCCTTCTGGTTCGTGTTCCTCATGCTGGGAAACAAAAGATTGGTTTCTCATAAGGTCTGGCATGGATTTTTTAGTGGGGTATCCGAAAAACGATTCCAGTGGATGGTGGTCAACGATGTCATGGGCCTGTTCTATGTGCCTGTGACATACTTCGGCTTCTGGCAATTTAGACATTTGTTTGGAAGCGGTATCTACGGGTTCAACGGATTCGCCACTTTGTTGTTTGTGCTGCTGGCAATCGGAACTCCGATACTGTGGATGGGTATATGGTGCAAAAGAACGTCTCAAGTTGTACACAATACTCTCTGGTTCCTGACGCTGAGAGTCAAATCAGATGAAGGTGGGGCTATTGTCATTCATGATGAGAAAAGTGAGGAGGTAATCAAAGAAAAATCTGACGAGAAAAGTTAGCCTGCAGCAACTGTCAAAACAGGAGACTCTAATCCATACCAAACTGAAACTATGGTATTTTACGCCTACTTTTTGCTGTGCTCAATATGGATGGTTGGGCTATACTCAGCTCCCTTGGCTCAGCTTGTTCTTCTTATCATCACCAACGCCCTTCTCCTTGTTTATCTCATCAAGGTCAGACCTTACCTCAACAAAATCAACCTCATCTTCACAATCCTTTTCGTTCTTACTCTTCTTACCCTCTAGTCCTTCCAGATCTACTTTTACAAGCACGACACTCAGTTATATGCCAGTGACAAGACGAGAATAGCTTTCCCATTGGTCGTGACACTTTGTGTCGTTTTGATCCTCATGGTTGTGTGGGCATTGTGGCGGGTTGTCTGGTAAGTCAGCTTCCTTGTCCAAAATTTCAAGGAAACTCTTCTCTACAAATAATTTGCTGACTATGAAGTTGAAGCCGAGAAGGAGGAGAGTGAAAAATACTCAGAATATGGCAAGTTGGCAAAAATATCAGAGGTCGGTGTTGGTGACATCGTCGTCGATAAAATTCAGTAATAGTATGACGAAGAGGGTTCTAAGGTCATAAAGGTCACCAAGAAAAGGTTAGTAAAAAAGGCCAAAGCAAAAAGGAACCGAAAGGGTCAACTCATCCCTCAAGAGTAGAGTTCACCCTTTGACTACGTCCGAGTCAACCAGATCAACGTCTTCGACTATGCTAACTAGCTTGATGAGCCCTAAGAAAAAGCTGTCGAAGAGCCAGTCGAACACATCAAGCACAGAAAAGACATTGATGACGACGCCAGAGACATTGTTTCTGATATTAGCTAGGAGAATCCCTACGGTGGTTATCGAGCTGATGAAGAGGAGAAAAAAATTGACTTAGAGCCTGGAGAAACGATAGTCAAAGATGCCGATCAGTTGAGCAATATTGAGGAAGTAGCTCCTTCATCCTAAAGCGCATCTGAATACCCCTTCGCAGACCTTGAAGCAGGTAGCTAGAAGCAATCTGAATAGGAAAAACGTAACTAAGAGCGAGAAAGCCATGTGGAGGACAGCTATCAATTAGATTAACTTGAGGCAGCCAAGGAGCACGAAGGTTAAGAGGGGTATGAATAAATGGCTCCAAGCGAGCTATAATCACATAACAAATCAGAATAAAAGGTTCAAGCAGTATCTCCTCCAAGATATAAAAAATAATAGACTGGATAAGAAAAGAAAGAGAAGCAACCGGAAGTTCGAGGGTTGTAGGAGCTGCTAGAAGAGGAGGAGGGTCGGAAGAAGAACTTGCTGTTCCTTTTTGATGACTTTGAAGAGGAATAAAAGTGATTGAAGCCAGTATATTCTGTGCCTGATTTATGTAATAATCAAATTAATGAACCCGAACTTCTCCAGTCCTCGCAACAACAAGCCGGCCTTCCTCAACAACCACCCACAGTTTTACAATCCTCACAGCAAAGATAATAATCCTACCTTCTCCTCCACCAACAAGCCCATTCCTCCTTTCCTCCAATCCAATCCCCACACATCCAAAAGCTACCAGTTCAAACCACCAGAGCTCATCAAAACTGGGACCAACAGTTCGGCCTATCTTAAATCGCACATGTAGTCCACCAACAGCTCAACAGGGTTCAATAGCTACAGCAACAATTATGGTAAAATAGCAGGTTAAATGAGTAAAAGCTCATTTCATGATCAGCCACGCATGGCAGAGCCTCCTTCCAATTTCCCCAGACCAGTTGATCGAGTGCCAGCAGGAACTCCTCCAAGGAGGCAGCCAAGGTTCAGCTAGCCTGGCAACATGGATCACCCCTTTGACCTCAATCAAGACACCAAGGGCAGCGTTATTCCATTCCTGAGTAAGGGTTCATAGAAGCCCAAAGAAGATCAGCGAGAGCACCCTTTCCACAAGAAAGGACTAATAAATAGCACAGAGCTGCAAAAACAGTAAAATAAAAAGACTGGATTCCAAAAAGCAGCCTCTTTCGGGTCAAGCTTTCCTCCAAAGAAGGTCAAAAAGATGTCTCTGGAATGTTTCGACATGGTCCGCAACCTCGGAAAAGGCAAGTACGGCCAGGTCTTTCTTGCAAGGTATATTTTGCACGATTAAGATAAAAAGCGACTGGTTTTATGTGTGCGTTAAAGGTCATCGAAAAGGCTGTCCTGGTCGAGGAGTAGATCGTAGATCAGTTCATCAGGGAAGTAAAGATCCAGAAGTATCTAAACCACCCCAACATCATCAAAATGTTCGGGCTCTTCGACGACAAGGAGCACATCTACATCATTCTTGAGCTGGCTATGGGGGGGCAACTGTACGAGCAGCTCAAGAGAAGTGAGCCCATGCCTGAGGTCAAAGCTGCCAACTTCATGAAGCAAATTTGCACAGCTGTCTAGTAGTTGCATTCGAATAGGGTCATCCACAGAGACATCAAGCCGTAGAACATAGTCATTCATGAGGTATAGTGATGTGATACTTAGGGTGTCATGAAGTTGTGTGATTTTGGGTGGTCGGTGCACCTGGACAATAAAATGAGGACCACCTTTTGCGGCACTCCACTCTACGTCTGCCCATAAATCCTCAAAGGCAACGAGTACGACTAAAAGATAGATATATGGTCGATCGGCATAATGATGTACGAAATGTTGGTTGGGGAGAACCCTTTCAAAATAAACAATGAGGACGAGTTAATCAAGATAGTCAAGGATTAGATCAGTATACCCTCTTATGTATTCGTATCGCGAGAAGCAAGGGATTTTCTGGACAAGTGTTTGCAGAAGAATCCAAGCGATCGGGTGACCATCAAGGAGTTGGTGAACCATATGGTTTTTTTGAAAAACGCTGAGAAGTAGAAAGCCGAGAAGAAGGTGCTACTGTGAAATGATTTTTAAAATGTGTTCTAATAACTTATCCATTCATCAACTATCAGTCATCGTTTTCCACTCATCACCTTCAGAAAATATTGACGATCATGATCTGTAACAGGATCCCGACAGCTTTAAAAAGTGTGCGCATAGAAAAAGTGCACATTGCTCATATCTATAACTATCCAGACTAATAAGCCCTTTGGTGAAAGAACGTATCCTTAATTGAAGAGCACGACTAATGGCTACACAAGAAGCAAAAGGAAAGAAACAGTCCAGAAACACCAGAGAAGTCAACGAGTAGTAAACAGCAGATTACCTCAAACGACCCAGAGCAAAGATAGGAAACCCCAACAAAGACCTCAAGAAAGCCTACGAGAAAAATAAACAATTTGACGATCCCAAGTTCGATCATTTCAGACAGCTCAAGAAATACCGGAAGCAGGGAGCCGAGTAAGATAGTGTCAGCTAGCATGGCGGAACAGATGATGAGGATTTTGACGTGAGAGCTGAGGCTAAGAAAAAGAGCAACAAGAAGAAGCTTGATATAGGGTCATCAGAGGATGAGCTATAAATGCCTAAGAGAGTCTCTAAAAAGAAGCCAACAAAGAGCGGGAAAGTAACTCTGAAAAAGGCCAAATAATTAGATGTCAAGAAAGTGGCAATTGAATAAAAGCAGACTGAAGCAGAGCAGCCGAGTCTCAAGCAACCTGGGCCAACAGATGAACCTTAGCAATAACTTGAAAAAGTTGGAAAAGAGGAGTAAAAGCATTCCTCATAGTCTTAGTACAGTGAAGGTTCCTCAGGCAAATCTGCTCCCTAAGAGAACAACAATGAAAAGGGCAGCTAAGATAATCAACTGTCTCCAGATTAAGAAAAGAGCTCGTCCAGTTCAGGAAAGTAGGACAATTAGGAAGAGTCAGAAGACAGATAAAATCGAGAATAACATGAGTAGGGCCAAGAGCCCAATATTGCCATGAAAAATGAAATGCTAACATAGAAAAAAGTTGTGAAAGAGCCAACCCCTTTGAGTCTACCTCCAGCAACTATTGTCAAATCTGAGGAAGAAGCCAGTCCTTCGGAAGAATCGAAAAAATAAAGTGAGAAAAATTCTGCTTTGGGCCACTAGCAATCTGAAAGTTAGCAGGTCGATCTAAGCAGAAGGCTGCAGGAGGCAATTGCCAACAGATAGGAAAGTGACAAGGTGGTCAAGATGAAAAAATTCAAAATAAAGAAGGTTAGAGCTGGTAAGAAGTCTAAGCCAATTGCCAAATAAAAGCAAATCGCTAGGGCAAAGGTAGGAAAGAATAAAAAACAAACTAAATCCATATTGAAACCCCCTAGCTACACTGACTCTCCAGTGGTCCCTGAAAAACAGGTTGA
>Ga0100402_1006067_pt1 | contig 12126 bp, 19 predicted proteins | sample CryGeyme20150102_FD_80419 | JGI IMG/M metagenome (GOLD analysis project Ga0100402, IMG submission 80419) | Groundwater microbial communities from Crystal Geyser aquifers in Utah, USA - Crystal Geyser metaG 2015-0102 | ecosystem: Environmental > Aquatic > Deep subsurface > Groundwater | place...
TATGACCTGTGATTCTGGATATTTGGGGCAGCTCGATGCTTCTGATGTTCTTGCGACTCTGTTTATTGTGAGGAGTCAGTCTTGATGATGAAAGCTAATTGGGAGATGTTCTAGATGTGTTAGTCGGTCTATATCTGCTCTATACTTTTTTACCCAATTTGTTTTATCTTGGCCTCGATATTTTCTGCTCAATTGCAACTGGCTCAGCGTTGCTTTTATCTTCCAGATTATAGGCATTCTCCTCACTACTACTTGAGCTGATCTCTATGATTTAGGCTTTTTTCTGTTTGTATTGTTTTATCTCTGTATCAAGCAACCTTGGCAATAGAAGTTTATCTTTGTCGTATTGATCAGATGAAGGGCTTGTACATTTTTTCTCTTTCTCCTTGCTTCTTTTTGGATAGGCGAATACCACAACAGGTTAGCAGTGAACTATACTTCTCTTATCCTTTTTCAGCTGGTTTGGAGTGCTCTGCTGTCTACTCTGCTTCCTGGGACCATAATTAACCTCTACTTGCTTCGGGTAGAGGCTGCAACTATGAGCTTTAGACCTTTAAATTTATTTGCTTGGACTGTTTGACTCATTATTGTCTGAAGTTTTATGTGTTTTGTTTCTGTATGGAATATAATCAGACCCTTATGTTCTTAGTGTTGACATTTGTCCTCTCAGTGTATTCCCCTGCTGCTATTTGAAGGGAAAGCCTTCTTGTTTTCTGCTTATACTTAAAGGAGTGATATCCTATGTAGAATATGCCAAATTTGCATATTTGAGCATCATTTGATTGGCCCTCATCAGTCTATACAGATAGCTCACATTGACTGTAAACAGCTCCTCAATCTCATTGTTATAGTATATCGCCTTAGCATCGTATAGTTTTTTGATCGTTCGGATGGGTTCAATCAACAGAGGATCGTAATGCTAACTGAAAGGAATGTAGTCTACCAGAACACTTTACTGTAGAAATATAATATCTTAACTGAATACTTTGAACATTTTCCAGTAGTAGCTGGCAATAGCAGGTTGCTCCTTTTCGGGTTAGTACCTTAAATATCTGAACATAGACTGCACTTACTATGTTATTATGACTCCTATTTTCCTGATATGATTCAGCAGTTCACATATTTAGCTCAAGTCTAACTCTTTGTGATTTATGGTCCCTTCCTTCTCAATAAGAGTTAGTTTGTTATGTAAAATTTATAAGCTTTGATCCCTCTCCTTCAAAAAGGCCCGAATTTTGAAGTCGAAGGACTGCCTCTCGTAGGTCTTTTTTATCTACTTTTTGAGCTCGGTCTCCATCTGCTCCCCAGAAAGAGTGTCCATGTACCTTAGAACAAGGGCTTGATAACTTTCGCTGACGTTGTTCAGCATCCATAATTTCATGAGCTGATGCTCGAGGGACACTTCATAAGTGTATTTTTCCCTCTGGAAGTGCGGTGAGTGGATGTGGGTTTATCGTGAGTGCAACATAACATATATAACTCCTCTTAATAAATCAGGAATGGAACTCAGATAAGGTAAAATCAGCTGTCCTTGTCACTTTTCATGGTGAGGTACAGTCGACCTGATAATCTATTCCATGCATTGAGTTAGTTTGAAATCATCCCTCCTGCATAGAATATCGAGCTGTATAGGGCAATCATTTTGGGAGAGTTTCTTCTAAGTGAAGTGACGATTAGAATAAGAGTAACTGGAGCCAACATTTTAGCAGCCAGTATTCTGCTGTCAAGCAGCTCCTGATAGGCCTATTTTGAAATGGCCTGTGTTCGCTCTGAGTGCCCTTTGGTGTTGAGGTAGTGGTGCACGATATCCATCGCAACTAAATATCAGATTATCACAATTCAAAAGATGAGTTATTATTATTCTAACCCACATGAAGAACAAGAAAGATGGGTAAAGAAAAAACAATAAGCTACAGGTCATGTCTAATTTCGCCACTATGCGCTTCGAACTCAAACAGAAGAAGTTGTATCAAGGGACGACTGTCAAAAAGCCTCTCTTTTCGCGGTTCAGCAAAGCCAAGCCTAAGGTATTATAGGCCCCTTCACGTCCAGCCTCGATAAACAACACCAAGGACGGAGTGCACTCTATTCAATAAATAACCGACCACCATCAGTAAGTGAAGTAAGATGAGGAAAAGTCACCTTTCAGACTGAAGTATCTGTAAAAATTATCCAACTAGCACCTTCTGATCGGCAACTAGTATCAGCTCGACATGTTGAAGGTGCAAACAATCAAAGGAAACTACATCGATGTGGATTACAAGTGGTCCATTTGTCCCAGCGAACTCATTTCATCAATTTCAGTCGATCCTAAATGTACCTTGTTTCCGATCTAGACTCAATGATAGCCGTCAGTCTATCAAAGTCCATCAGCATAATGAAGTACAACCTTAAAAGATAGCAGGAGTGCCCAGCTGTCATTTTGAAGCACAATTTTGCTGAAGAGGTGCAATATGTGAGATTTGTGAGGGGGATGAGTCTCTTCGTGGTCCTTCAGTCTAAGATATAGTTCTACAGGATTAACATTGTATGCGAATTGCCGTAGTTTGAGCATACTTTTTCTCACAAGATAGAATATGGACCAAACTTCAGATTGTACCACGTCCCTCAAGCTATTGACAATACTCTCATTCTTTACTTCTACGAAAATAGAGTCAAACAGGAGTAGCGGTCAAAATTCGGTTTATGGATGCAGCACATTTAGTCTCACTCCAACCAACCTCCAACAGTGGGAAAAATGATCCTCAACTACAACATAAAAGTCAGCGAAAGGAAGGAATTCAGCATTTTCAACTACAACAAAGATATCTGCCTCATCAAATTCAGGTTCAATATCATCGCTGTCAAGAACGGGTTTGTCATCGATCAGACAAATACCAACTTCCACAGCTAAAACTCATTTATCGAAATCATCGAATCGAGTAAGACTGTGGTGCATTTCAGAAAAACATTTATGGATGTCTATCAACTCTCTATGAATTTCGAGGTCAAGCCTGAAGTCATCAAACTGGACTGTCTTGACTCAATCGCCTTTCAGCCTCCGTCAGGTGCTAAGCTGTTCAAAATCATAGAACTATAGCCTCAAACTTATGCCTTCTTTTATGAGTTTCCTGCCAAGAGCAGCAAAGACAGTCCCATCTTAGAGTACAAGTTCTGCATATCTAATGAGGCCAACCTCATGAGCAAAATAGACATGTTGTATCCCAATAAAGAAGAGATATAAAATGGAAAGATTGAAGAGTTTTAGGATACCTGCAACGAAGCCAAAAAGCTAGGAATGAACACAAAGGAGGTATATTATGAGCTGTGGAAGCGATCCGAAAAGAGCAATAAAATTGATTTCCAGATCCTGATCGCAACCGAAGATTACCCGACTATCGAGCGGGAGGTGGAGAGAAAGCTCAAAGCTTATTCGATGAGCATTCGAGAGGTGATCAATATATACACTGAGGCCCTGGGCATGCTCAAGAACATCGTGAAGGGGCCTAAATGCACAGTGAACTCCCTGATATACTACTCCTCCTGTCAGTTTACTCTGAAAAAGTTCGAAATGCTGAGACATTTGCTGTCCATCTATCAGCCAAAAGATCAGGAAGAATCATTCGACTTCTGCGAAGAAAAAGAGCACGTTCTCTTCATGACCATCAAAGATTACTACGAGTACTCCGACATGTCCGTTGTTAACTAATTTCTCGAGTAAATGGGAAAATACCTACTCAAAAAATCACCTCTCGTGCTTGCCAAACTCAAGGCCATCATAAACTACTTCAAACTCACCTTCAGACTGGAGTACATTGACATTATTGACAAAATCATCAATACTTGCAAAATGAGATTCATTGAAGTGCTGAAGGAAATACCTGAGCTGCTACCCTTTCAATATGAAGACCCCACTGAAGGTTTTGGTTTGTGGCAGCCGATCAGCAATGCATAAAAGGAGGAAAATCTATTTCTGGACGAATTGGTGACCATTGACAACAGGGACCAGGTTGCCTAATTTCCCAGCCATATCTGGTTCCGAAGGCACATCAACAATGCCCATGGAGTCATACTCATCAAGAAAGACAAAATAGACGAGTACATTGAAAAACAGAACAATAAAGAAAATATATTCTACAAGGTACTATGCCTGCTTTATAACCTCAAAATATACGACTAAAACTTTCGTTCGACAATCAACCACATTGAAAATCACTATCCTCTGCTGCCAGCCCATCTCAGAGGTAAGTTTGAGTTGTACGTTATCCTTTATGAGATATTCGAGTCCTTCCATCAGACTTACAATCTGGAAGAGTTTCTGAAGTACAAAGAATGTCAGTTATTTAAGATGTACTTTGAGAGGGAAAGAATAGAAAAGGGAGGCTTCATTCTGAAGAAAATAATGCCTTTGTATGAAAATGTTCTGAGTATGGGCAAATAGATATTCAATGAGGGACTCTATAACTACTTCTCTTCTGAAGAATCTTCAGTCTCTGATCTCAAGAGCATCCTCAATAAGTTAAACAACGAGAAGAATGAATTTCACATAAAGGCCGAGAAGATGTATGAGGTGCTGGTGAACGCTATAATGAAGAAAATAAAGATCGGGACAGAAAATGACACTCCTATCGACTAGATCCTAGTCTACATCGAGAACATCCCCTTTCCAATTCACAACCACTCCATCATGATGAACCTATAATACATCCAGTAGATCAACTATGAGTCCTAAATGCTTAAAAAAGTTAAGGTGAACATGACTCTTCAGTAGATCGTCGATAACCCGAAAAAGGTCATCCAGATGATGGTCTAGTACGAGGTTCAGAGACACTAAATCACCAAACTTAAGACCTATCGCTCTCTTAAGGTTCACACTTATAAAATTCTCGCATAGATTCAATGCCGCAAGAGCAACATATACGGAGGTCAAGAGCACAGCCATGCATTAAAAATATACCTCATAGCTATAATGGTCAGCAAGGAAATGATCCAGCTTTGCTATAAGTTGTTAAAAGATGAGTATCTGGTACAAGAGTTCAACATTTACAAGGATTTTGTGGAAGAGATAGCTATTATTCTGTATCATTGGAAGTTGGCAGTCAGCGAGGGACACTACTTAGATTAGTTGGAGTACCTGAAGGCTTTGGCACTGCTGATGGAGGAAAATAGCTCCAAGAGGAAGTTCATTGAGTATTCGATTCGATACGCCCAATTAATGTCCTTTGACAATGGCTATCAAATCGACTATCCTCTCTTCTCGACAGAAATAGGCTACCCGACGTTGAATGACTTCACCTCCCATATAAACTCTCTCTCGGCCAAAGAAATGGTACAATTAGACCTTCAATCCATTTTCGATATTATCATCGGTCTAAAAAAGCTGCAAGAAGACGAGATTCTCCAAAGCTAGCAGTTAAATATTTACTAGAAGAAACTGAAAGTGTAAGTGTATGAACAGTTGATCATAAGGTTGATTGAGGAGAAAGAGCTCAAATCTGCACTTGACAACTTCTTCATTTTGCAGACTCTTCCTCGAGATTATTATGAGTATAACATTGTCTTTGTGTGCCTGATCATTGAAAATTTACTGCCTGAACTGCTCAAGCCAACAATCACTCTGATCACTAAGTTAGTCTCTTACTACTACAACCATCCCCTCGAACTGGCCCAGATCATTCAGTACCTGTTTAGCAAACCATTCAGCAACCTTTAACTAGACACATACCTATAGCAGATGCTCCAGAAACGCTAGACAGAGCCCATTTTTTCCTCAAAGAACCCAATAATAAACGAACGAATAAAGTAGCTCTCTCAGACCAACAACAAGTAGATCAACATTCTTTTTGAAATGTGCCTCCAACGAATCGTAAAACAAAATGAATTGTATGTCAAGGTATATCACCTGCACATCATGTATCGGCTGATGTGTCATAACCCTTTGACTCTTGCGAAATATTTTCATTGTAAAAAGAAAGGGATCAATCTGAAAACCTTCCGATCTTTCGTCAGTTTCATGGCATTAGAGGCCCTCTTCGACCATAGAAATACTATCACCAAAGCTAGATAAATTTTTGAAATTATCTACTTCCAATACACTCACAACATCTTTTTCAGCGAAATAATAAAATGGAAGAATAAACTGTCTTTCGAACAAATGATAGAGGCAGCCAAAGGGTCATAAATTCCCTGTCAGGACGAACACCCTCTAGAATTGATTCAGGAATGTATCGAAATCTTCCAAAACAAACTGTCAGACCTGGACCAGGAGTAACTGTAACAAATTTCTGACGGTAAGGAAAATACAGATTACAACCTATTTCTAGTACACCCAGAAGCCTACTTCTAACGACCTCTCTCTCAATACATCTACAAAGACAAGGATGATGGCTACGAGAACAGAACTGATGAGCTCAACTTGCCAGTCCAAGTCCAAGTGAAAACCAAGCAAAGTGATAAAAATAGAGACAAGTTCAGCTCCATCGATTCCAAAGAGCTTGTAGGCAGAGAAGATAGTTTAGTAGTCAAAGCCGCACATAGACCAAGGAAATACACTGAGTACTTTCCTGAGATGTTTGATGTTCAGCAGTTGGCGATGGAAGGGATTGCCAATGTACTGGAAAACGTCAGCAGTAGCAGAGATAGAACTCCTCGATAAAGGAAAACCTTCGACTTCAATACTCTGATCGACGTGAGGCCATAAATCATCTAGGACGATCAATAAATTTTTGGATCCTATGCCTGCATCAACATCGGATAATTGGGGACAACCAAACGACCCAGCAAGGACAAAAATTCAGGCAGCAACAGCCCGGTCATTTTCTAAAACATCAAGATGCCCAGCGCGGAGGGAAAATAATTGTCCATCGATATTGCTTCCTGTATTTCATAAGGCAGCAGTCAAGAGCTTAACTCAGAACCATCAGAACCCAGCTATCACTTCAACATCCATCCCGTTTAAGAGGAAGCCAAACATATGCCAATTGGAGAGTTACATCAAAAATTGTTATCTACTGTGGTCGATAACACAGGCCGCTTCGATCTCACTCTGCTAAAAATATAGTCCCACAAAGCTAAATTCTTCGATTACCTTGTAGACCTCCTGCGTGAGATCTATTAGGATACCCTCACTAACTTCGAAAAACGGCTGAACTTGATAATTGCCATAGCTGAGGAATACCGCGCTAAATATTTTTAGGAGGAGTGCATCCTCATCTTCCGAAAATTGATGAAATCTAAAATCATTCATAGTCTTTCATTCAAAATCATCGAAACTGTTCCTATCGACCTTATCTTCCAGTAAAATTAGTACGAGGCCTTCAAACTATTCAGCTCTCGATTTTTGCCAAAAATAGACTCGATCAGTATCTATCAAGCTATGGAGTACGTCAAGAACATTTTTGAGAATCCTCTGTTTGTCGACCAGTTTTTGATGGATTTCATCGTGATGAGGGTGAGAGATGGAAGTGGGTCACCAACTGACAAGGAGAAGATGGAGAATATTGTCATGACTTTGTTTGACTACCTGAAGAACAAGGAGGAAGTCATTGACAACTGCTGCCAGGAGTTAAGCTAAGGAGGTGAGGAGGATGTGTATATTGTGTAGACCTTGAGAAGACTCTCTTTGGCATGATTTGCATTATACAATTTAAAAATACTAAGGTTATGGGAGGAGGGGCCGTCTCCAAGGAAAACCAGGCTGTTGAAGCCACAAGTAATATTTAAAGAATCAACGAATACCGCAAAGCTAAGACTCATATCGCCAAAGATTCAGTCGATGTCATCGAAGTGTCAAACATTGCCCTTGCCATAAAAAATGGAGATCAGCATGTCATTAATGTCGAAGTCTCCTTCAGCATCAAAAACCTGCCAGCTCCCAAAGCTTTCGAAGAGCTCAACACAATGATCGTCCTTTTTAAAAGGTGTCCAGAGCTGTTGTAAATCGACAGAACATAAATAATCAGCAATGACCTCAATCCGAAATTTCTCACAACTTTCCTCTTACCTTCGGTCAGTGGCAGCCAGTAAATAATCGATGTACACATCTACAATGTGGTCTAGTTTAATACATAAGATCTCCAGAGTCAGAAACTTATTGGCACTTCTCAGCTCAACGTTGACAACATTTTAGACAACGACCCGAACGAGCTGGAGGTCACTCTTGACAACAAAAGTGCCAAAGAAAGGACTATAATTCACACCAGCTCCTGCGAATATGACGGAGGAGGGATGGAGTATGAAGTGCTGCTTGAGGCTACAGGGTTTACTGGCAAGTTATAGCTCTACTATATCATTGAGGTGCAAAAAGATACAGATTGGATTCCTGTTGCCAAAAGTAACACAATAGAGATAAAAAAAACCCAGCAGTTCGAGCTGGTCAAGATATCTGCCTACAAGTTTCCAGCAGAAGAAACCTCGAGAATCAGACTGAGGTGCTATGATGTAAGCAAAAATGAAGAGTAACTGGGGGTAACTGATGACATAGTTCTAGGGGCTCTGGTCAGTGGATAGGAAAAAGGAAACTCTAAGAGAATTTAGAAGAATGGTTTTGTGATGGGGAGTCTTTTGGTGCATCAATGGAAGAAAGTCAACAGACATTCTTTTCTCACTTATATCGTCAATGGAGCTCGATTGCACCTGATTCTGGGCATCGATTATACAAATTCTACTTTCAAGGGACCTGAACCTCTGCACCACGAAGACGACGACAAGAATCAATACGTTCTAGCCATCAAGGAAATAGTGGGTATGCTCCAATATTTCGACTACTACAATCAGATCGCTTTATACGGCTTTGGCGCTAAATTACCTCCTCACTTCAAATCCGTAGGCCAGTGCTTTGCTTTAAATGGAAACTACTTTCAACCTTTGATCGTGGGAGGAGTCGACAAAATCATCAAAAAATATCGTTAAAATTTATAGAAAATCAAACCTCATGGCCCAAGTAAATTAAGCTAGATTATCAATATGGCCATCCAGTTTGCCAAATCAGCTGAGGGACAATCGACCAACTACTATGTGCTGATTGTTCTGACAGACGGAACCATCGACGACTTCACTGACACCAAGTAAAAGATTATCGAAGCTTCGACCCTTCCCCTGTCAATTGTGCTGGTGGGTCTGGGCGATGGAGATTTTACACAAATAAAGAAGCTCGATCAGGATGACTAACCACTCTATTCCGAAAAGACCAAGGAATACTCCAGCAGAGATATGGTCGATATGATTATTTTCAATGACTACCTCTGTGAGGAAAGAAACCCCTTGACAGAAATCCACCTGGCAAGAAAAACCTTTGCTGAGATTCCATCGCAATATGTGAAGTACATGCAAAGTAAGGGCATTGGTCCCAACAAGGAGAAGAAAGGTGGAAAAACAGCCAAAAATGAGTTCATCAGCTAAAAGATAAATTCCAACAAGATGAAATAAAACCAACCTATCATCCCCTAGATAGATTTTCTGAAGGAGCAGAAAAATAGATTCAGCAAGGAGCTGTTAGGCCTGGGTATTGAGCCTGGCAAAACATTCGACTCTACTCTCTAAATCAGCATGAACGATCTCAACTATTTCCTATAAATATACTCCACAAAATTACCACCTCCCCTGAAAGAAGAAAGGCCGTACAAGGAAAACATATCTTTCAAGCAAGAACGGAAATTTTAGGAAAGGCTATAGAAAAATTAAAAATTCATCAATCACCGTATTCAGGCAGGTATTCTTAAAAAAGAAGCCAACCAAACAGGCAAAAGGCAGCGTGTGATCGAGCGGGCGGTCGAAGCACCACCAAAGAAGCCTCCAAATCTGCGTCATCCCTGCTTGAAATGCCGTTAACGTGAAATATGCATAGTATATGGTGAATGCGGTCATTTGGCAGTATGTTAGGAATGCCAGCAGCAAGAAAAATACTGCATCGTGTGTAAAGAGGTCAACGACACTTTTTACAACATCAACGACTACCAACATTGATTGAAGATATTGTCGTGTTCTATTGTGATGAATTAATATTTATTTTCGATAATAAACATATCAGATGCCTCCCAAGTCTTAGAAGAAAATAGAATCGGCTCAGGAGATAACAAAGGAACCTCTCAATGTAATCTATGTGTTGACTTAGAAAAAATAGCTGCTGGCAGATGTGATTGCCTTCTTCTCCATCATCAGTACTCGTGCCAACATGTAGACGCTTACCTCTTCATCTCTATCACCCTCAACTATGACATCTTCGAAAGCTAACTAGGGCTGGAACTTGACAATGTCTCCTTCATTATCTTTTTGTTTCTCTCGTACACAGCCATCATCTTCATCCTGCAAGGGTTTGCAGAACTCCTCACCTTCCTCTCCAAAAAGCAAAATATACCCAATAACCCGACAGCAGACACTATCTCAAATGATGTGGCATCATCCCTTCTCAGCGTGTGGGCAGTAGTCGGTGTATACATCCTTTCGCACACCTTCTTCAGATAGCTTGGTATTGAGGAGTTTTGCCACATTGCATTCTGGCTGTGGATCGGTGAGACTGCCAGGATGATTGGCATTTTTGTTGGTCGTCTGACTGGTATCGACTCTCTTTCTTATTGGGGTCGATCTGTGGAGCTGATTTTACTGGTGGGAGGCTTACTTGAGGCTGTAGGAATGGGTGTATTTGCTCTACTTTGATTCATTGAGCTTATCGATACGAATAATTTATTGAAAAAATGCATATCACTCCTCATATTCATTGATCTCTTTGCTATAATAAAATATAAGCTTAGAGAATTACTTTTCTTCCTCACTGTGAGGTAGTCTTCCAGTCGAAATGTAAAAGTACTTATCTGACTCTTTTTCTAACTCGAACATGTTAATCTCACTAGGTTGACTTCTGTAAAATTAGTCGATGAATATTTAGAATTAGGATATGTACTCTGAACAATGTCCTTCTGGAGAGTCGATTAACTTTGCACACATGACCCATGTTTTGTATCTTAAAAGTAATGGCAAAACCTGAGGAAAAAGATTCAATTTGATGCGGTTAGAACATTATTGAAGATGGTCAAGCTCCTTCAAATTTGATAGGATGAACCTCAGATACAGCATAACATAAATACCCGAGTCAGCTGTTCTGGTTTATCTCGGCAAAAGCAGCTGAACTGCTGGCATTTGTAAGTTCATCTATTCTTTCATCCCTGTCTATCGCTTTTAATATTAGAACCTGATGTATCTACGTAAATGGAAAAATACTATCTTAGAATGACGAGAAAAGGCTCCATTTTATTGATTGAGTATCTGCTGTCACAATAAATCAGCTGAACGGAGCCATTTTTTATAGTCTTGATGATAAAACAGGTGTAGTGGTTCCTGATGAAAATTGGAATCACAGTGTACTCAATAGCAAATGTTGGCTTGGGCAAAAACCAACTTGAAAAGTTAGCATTGTCCTTCACCAAAGCCTGCAATTCTTCTGTGCTTAACTCTCCCACATTCTTTTCTCTAGTTAGGCAGGTAATGAAGCCAAAATCTATGATTTGAACGTTAGCAGGAATCTTATTTGATTGTCTGAGTAGCTCTAGATAATTTTTCATGAAGTCCACCTCGATAGTTTTTCCATCTCTCAGAGACAATAGATGATCAGTATGGAATTTCAAGGAAAATATTTTGCCATTTTGACTTTTAACCTCCACGGCTCTAATTGTTGACTCGTTCATATCTCTAAAATCGATGTACTGGAACTCAGGCAATGATTTTTTAATGTCCTCCAATTTCTTTCTTTCTTGAGCTTTAGCACGTGCGAAGTAGTTGTGCAAGTGAGCATCATTTGTACATTTTGCAGACTTATCATCTTTTAGCATATCCTCTACTGAAGGTTTTTATTAAGTCATATTGTTTCCAAACTCACTGAGGAGGAAATACTAGACAAGGCATATATCTTTTCCTCCTTTTACTAACTTTTACCATTCGTCATCAATGAGCAGATCATCTCTAAACTCCGACTCAACAAGAAAATCGATGCCTCGATCGGCCTATTTGAGATGATGATCATGGCTGTATTTTAATACAAACTGGGTGAGTTATCCGAGGATTAAGGTTATTTTGGTAGGTTGCTTCATATGTAGTCAATTTAGTCTAATAGTAATTCAATATGAGTGAATATAAATATAGAGAACTAATGTTCAA
>Ga0100402_1006070_pt1 | contig 12125 bp, 11 predicted proteins | sample CryGeyme20150102_FD_80419 | JGI IMG/M metagenome (GOLD analysis project Ga0100402, IMG submission 80419) | Groundwater microbial communities from Crystal Geyser aquifers in Utah, USA - Crystal Geyser metaG 2015-0102 | ecosystem: Environmental > Aquatic > Deep subsurface > Groundwater | place...
AATAATACGTTCGTTTAAAAATAAGAGTATATTAATCAATATACTCTAAATAAAATTTAATTATTAATTTATAAATTTAATTATTATATAATACTATAATACTTCATTTTCTAACATGACTCAAAAAACAGCAAAAATCAATAACAGCCACGAATTATCATCTCTTTGCTTTAATTCATGTTCAGAATGGAAGTTGAGTTCTAAAATGAGTAAAGCAAATACGAATACCAAAAATATTGTAAGTTATTATGTAATATTATAGATCTATTTAGGAAAAGGACTATTTTTTAAAGTCCATCAGACTTCGATATTAACAAGCTTTGAATTAATCGATAAAGTTTCAGAAATATCAAATACGAGTTTACAAGTTATAGAAGAGAAAACAAAAACTAAAGAAAATGAGTTAAATAGACTGGAAAGAGATAAATTAGTTTTTCCGCTGAATAATAACAATAATAATCTTCTTAGTAATAACTCAGCAAGTATAGGTCATAATAGTTTGATTAACAATTCACTATTCATTGAATTTGAAATATCTAACAGTGATAAAGTATTAGAAGGAAATGAAAATATAAGCTCTTTTTCGCTTATCGATCCATGTTTTGTAAATAAAGAAATAGAACTTACACTAAATGTAAGTCAATAAATTTTTAAGTAGGCTTCAATACATGATAAAGAAGTTTTTAGTTCAGATATTACAATAATGATTGAAACAAAAAGTATCATAAAAAGTACACAATCCAGGCTTGAGACATACAAAAAGGAATTTTTGGAGAAGCAGAGTTCATTTCAGAGGAATAACTCTTCGATTAAGTTGGTAAATTCAAAAACAAAATTCTTCAGTAAATTAATTATTGATAACACTAATTCAAATACTTATAATAACAATAACTGTAATAACTATTATGGCAATATGTCATCGATTGGGTTTGAGTTTAGCTTAGATGATTTAGAAAATCTAGAAAGTTTTGAAACAAATTTTAATAATATTATTAAATCAAAGATAAAAATTAATAAAATCTACTTTGAGTTCTCTCTAAACCAACTAATATATAAGCAACCACAACAAATTGACAATAGTAATAGTAATAATAGTCCAGTTAAGGATTCCTTACCACGTTTTAATAATAGCTTTAATCAGCATACTAATTTCGATAAAATTGAGCCTTTTAAGCTAGATAGTAATAAACCATACTTTTACAGCACAAATAGTATTAATAATAGTAATGGGTATAGTAATGGATATAGTAGTAATAACAGTGGGAGTTATAGTTCAAAGCATAGTAATGATTATAATTCTAATTATAATACAAATAAAGCTCAAAATAATGCCTATATTAACAGAAAGTATTCGCATAATGATTACGGAAAAGGAAATAATAGTTTTAATAATAACAATAATAACAGTAATAGTAGTAGTAATGGTTACAATAATTCTTATAAGAATTCTTATTATACAAATGGTACCTCTTATACTAATTCAAATAATAATTCTGATTACTCTAACTCTAAAAATATACCTACTGGCAAAAATGAAGACTACTCTTACTCAAAAGGAACTAAAAAGAAGAAATATAACAATCAGTATAACGATTCTAATTCAATATATAATACTTTTTCTAATTGTTCTATTACAGATATATCCAAGGGTAAAAAATCAGAGGATAATATAAACATAAATCCAACAAATTTTAAAAACGGAGCTAAGATGAGTCCTTATTCAGATAACACTGGAGGTAATGATATTAGAAGCTTTTATAATAAAAAGGCGAAAGATACTGGAAAAAACTTTAATATTGAGTTTCAAAACTTACATAATTCAAACACAAACAACACTACTCAAAACTTTAATTCAAATACTACAACAGATAATAATTACTATAATAATGATGAAAAATATGATCATTATAATGATTGTAATACCATATCGACTAATACTAGTACTTCTATTCTTCCGAACGAAGATAAGTCAGATAAATCTGAAAAGACTTTAATAATGTCAAATTTACGATCTCCAATAAATACAGAAAAAAATAAAACAATTAAACAGAAAGAGCATTATAGAAACCATTATGAAGGAAGTTGTAATTATTTAATCTTTACTCAAGCGATTACTCCGTGTTTAAATATTTCATCTCTAAAAGCAAGGGTAAAAATAACTAATAATTTATCATATATAGATGTTACTTTACATACTTATTTAACTTTACTTAACTTACTTTTCTTATCTTACATACTTACTTAAATTACTTTAGAAAAAGCTAAAACTCATTGAATACTTTCAAACCTTCGAAAAACTATCTATATTCGGGCTTGACGTTAACTACTTTATCGATGGTAATTAAATAAAACAAAATATAACAAAATAAATATATAAGCTAATAAAATTTTATTAATAGGTGAACTAGTAAACGTCTTATACTCTCCTACCCTTTCTTCGTTCGAAATCTCCCTCAACGACGATGAAATGTGTTATCTCATCGAAGAAGAGCTAAAAAAACTTCTTCAAATACCATCAGAGTTTGGCAATTTTACTTTTCTTGACGAGCAACACTTACAACATTTACTCGTAGAACAACTCTGCAAAAGAGAAAACTTAACCGATAACGAAAACAACACTAACAAAATAGACTTCGACCTAAAAGTTGAATATAGAATAGGGGACAATTTTGTTTTATCATGCTATGACTCTAAGATTAAAATACAATTTTATGAAAATAAGCCTAATCACTCAAGAAACTTATTATATGACCAAATCGAAACTTTTTTCAATCAATTTCCTATTCTAAATGATTTAAAACTAAATGATGTGTCAAATACTTCATGGTGGTCTGTATTGTGGAGTGTTTCTAAAGCAGGCAAATCACAAATGGCGAATACTTCTTTCCTTTCTTATTACCAATTTAAGTATTCAGAAGTTGATGACTTTTTTACTAAATTTTATAATAAATTTGTTGAAATTCCTCTTATTGGAATTTTACCTATTAAAATGGATGACAGTGTTTGGCTGACTTTATTGAATAAAAGTAATTAATAAAATAATCTAAATTAATTAAATAATGATATATTAGGTTTAGGATCATTAAGCTACCTAAGCTATGAGAATTTAAAATTGGTGAAAGATAAATCAATAGTAATTATATTTATTTACATTATTTAGTCTAATGTCTATGACTTCGTGCTGAATAAATATAATAATAAATCGTTAGATTATGATTTATTTGTAAAATGTAATAATAATTATTGACAAGAAGAGAACAAATGATACCAAGTTCAATATTATTATACGATTTTACGATAATTGATTATGATTTTGATTTTGTTTAAATATAAATAAATTTATTTATAATAGTTTATTTTATAACTTTTATTTATTTATAGAATTCCTTAATCATGTAATGAAAGAATAATTTTAAATAATCTATTATTATATTAATATATTTAATTTAATTTTAATTTAAATATGGATCCATACTTTAATACCTAACTAAGGCATAACAAAGGCACTTCAAGTTGTATTTATATATAAAATTTCCTTCATAATTCATCCATTCATTACAATATGCTTAACATATTTCTAAATTTTTATATTTAATTTTAATTTAAATTAATTTAAAAATAAAACCAATAAGGATTAACTAAATTAACCCAATATAATTATTTTTATATTTTAAATTACATTCATACAAATATTAACTTAATAAATATCAATGCCATATAAGAATTTATGTGTATTATATAATTAATTTTCATGAACGACATGATGTCTGAATGTTTTAAAAATATAATTGTGCAAAAAATAGTAGAAAATAGAAATAGTGGTATTAGTCCTTATAATATTAGAATCTGTTGAAAAAAGCTTAATCGTTGCGAATTTTGAAAGCAATTCAGTGTTTATGGACCAACTAAGAAAATTAAGTTTTGACGACCGACTCAAGGAAAAAATAATACTACTAATACTAGAAAGTCTTCAAAATTCTGATAATACTAACAAAACTAACAACTTAGAGAGTATCTACGAAGGAGCCACCGATAAGAGTAAACTAAATAGTATGAGTACTATTCATGACTCAAAAATGTGGAGTTCAACTCATTTTAACTTTGTCAGAGTAGAAAGTAATGACTATCAAAAAGAGTCTCACTTTATTAAAAAACATGATTTGCCAGAAAATAGCAGCGATAACGATGATTCAGACAACGAAGAGATAGACTTTAAAGATATGAATAATACTCTTCCTGAAGTTAATACCCAGAGATTATCAAAAGTAATAAATATATTAATATTAAATAATTTTCTTAATTAATTTATTATATTAGATTAAGAATCAAACTGTTTTCTTAAAGCCTTTTGATCATCAAAATTTGACTTTTCACGAAGAAGACATAAAAACCATGATAAGCCATACTGCTTTGAATGAAAAAGTAAATGAATGCTCAACAGATGAATTAGCGTTTGGTTGCTCTCACAAGGGATGTTTTACTAAGTTTAAAACGAAACGTCAAAAAGCTATGCACCATAGTAAACTAGAAAAAGAATGCAAACTAGATAAAAATAATTTAGTAAGATTATTAGGTAAGTTCAGACATACTTTGAATACCATAAAGAATAAAAATCAATTTAAGAATGTTGAGAAAAATAGAAAGTATCAAGAACTTAGAGAATTGTATCATGAAACAGTGCAATTTAAAATAATTGATTCAGAGTACTTCTTTTCTGTAATGGAGGATGAATTCGATAAAGAACATTAAACTTTTATAATTAATAATATTGTTTTTTTAAGAACTCAAGTAACAACTATGTAGGGATTACTTATATTGATTAATATTTGCTTCTACTATACTTAATATTCTTAACATTTGCTTAAATATTTATATAAGTTTCTTTGTTTCTTTTTTATGTATTTTTTAATATATTATATTTTATTTTTATATTAATTTATAATATGATTACTTATTATCTTATATTACATATTTATTACTAATAGTTTAGTTAATGCCTAATAATCTAATAAAGTTATTATTATTTACTAATTATCTACTCTTAATTTTCTCCACTAACTTTTTGCAAAATGTCTAATAAGTATAAAAACAATTGAATTATATCAACATATAGCATTAATGCACCCATAATGTAATCATCATAATCTAAAGCTGATCTTTTATTTCCTAGTAATAATTGTGTATCATAGACTAAATAGAATGAATAAAGAAGGACTCCAAAACAGCAAACAATAATATGAACGATAGGATTTTGTGTGAATATAAGGAAAATTGAAAAGAAAAGTAAGATACAAGCTCCAATAAACAACATCGATCCACAAATTGTAAAATCTTCCTTAGTCGTGCAAGCATAATATGTCAATGCGAGTGTCATACCAACTGTCATACCAGCTGCCATAACTACTATTTGTGGGTTAGTCATTGAGCAAATAGCTGATACCATATAAGCTTCAGTAATCGTAAAAATAAACAGCAATATATAATTTGTTGGTGTTGTCTTCAGTAAATGAGGAATACATATTAAACAGATAAAAATTATAATATTAACCACCATACAGAAAATCATTATTCCTGAGTTATGAATTTGAAAATTTGCAAAGGTTTTATTTGTCATACTGAATATACATAATAAGAAAGTAACTAATAATTGTGCTGATAGAATTCCGTAAACTTTTTTAATAAAGCCTAGTCTCATTGTAAGTTCATAATCATTTTTTAAACTTTGGTTTCCAGATTCTATATCGTCTGCTATTGGAACTGGTTGAAAGGTATCATTGTTATAATACGTATTTTGGTAGTTTTGATTACTTGGATAAGCAGGAGGATTTGGGACATTATTTTGTGGTTGGTTAGGTTGATTGTTATAGTACATACTCATTTATAATTATAATATTAATATATTAATGGATAAAGTAATATAATAAACTTCAATCATTAAGTAAATTTTGTTTAATTCAGTTTATTTTTATTATTTATATTATAATAATGAAAGGAAACTTAAAAAAAATAGGGTGGATTGGTACAGGTGTAATGGGAAAGTCAATGTGTAAACATCTTATAAATAAAGGATATGAATTATCTGTTTTTACTAGAACTATGTCAAAAGCAGAAGAATTAATAAAAATGGGTGCCAAAACTAAGTCTCCTGAAGAAATAGCTAAAACAAGCGATGCTGTTTTTTTAATGCTTGGCTATCCTCATGATGTTGAAAGTATAGTTTTGGGTAATAATGGTATTTTGAGGCATATGCCAAAAGGAAGTTATTTAGTCGATCATACTACTAGCAGTCCTGATTTAGCAACACAAATATATAATAAATCTCAAGAAAAAGGTATAATTTCATTTGATGCTCCAGTTTCAGGTGGTGATGTCGGTGCAAGAAATGGTAAATTAATAGTTATGGTTGGAGGAGACGAAAAACACTTATCACAACCAAAAAATGTAATGGAGGCTTACTCAGCTAAAGTCGAACATTTCGGGGCAGCCGGCAAAGGCCAACATACAAAAATGGTAAATCAAACTATTATAGCAAGTACTATTATTGCAGTATGCGAAGGACTTATATATGGGCATAAAGCAGGTTTAGACCTAAACAAAGTAATCGAATTATTATCTGGTGGTGCGGCTGGCTCATTTACATTAAGCGTTTACGGACCACGAATACTTAAAAGAGATTTTGAACCTGGATTTTATATAGAACACTTTTTTAAAGATTTAGAAATTAGTTTGAAGGAATGTGAAAATATGAAAATAGACTTAAAAGGTTTGAAATTAGCACATAAGTTTTACAAAGCTATGATTGAAGAAGGATATGGTAGGAAAGGTATCCAAGCATTATATTTGGCTCTTGAGAAAATGAATAAAATAGAAAATAAATTATAGAACACGAAGAAGATGATCAAACATTTTGTGAGAATGATTAATTAAAAAGATAAAAATTAGGATATTAAAGTATTTGTTATTTAATAATAATATAAATGTTTCTAAGTTTGGTTTATTGTAGAATTTTCTATGCTTTGTTCTTGTATTGGTTACATTTTTTTATTTTTTATATAATATCTTTTCTAATATTTTCCATAATAAATGATAAGAAAGTTATTAAGATATATAGCAATATAATTAAATAAAACAAATTTAGAATACTCAAATTAAAATTATTAATTAACAGTATATACTAGAACATAAATAAAATAAAAATAACTATATATATTTTACTAAAATTTAATGTTTAATTACAGATAGATACATAACGATGGATCAAGAAATGCAATATATATCTCCAAAGCCAAAAAAGTCCTCGGGAAATACTCGAAAATTCAATTTAAGGTCCAGTTATGAAACTAGCAACTCAAGTACATTAAATTCAAATAAATTCGAGGAAGTTGCCAACCAGCGAAGTTTTCCAACTTCTACAAAAAATATTAACGATTTTCATAGAAGTTTCAATGAGATCCAATCAAGTGAATTAACAAATAAAGATTTATTTAAATCGCAATCAGATGGAGCAGCTTCATTAGAAAGAAAATTAAATTTTTGCATGTTTGACGAATTTGACAAAAACCTAACAGAAACAAGTTCCTCCGACGAAATTTTTTCTATACTTAATGATAATAACTCAATCCGATCAAGTTTTTTTGAACAAGAAGAACTAAAACAAGGTGTTTTCCCAGGATTCCAATCTTACCCTGAATCACGACCTGAAAATCCAGCCTTTAGAAATTTTCAAAGCAATAATGATTTTATTGAAAGTATAAGAAAAAGTCTCACAGAAGATTTTTGTGAAGTATAACAATATATTAACATAACATATATGTATTTGGTAAAATGTGATTTTAAGCAGTAGTTGACTTAGAAGCACAATATATAAATAAATATTATTTTATTATAATTTCTTTTATTTAAGACTTTGTTGTTATTTATTTGTTTCATTTTTTGTAAGTAATTAATTGAATGTTTATAAATTTATAATATTTTTTGATTTATAATGTTTTATCTTGATTTATAATGTTTTATGATTAAGTTAATGTTAAATTAACTGTTTTTATTGAATAGTTCATAGTTGAATTAATTAAAAATAGGCAAAAAGATACAAAAACAAAAACTAGAAAGTAAATCCTAATCTACTACCTATATTTCTATATTAATTTCATTTACATTTTACAATATACTTTTTACAACAACACAATTAATCATTATCAAACCGTAAATTGATACTTAATTATTTATTAATATTTATTATTTTTTATAAAATAAAATTTATTTATAAAATGTTATCAAACATAAACCAAAATGAGAATCAAAATCAAAGTTTAAACGAAGATTCTAAATCTACAAAGTCAAAAGATAAAATCTCACTCGGAAACTTAAGTGAACAAGAAACAACTGTAAAAAGTCTTAATATGTCCGGCGAATTAATTAGCTGCCTTAATGAAGTTGAAAAACTTGAAGAACTAAAAAAGAAAGAAGAACAAGAGAAAGTCATTGAAAAAAAAGAGCCGACTGAAAATCAAATTCTCTACCAAATGTTTGTCAAATACCATGAGAGATATATTAAAAAATGGAAGTAAATATTAATATTAAATAAACAGTTACTCAAAATTAAAAGATGAATCAAGATTAGAAAAACACTATAACAAAAGTGGTGGTATTGACAATACCGATACTAAATTTACTGAATTAGCAAGGTCAACTGGATGGGAATTAATCAAACAACTTGGTAAAAAACTTATTTCTGGTGATTTTAACCTAACAACTGTTACCATTCCAATTAAAGTAATGTTACCAAAGACTATTCTTCAAAATATTGCACTGAGTGTGTTTCAATACCCTTTTTACTTTAACTTAGGAGCTTTACAAATAGACCCTTTAGAAAGATTTAAGTATGTTATCGTTGCTACTATATCATGCTTCCATAAAACTTCTAACTTTTATAAACCAGTAAGTTAATTTCATATTATACTAATTATTATTAATATCATAGTTAAACCCTGTTCTTGGAGAAACTTATGAAGCTATGTTTGAAGACGGTTCAAAAATGTTCTTAGAACAAGTATCGCACCATCCTCCAGTGTCTAATTATTATATGATAGGACCAAACAATAATTATAAATATTACGGAAGTAGTAATTTTAGTTCTGGTGCAGGATTTAATTCTGTTAAGGTAAAAAACAATTAATCTTGAAATTAAACTTATCAATAAATTTATCTTTTAATTAATCATTTGTCAGATCCACAATAAAGGAAAAAGATATGTCGAATTTAAAGACGGTCACAAAATTATGTTTACATTTTGCACTGAGCTCTATAACAACAGCTTCTTCGGAACTTTAAGACATGAATCAGTAGGAGAAATAATTTTTAAAGACTTAAGCTACGGCTTTGAATGTGTTCTTAAGTTTGAATCAGCTAAGAAAAAGTAACAAATATAACCATTAACCATTAACCATTAACCATTTAACAAATATAACTAATCTTTTAGACCTTCTGACTTCTTTATGACTAGCGTTAAGATGAAGAATATTGATGTTTGCAAAGTTTACGGAAGTTACCTTAGCTTTATTGAGTTTAATAACATTAGATATTGGGATATTAGAGAAAACGTTCCTAATAGATTGATTGAAATTGATAGACAACTAAAGAGTTCTTCTAATTATAGAAAGGATGCATATTACTTAGCACAGGGTAATTAACATAGAATTATACTATATTACTTATTTTAATCATTATAACTTAAACTTTAGGTAACATCGACAAGGCCCAATTTGAGAAGGAGATATTAGAAGATGATCAAAGAAGAGATAAGAAGTTAAGAGAAAAGTATTCAGGAAAAAAATAATATAAACAAAATTTATAAAGATGGAATGTTTGGATTATCTTATAATCTTTATATAATAAACTTAAATATAATAAACTAATTACATTTTAATAAATTATAACAGATTGTATGTTTTTAGTTTGTGTTTAGATTGTTTTTAGTTTGTGTTTTATTTGTTTAGTTTATGTTTATTTAATGGAGTGAAGTTTATAATATTATACTTATTTTTATTATTTAAATAAAATTTGTATTATATTAATTTAATGTTGAATATAATTATTTAAATATTAAATATTAAATTATAAAATTGAAATTACATAAATTGCAAAATAATTAATCAATTCAATAATATACATTTATTATAACTGAACATTCTAAAAATTATTAAGTTATTTTAAGTTTATATATTGTTATTGAAAATATATAAAATAAATGAAGCAAGTACAAGTAATCTTGATCTTATTCCTTATGTATTTCAGTTCGTTAGCTTTAAGTGCTAAAATTACTTCAGAATGGTGGCATAGACATAGACATAGTAGACATCACCACACAAGATCACACCACCATAGACCTGCTGCAAGAAGACATGTAGCAAAAAGACCAGGGCAAAGTTTCGGAAAATTAGGAAGCTTTTGTCTAGGAGCTATCTCTGGATTTTCAGATGAACCTGAGAGAAATATTATGCAATGTATCCCCAGTAGCTTTAAAGGAAACGGAAACGCTTATGAAACTGAGAGAGGAGGAAGTACTGTTAGCTCAGCCAAAGGTCCTTTAGGAATTGTAATGAAAGTAGGAAAATGGGCAATTAAACTAGCCTGTAAATTCAAAAGCAAGATTTGTAACCTACTAATAAGAAAAAGAAGGAGACTTTTCTTAGAAGACATGTCAGTAGCTGGTAGACATAGAAGAAGAAGACGATCCAGTAGAAGACGAAGTAGTAGAAGAAGTAGCAGAAGAAGATCAAGCAGAAAAAGACGATCAAGCTGCAGAAGCAAATGGTGTAAGTTCGCAAACAAAATTAAAGGATGCTTCGCAAGGGTTATGAGAATTTTCAACCACCCTTTCATTAAAAAAGCTTTGAGAGTCATCAACTGCCTTAAAATGCTTAGAGGAATGGCTGGTAGAATTAGAACAAGAGCTAGAAACCTATATAAAAGAATCAAAGAATTAAGAACTGGAACCTCAGGAGTTATCAGAGTAGTCGTAGGAGCAATTTGCAAATACCCCCTTTTCATTAAGAGTGTTAAATGGTTGATTTCCGGAATAAAAATGAGAGGAAACAGCAAATGGCTTTACATCGGAAAAGCTGTTGGAAAGTTAGCTCATGCTATTTCTGAATCAAAATAAGTTTGAAAGATTATTTATAACAAACATTTTAACTTATTAAATAACTATTCATTAAAACTACTTTAAACTTTTATTAACTTTATTTAAGAATTCTGCTTTATCATTTTAAAATTAATATTCATTTATGAAGATTATAAATTAAGTTTATTTGTATTAAAGTTTATATTCTTCGTATTTTAATTATATTTAAATTGATTATAAGAATTATAATGCTTATTAATATTATAATTTATATGTTGAGTAATTGTAGGTAATTAAACTATAATGGTTATCATTCAACGATATATAATTTTCATATACTATCAATATAATAAAATCTATGAAGAGAATACTTATTATTTTAAAAGTTATATATGAATATTCAGAATTATATATTGATTATTTAATTATTAAATTATTTAAGAATTAAGGATATATGTGTCAAAGAAAATATTATTATAATTATTAATTTCGTAATTAGGGAGTAATATATTAATTTATTATAAATTTCTTGTATAATTTAAAATCCTGTTTAACTAATCAAGTTTAATCTATTTTAGTCTTGTCTAAACTTGTTTAAATAGTTTAATTTTGTGTAGGTTTTATTTCTTATGAAATTAAAATATTAATTTTTATTGAAAATATTTATAAAATAAATGAAGCAATTACAAGTAATCTTGATCTTATTCCTGATGTATTTCAGTTCTTTAGCTTTAAGTGCAAAAATAAATTCAGAATGGTGGCATTGGCACAGACGTCACAGAAGATCACACAATCATCACTCTTACAATAGACATGCTCCAAGAAGGCATGCAGCTAAAAGACATGGGCAAAGTTTCGGAAAATTAGGAAGCTTTTGTCTAGGAGCTGTCTCTGGATTTTCAGATGAACCTGAGAGAAAAATTATGCAATGTATCCCCAGTAGTTTTAAAGGAAATGGAAACGCTTATGAAACTGAGAGAGGAGGAAGTACTGTTAGCTCAGC
>Ga0100402_1006072_pt1 | contig 12124 bp, 11 predicted proteins | sample CryGeyme20150102_FD_80419 | JGI IMG/M metagenome (GOLD analysis project Ga0100402, IMG submission 80419) | Groundwater microbial communities from Crystal Geyser aquifers in Utah, USA - Crystal Geyser metaG 2015-0102 | ecosystem: Environmental > Aquatic > Deep subsurface > Groundwater | place...
GGTCTTACTCTATTAGGTCGTGTGCCTATGCTTGCTCTGTATCCACACACTAGTCTAGTTTACTCCTACTATTATCATAATATTCATATTTACTCTTTATGTCTCCACACTAGCTTTTTACGACAAGACGAACACACACAAAAAATTGAAAAAAAAAAATTTGAAAATCGTGTCAATTTTTGAGGATGCACACTGACTCCACGTAATACGAAAAATAAAAATAAAAACTCAGAGTATTGGATATCTTGCACAAATAATGGAAATTATCCCCTACTCCGTACATTTCCATTACTGTACCGATCCTGATGGTAGGCAGCCTGAACGATCCAGTGGTGGACCTCAAAGTCAAGGCTGCCAATGCCTCTCTGGAAGATGCATCATTCAAGATTGTCTGTCTACCATGACACGAGGTGATCAATGATCGTCCGCGTGCACTGTCACATGACATATGACTATCCATCAGCTTCCACAGCGAACGAACTTAAACAGCTGCCACTGCTTTATTTCACTGGAATACCTGTAGCGGCCCGCTAGCAATATCGTTTAAAAGTAACGCCTACATGTACTATTAACTGCAATTTATTATACCAGTAAACGTGGCTAGCGAGCAAAAAAAAAAGCAAATAGATTCCCAAATGGAATTGCAGAGATACGAAAAGAGTTTCCAAGCGGTTTGGAAGTTTTGAGCTGTATCCACCCTTCGAAAGTTTCGCAAGACCGCTCGAGTTTCAAAAATGCAAGCCGAAACTGCTGGTCATTACTTTTGCTAGAGGGTACCGGTGATCCCCCACTCCTACCGAAAGCTGTCGATTAATAACAAAGTGAATAGAATTCACAATTAAAATCCCTGAACTACATCAGTATTACAAACTTTCGAAATAATTTTAAGACACATATGTATTGCCAGTGTTCTGATTCTGGGGGGTGCTATTGCTTGAACCCGTCAAAATTCCGAGGACATTAGATCTAACCATAGCCATGGCTCCTTGCTGGGCACCCTGCTGCATCATTTGTTGAAACTTTGCCTTCTGGTCGTTGCTGCACTTGTAGTATCCGTAAACATTGGCGCAATTCATTCCCAAAGCCATAAAAACAATGATCAACCAGCCCAATTCGAATTTGAGCACTCCAAACACCAAAAGACCGGCCCACAAGAGAGGCGTAACGTACAAGACTGTCCAAAAGATGTTGGAATCAAACTTGTTGCGCTGAATGGCCGATCCATTGGGCAATGTATCCGCGCACTCAAAGATCCATCGCGTATCGTCGCCTTCGACCTTGTTCCACCATCGAAGACCGACCAATAATCGCCCCGTAATGTTCTTGACGACCCAGAAATCGGCCGCCAACAAGAGGATGCAAACGACAGCCACAGTCACAAATTTGGCACCGCTGGTGCCGCCTTGTCCGTTGCCAGTAAAAAAGCCTCCGAAGATGTACATGAAAAGAGCAGCACCTTTAAAAGCCATGTGAAAGAAACATACGCTGGGATGGGCCGATTCAGTTGAAATACGCCCCAGGATGCCTCCGGATGACCCACTGGAGGTTGCCATTCCGCCTCCATCCATTTGACCCATCATGGTCATTTGCTGATCGTGAGAGGGAGGTTGAATGACTCCATTATGGGACACATCAAAGTCAAGGTCGTGAGATGCCATTCTTTGCAAGTTAATTGTCGATTCGTAAAAGTGTAAAAGTGATCAGTGTGTGGTGTATGCCTCTCCGGATATCCAAATTAAGTCTGTCGTGTCGTCGCGTCGGAGATACGTAGAATATGATGTACGTATCTTATCTTTTGATATCAGAGGATAATGCGATGTCAAACAGGGTGCGTCTCTGTAGAGTCAACCTATACGCGGCCAGTGCAGAAGTCAACCAAAATTGAACGAGGGTAATGTGTGTACCACTGGTATGTGGAGAAATGCCGCTGCTGCGTACCAGGTAGTACACTACACTACGGTACTGTCAAGGCGCAATAAGGATTGAGGAAGACCTTTATTACCTGATGTTATCCAGCCTGCACAGCCATTATGCCATTCCGCTGAAAAGTCTGGACGCACATTATTTCCATTCTGAAGATCATCAAGGGCTGTAGACATTAGCAGGTATCGACGACAACCCGGGAAAACAGAACAATAATTATTATAGCGCAACACTACTAGCTCCTAGCTGAGTCTTCCCGCACAGTTGACATACTCTTTCCTTACAACAAACCCAACATATTTAAGTAGGTAGGAATGTGTCTTGTCGTGCAGCTCCGCTAGGTCTGGTGTAATTTTAGGATTATCTATAATGGCTCGAACTCGCGTACATTACCAGGTACGTAATTACTACTGTACTCTGTACCTGCCTGGATATCTCCTGATGCTGGAAAACTTTGTTACCAGGTAGTAACATCACTGATCAATAGTAGTCGTTGGCTCGCTGCCATTCTGATGCGAATGAAAGAGCCTAAAAAAAACCAAAATTATGGTAGTTATCGAAGCTGACGTTGATGATGAGAACATTCAACTTGAGTATCTTTCTCGAGTTCTAGTCTACTAGTATGGTAGACTACTATTAGCTACTAGTAGTAGACTAGTCTAGAGAGGTGCTGATGAGATATGAAAGGCTTGTTTCGGTTTCCATCTAGTGGACGACTCACTCTCTAGCGTTTCAGAGAACATCAATCACAATTCGTCCTTAATAACATGTGTTTGAAATCCAAGCTGGAAAGTGCGAGTTGAGTCAGCGTCTGTCCTTCGCAGCTCTGCGATCCTTCTTTCCTTTTCTGCGCCCCTCATCATCAACTTGCCGATCGTTTTTTTTTTAACTTTCGACACAAACTCAGTCGTAAAGCATAAAGAAAGGGATCTGAAGTTAGTAAACTTGCAGCAGAGAATAGACCTGGGTCAGAGAAGACTGTTATTATTAGCACTTCTCGCCTAGAACTCCAATTTTGTTCACATCATGATCCGCTCTGTTCAGAAATCGATATTAACCTCTCTCCAGAGGTCACACTTTCATCGGCGGGTCGCTGCTGCATCAATTGGTGGTTCGCATCGGCTTTCAGATAAAATCATGCGCACATTCTCATTCTCGACAAGGATAGAAACTGCTCAAGCAGCTGATCATCTGGAAACTGATCGCATTGCAGCAGCAAGAAAGCAACGCAAGCAGGAACTGCAAGAGGAGGAATTGGATCGTGCGACTACTACTATTCGTAACAACCACACCAACCTGCAGAAATCTCCCGGTCAAAAGATAAGAGATGCTGACCGGTTGTTAGTCGTGGGATCTGGAGTGGCGGGTTGTGCAGCTGCTTTGGTAGCTGCTGAGACCTACCAAATTCCTGTGACATTGTTGTTTGCAGGAAATGTACCTGAGGACTGCAACTCCTGTTGGGCCCAGGGTGGCATCATTTATCGAAATTATGACCCTGAATCGGGTGACAGCCCCGAGTTGTTGGCCGAGGATATTCGCCGAGCTGGTGCTGGACTGTGCGTTGACGATGCCGTTAAAAAAGTCTCTGGTGAAGGACCCGATCGCGTAAGACAATTATTATTGGATGACGGATTGAGAAAGGCCTTTGCACGAGTCCCATTCGACAAGCGAGAAGATGGATCGTTGTCTCTGTGCTTAGGTATGTTTACTAAAAGGTGACGAGAGGACAATTGCAGCTTGTTTGAAGCAAAGAGACGTCATATCTTGGAGGAAGAAAATTCGAGGAAAAGATAAATACGGTGGCTGCTGATCCTCTTCACATCGGAATATCGGAACCTATCGTTCCTGTGAAAACGCAATCTTCAATGTTAAATATTCTCACCATCTTTATCTAATGTTCATACAGAGGCTTCCCATGCGGCTCCAAGAATCTTGCACCGTGCCGACCACACGGGCCGAATCATTACGCAACACATTAATCAGGCCGCGGCTAGACATCCACTCATTACCATGCAGCCACACACTGTCGTTACAGATTTGGTGGTCAAAGATGGCACGTGTCTAGGAGTGGCAACCCTCAACCGAAATTCCGGCGATCAAACTCTCGAGTATGCATGCCGGGGAACAGTCTTGGCCAGTGGTGGACTAGCTGGCATTTACGAACACTCAACCAATCCTGCTGGATTCAATGCTCTTGGGTCCAGTGTTGCCTTAGCTACTCGTGCTGGAGCGGAAACTAAAGATTTAGAATATGTTCAGTTCCACCCCACCTCATTGTTTATGCCCAATGAAGCGCGTTTTCTCTTGTCAGAAGCTCTGCGGGGCGAAGGCGCTGTATTGCGGGATGCTGCGGGAAGAGCCTTTGCCCAAGACTTTCACCCAGATGGGGAACTCGCTCCCCGTGATATTGTAGCACGGGGCGTTTTTGAAGAAAGTCAGAAAGGAGACGGCTTGCAGCACAATGTTTACCTGGACATTACACACCGAAACAGACAATGGCTCCACAGCCGTTTCCCGTCGATTCAGGCTCATTTGAGCCAGAGAAAGCTGGATATGGCTACAGATATGCTTCCAGTGATTCCTGCAGCGCACTATACTTGTGGAGGTGTCACCACAGACATGCATGGCCGCACTTCAGTGCAAGGCTTGTATGCCGCTGGCGAAGCTGCCCGAACTGGTTTGCACGGAGGAAATAGACTGGCATCGACTTCTTTGTTGGAAGGACTAGTGTTTGGCGCGTCTGTGGCTGATTATGTTGGAGGAGTCGAGGGCAAAGACTTGCAAAGCGAGGCGCATCAAAAGCTTGAAGAATTTTTGTCGAACAATCCTCAGTTTCGATCCGTTTCCTTAGAGCCCTATCACATCGAAACTGCTGCCCACAGAGCCATGAAGCAATTGCATCGACTGAGAAGAACGATGTGGGATAACGTTGGGGTTGTTCGTACTCATGGAGGAATGGAAACTGCAATTGAAGACTTGAATGAAATTCGAGCAGAAGCAACTAGGCTGCACCGCATGAGTCCTACTCTGGAAACGTCAGGCCTGCGAGACGCTGCTTACGCCGGTTTGGCGGTGGCAGAAGCTGCTCTTGCCAACAGAAATTCTGCTGGTGCGCATTGCATTGTTTCGGATGCTGTAGCGGACGACAGCGACGAGGAAGAGCAAGCAGTGGCGGCACGTTAAGGTTTCTGCTCGAATCATGCTTATTTGCGAGGACATTTTTTTGGAAACAGTGCAATTTAGTCATTTAAAAGACATACAGTATGAAGTATCTTGCAGAAGCATTTTTTCGCGTTTTGAAGTTTAGCACTTTGACTATTGGCGTTGCATCAGAGCCTGTGGTGGCCAATACAGAGAAACACTAGAAGTTTTTTACTTGAGCCAAAGCTATTCGCAACTGCTGAAAGAATAGAAGCATGACGGAAGCACATTACGGGAAATTTTGCTTATTGAGTACCGTGAACAAACCTAGTAGAGTAGAGTATCTACGGTCACGCCCCGAGGATTTTCAGTCTATTTTACCCTTCTTGTTGTTTGATTGTCATGAAGTATCCATTCTCACTTGCAAATTGCTGGACAGCACACCCGAGAAAGAGCCATCTGCAGGTGATACCGTTACCCAAGAAAAAGACATGGCGCTGCGGACGTGCGTAGACAACATTATTTTTCGGCTTGGTAATGAAGTCATTGGGAGCCTTGAAATTTTTCTTGATCCTTACCTTGAATATTTGTTTGCTGTTGGAAATTCCGTGCAAGTTGAGCAGCTCCGCCAGGATATTGTCGGCTCTTTTCATTTTGAGCCACCGAGGGACAATGGTAGAGCTGTTGGGTCGTCGTCAAATTCATAGCACATCAAGTACTGTTGACAGTTGACAATGGATAGCATCATCCCCGGTACAAAGTTGCCATGCCTAATTACATGTATAATTCCTGTGAATGTTTGATTGATTGCTTTTAATCTACTATAGTACAGTCAAAGGTATGGGACATCCAAGCAAACAAGGCATTTCTTCATAAACAACATTTTTGAAGCTCAACTGGGCTGGCAGAAATGCCCTCAAAGTCACAACACTCGTAGTTGGGGCTTTTTTTAAGCTCGTCTAAGCTGGCAGACATGCCCTCAAAGTAACAACACGTATAGTTGGGGCGCTACTTAAACCCGTCGGCTACCTTTGCGGATGCGTTGGCGTCTATTGGTGGCTTTTGCTGCCTTCTTAAAAGCGTTTCGTACGAAAACTTCCATCTCCTCAAATTCCTCTACCAGCTCTGGATCAACTCTTATTTCTTTAGCTCCTGAAACGTGAGAAGGAGCCATATCTTCCAGAACATTCTCGGCGTCTTCCATACTCTTTGCAGGCAATTCATTCAAAAGTCTCCCGTCTTTGTTGATATGCTTGCGATTATAGTCACTGCTAGATCTTGACCTCTTTTCCTTCTTGCGGCCGAAGGCTTCATCCTCCATTTCATCCAAGTCGTCGTCGAGATAAGCGTACGAAAAGGATATTTCGGGAGTAGGGGTCTCGCTAACCTGAGCGGTAGGGAGACTTGTTTCAGGGGTTTCGGGAGTCACGGGAGCTTCCGTAACGGGAGCTTCTATGGTTGGTGTCATGGTTGGCGCAGTCGTCTCTTCGGGCACTTCTTCGTCGTCATCCTTGTCCTTATCTTTGTCTTCCTTGTCGCCTGCGTCCTTGGTAGGAGCGGCAGTCACCACTTCCGTCATAGTTGGTTCAGGCGTGGGTTCGTCGGTTTCCATGGTTGGTGCCTCCGTATCCTCAACTTCCTTTTCATCTTCATCCTTAACAGTTGGAGCCGAGGTTTCTTCCTTAGGTTCAGGTGTAGGTTCAGCAGTGGGTTCAGCAGTGGGTTCAGCAGTGGGCTCACTCGTTGGAATGGGAAACTCTTCAGGTGCATCCGTAGCAGGGACCACGGGTGCCGCTGTGGGCACCATAGGAGCCGTAGGAACTTCTGGGGCTGCAGGGCAGACTTCATTGCGAGGGGTTCCCAAGTCGGACTGTCAGAAGAAACCCAAGTGTTAGTAACAAAAAGCGGCACAAAAGAATAACCGCAACGACTGCAGAGACTTACAAACTGCGTCCAGCCAAAAGTCTCGCCTGTTTCTAATACAGGATAAATCTCGCAATCATTGGTAAATTTGATGGCCCAAACCTGAACCAAAGAATCGCCTAAAGCATTTTGTCCTGTAATAGTGAGCTGGATCGATTGCGGAATCTGAGTAGAATTACCCAGTGCGGACACCGAAGAGTAGGTAAAAGAGTCGCCATCTTCAAAGGTTCCGTCAATTGCACTCTGTGCAATGGGGACACGGTCGACGTCGGCTTCGATAATCGAAACTGTTTGAACCGAGACAGGCTGCAACTGTTCCACTTCGACCGAAAAGGAAGTGACAAAGCAAGTAACCTCGGAAATACCAGGTGGTGTCTCACCACCAGGGCTAGGACAGGGCGACTCAAAGTTGAACGTGAATTCATAGGTGGATGGGGTACACGCGCAAATCTCCTGTGCTTCGACAGTCGAAGCAAGCGCCAGCAACAGACAGAACAGAGTCGTAACACTGTACATCATGGTCTGGCAACTGATGGTAGATGAACGACGGCTGCGCCTGTTCGCATTCGCCTTTTTACAGTTCATTTTAAGGATGAGCGAAACTGTGTTGGTAAGTTGATTATGAACTATGAACTCCAGAAGTGGTGCGAATCAACTCTTAATGTAGGTAAAGTATGAGTAAACAAACGTCGGAGATGGAAAAAGAACGATCCTGGGTAGTTTGGTAGCAGAATTGTGGATGAACTTCCCAACGCGCGGCTCGAGAGTTATGAGAGTCTTACTTTAAATTCGAATTGTCCGATCACCAAATTTTTCAATAGATAACAAATGTTAACGAGGCGCCCAAACCATACTTAAGCGTGGGGTGTCCAATGTATTCCCGGCCAATGGTAGGTTTAGGTTTGATGGATTCCTACCTCCGATTGCCGCCAACGGTGGTCTAATAATGAAGAAGGGGTACGTGTGGGTAGATACACAAAAAGACCTAAAACGTTCTGAAAAGGTACATGAGCGTTGGATTAACATTATGCCTGAGTCCGTTGATGCGATAGTACTTAGGCTGCCCTGTTCCTTTCCCCCCAATTCAATTAGGACGACAAAGATGAAGTGAGTGGTTGAATCCCTTATGTGACTTGACTGTTCCCGTGCTTTCAAACGACTGAACCAACGATACTTAAGAGAGTTTGAGGTTTTATGCCTGAAAACCGTTTTCACTAATCACAGAACAAGAGATTTGGATAATTAATTAACACTAAGAAAATGGTAGGAGAAGGGAGGGCAACCCTCAATTACTTCTCGTTGTTAAGGTTATAAGCAATTCTCCTCTTGGTTTCCTGCAGAGGCACAATGTGCCGCATAATAATGCCAAGCATCCATGGTAGCCACGGCGGATGGACCTGAGTTTCGCTCATATCACTCAAGTTTCGAATGGTTGGGTAGATGGAATCTAAAAACCAAACGCAGCAAGCGAATGCACCGGCATTTTTTTACTGCTCATTTTGTCCCTAACAAACTACTAGCTTTCAGATAATGACATGTATAATTATTACATCCACCAACACTGCACGTTTACTTGAGTATGTTTCGACGTTGCAATGGATTTCCTATTGTTTTCTGGACGTCAACTTCGACTGTCGAAGGCGCATCATACCTTCATTCTTGGAGCTTGATTTTGGCTTTTTGTTCAATTTAGCCTTGCCACTAGTTTTGCTTCCTCCCTTGGATCCCTTGGAACCATAAGATCCCTTGGAACCCTTGGAACCATCAGATCCCTTGGAACCATCAGATCGCTTGGATCCCTTGGATCCATCAGATCCCTTGGATCCCTTGGATCCATCAGATCCCTTGGATCCATCAGATCCCTTGGATCCCTTGGATCCATCAGTACCCTTTGATCCCTTGGATCCATCAGATCCTTTCGAACCCTCAGATCCCTTGGATCCCTTCGAACCATCAGATCCCTTGGATCCTTTTGAACCTTCAGATCCCTTGGATCCCTTCGAACCATAAGATCCCTTGGATCCCTTAGAGCCTCCTTTAGAATTCTTGTCCATTTCATAATCCTCCGAAAAGCCATCGTCGCAAATCAAAACATCTTCGTACTCGTCCTCGGAGACTGCAGCGAATCCATCAGCAGAGTCCATGTCAGCGAATCCATCAGCAGAGTCCAGTTCGGCAAATCCATCGGCAGAGTCCATGTTTGCAGAATCTGTCATGTCACCCGGGGCTTCTACATCGACTGTATCTGCCGACGAAACCATCTCTTTAGAGTCCGATTCCTCATAACCGGCCTCTTTCTTGGTTCCCTTGCTGAGCATCCGAGTTTTCCTAACACGGCGGACCTTGCTCTTGCTCTTGCGGCATTTCTTGGGCTTGTCCTCCTTTCGCTTCTCTTCTTCGCGTCCAAATTCCAAGTCCAGATCGTCGAGACTCTCCCAGTCCATACTCATGGAAAAAGACATGGACATTTCTACTTCTACTGTTGGAGGAGGTGTTGATGGAGGCAAGGTAGGCGAAGGAGTCGTCTCGGGATCAGGCTCTGTAGGTTCAGAGGTAGGAGGCTCTGTAGGTTCAGAGGTAGGAGGCTCTGTAGATTCAGAGGTAGGAGGCTCTGTAGGTTCAGAGGTAGGAGGCTTGGTAGGTTCTGCCGTTGGTGGGATGGTTGGTTCAGCTGTTTCGGCTGTAGGTGGGCTTGTTGGTTCTGCAGTTTCTTCCAGTGGTGCATCAGGAATTGTGGGTACAGGAGTGGTCGGAAATCCAGTAGGAGCAAAGGTCGGGACAGCAGCAGCTGGACAGACAAGAGCTAGAGGACGGGCAAGGCCAGTCTGTGGAATAAAATGGAACGGTTTCAGTGTGAGAAATAAAACTTTTGAAATCGAAACGTGCTTTGTCCAAGGAATCTAGATTGAGGTTCTTACAAAGATGGTCCACCCCACGCTGTCATTTATTTCGAGAACTGGAAAGACACCACAATTATTGGTATAAGTGACTGCCCATTGCAGCACTAGTGGCTCTCCTGCTGCATTTCTTCCGAGTGCTCGGACTTGGAAAGCACGGGGAGCCACAGCACCTTCAAAAGAGATGGAAGTGTAGGTAATCGAGTCCCCATCACGAAAGTCACCAGTCTCTTGAGCAACAGCAGCAGGTGCTCCGTCCTGTCCAAGTTCAATGAGCTGGACACTGGAAACTGCTACTGGGATCCGATCTGTAACATTGACATTGTCAAACCCAGCCACTAAGCATGTGGCGTCATCAATGCCTCCATTGTCCATATCTATATTAATGGGTTCACATTCCAGGCTAAAGTCAAAGGTCAGCTCGTATACACGAGGAGAGCATGCACAAAGCTCGGTACCAGAGATCTGAGAGTCTACGCTCTGTGTGAAAATCGCCAAGATGGCAAAGACTAGCCCCAATGAGAGGGACATGAAAGGAAGGGGCGGTCGACGATGGGCAGATGTTGGTTGTTCGTTTGTCATTTTCTGATCTTATCGTAGAAATCAATTTGTCTCTCGACTAGGCTTTGTGAATTCGATGAACCTGCGAGGGGAGAATTGGTCGGACTTGGTTATGCTTTATTATTGTGAGGATTATTGAGTGACATTGTAATACAGAGGAGAGATGCGAGATTCAAGTGAACGATTTGGAGGGAGAAAATGTGGCGACAAAATTTAGAATAATTGGCAAGCATCGTTTAAAAACGCTAACGCTAAGCGGATCTTTACAGTAACGTGCACAGTGAATCGAGGTTCCAGAATAGAAAAAAATATCCGTTTACACGAATCACCGTTCATCTATTCTTGTATGCAAAAAGGAGTCTTGTCCCGCTATAAATTGAAGCAAACCATGACCAAGTCTAACCTAAGCGTCTCGACAAAAAAAATCTTTCCTTCTCTGGATCTTGTCTATTTATTCGAGTACTGGGGAAATATGAATCGCATGTGATGGTGTGTTCTGTACCAGTAATACTAGCGTACGCCTGTTGCAGAGTTCCAGAAGCTGTTGGGTCTGAAGAGGCAAGCTTCGGAGTGTCACCTGCCAGTGGTCATACTTTCAGTGGTACCATAGCGGATCAAATACGATGGGCTACAAAACTCCTCTTTCGTCATGAACTCAATCATATGTGAGTATGAACATAATATGTAATGAATTGTGGTTGATGATGTGACAAAGCGACAACTGATAATCGATATAGAATCCTCCCAATTTGAAACGATTCCAGAGGATCGTACAAAATACGAGCAACAACAACATCGGCAATTTCGCAGCCTGTTGCTTAAACTGCAACTTCGTGCACTTCAATGCAAGTTTCTATCATCTCGAAGTCGTCTTAACTTCTGAAGTGCTCGAGTAGGCTGTATCTAACATTTGAACATGATGGGAAATACTGTCAGTGATGGCCGCTGATGCCGGGCTGATCGAATTTTATTTGCACCGCACGCTACTTCTACACCTTCTGATTGGTAAATTGTATCAGCGCAGCTTTGTGAGCTACCTCTCATTGGATTAAGAACGGCTTTTCGACTAGAAATCCAAAGTCGCCATCCACTTCCCACAGCAGCGTATCTCCGACAAACGCTGATATCTTCCCATCAGGCCCAATACCCTCAGACATGATATCGGCAATGATAAAGGTGTAATCACCGGGCTCCATATAGTCAAAGGTAGTGACAACCTTACCTGTGTATTCCATAGTGAAAAAATCGTTGGCGTAAATTTCTCGTTTACTAGAACCTACTCCTTTGAATAAGTGCCACGCATTGTTTTGAGCAGACCTAGGGAAAAATGTACGGTATGGATAATTAATTCTAGGCCCACCGTTGATTCCAGTGCCATGGTCAACTCTAAGATTATAATTAATGTATTGTTTGACATCAAAATTATAGAATTAATTAAGTAATACTGGAATTAACTGCCCACTACTACTACTACCTCCTACTACTCGTCCACTTGTCTCGTCTCCACTGCCTCCTCGTCCTCACTCCACAATCACCAGATCATCATTGTCTTCATAATAGAAGACATCATCATCCCTTTCGTCCTCGTCACTGGTCTTCATAGCTGCAGCCACTGTCTTCACATTCCAGAACCTGACATTCTTCTTGAGAAAAAGAAGAGCTTCAAAGACAATAGGAGA
>Ga0100402_1006080_pt1 | contig 12108 bp, 10 predicted proteins | sample CryGeyme20150102_FD_80419 | JGI IMG/M metagenome (GOLD analysis project Ga0100402, IMG submission 80419) | Groundwater microbial communities from Crystal Geyser aquifers in Utah, USA - Crystal Geyser metaG 2015-0102 | ecosystem: Environmental > Aquatic > Deep subsurface > Groundwater | place...
CTGTCTCAGATTTAACACAAACTCAAATACAAATTCTTGGACTATTAAACATGGAATCTGAAATTTATCTCGGTATGAATAAATTATCTTTTTCTGATTATGATTTCAGCGAAACGTGAATAAAAAATTAAAAAAACGAATTGAGTTGCACAAATTAATCGTAATTTTAGAAGTTAATCAAATTCTAAAAAACTATGAAAAGAACTATTTTACTCTCTTATATTTTTACTTTTTCAACTTTCCTTTTTTCCTCTTGTTCTATGGCTCAAAAAACGACACCTTCATCAAAAAATAATTTTTCTATTCCCTTTGATACAAATATAAACCAAACAGTTACTTATCAAGAAGGAATTGAATTTTTGAATAAATTAGAAATCTCTTATCCTCAATTTTTGCAAGTCAATGAATTTGGAATGACAGATAGTGGCGAACCCTTACACGAAATTATTTTTGAGATAAATGGAAAATTTAGTCCAATTCCTGAAACAGAAAGACAAGATAAGTTTGTTGTCTTTATAAACAATGGAATTCATCCAGGGGAATCTGATGGAATTGATGCAACTTTGATGCTCTTGCGTGATTTGTGTACAAAAGAAGAATTCAGAAATCAGTATAAGAATATCGTTTTGGTAGCCATTCCATTTTATAATGTAAGTGGCGCATTGACAAGAAACTCAACAACAAGAGCCAACCAAAATGGAGCAGCAGAATATGGTTTTCGTGGAAATGTTAAGAATTTAGACTTAAATCGTGATTTTGTAAAGTGTGATTCGAAAAATGGAGAGAGTTTTAATAAGTTATTTCAAAAATGGCAGCCTTTAGTTTATCTTGAAAATCACGTTTCGAATGGTGCAGATTATCAATATACGATGACACACTTGGCCACTCAAGCCGATAAATTAGGAGGAAAAATGGAAGAGTTTTTGAATAAAAGTTTTACACCTGCTTTAGAAAAAGCAATGATTAATAGAAACGAAGAAATGACTCCGTATGTAAATGTTTTTGGTTATGACCCTGTAAATGGTTGGGAAGGTTTTATGGATTCGCCTCGTTATTCGACAGGTTATGCTGCACTTTTTCAGACTTTTTCGATGCTGACCGAAACGCACATGTTGAAACCTTACGACAAACGAGTAAAAGCAACTTCTATTTTTATGGAAGAACTTTTAAAATATGTTCAAGCAAATGGAAAAGAACTTCAAAAAATCAAAGCAGAAGACCAAAAAGAAGTAAAAACACAAAAAGAATTTGTTTTAGATTGGGAATTAGACACAACAAGATACCGAAAACTCAATTTTAAAGGCTATGAATCTTCGACAGAAAAAAGTAAAGTTTCAGGATTGGATAGAATGAAATACCACACTTCGAAACCTTACGAGAAAGAAGTAAATTATTACGATGCGTTTAAGCCTTCTTTAAAAATTGTTGCGCCAAAAGGGTATTTGATTCCACTTGCTTATCCAGAAATTTTGGAGCGTTTGAAATGGAATGGTGTAGAAATGGATACATTAATCAACGAACAACACAAAGACCATAAGGTAGGCGTTTATTCAATCCAAAATTATAAAACCGTCAAATCGCCTTATGAAAGTCATTATTTGCATTATGATATTGAACTTTCAAAAGAAACAATGACTTTTGGAGAAGCTCTACGTTATCCAGAACAAAAATATGTTTTGGTAAAGATGAACCAAGCAGCCAATCGATATATTATGGAAATGCTAGAACCACAAGGAAAAGATTCGTTTTTTGCGTGGAATTTCTTTGATGGAATTTTGCAACAAAAAGAGCATTTTTCGCCTTATGTTTTTGAGGATATTGCAGCACAAATTTTAGAAGAAAATCCTGCTTTGAGAAAAGAATTAGAAGACAAAAAGGCAAGCGATGAAGAGTTTGCAAAAAATGCTTATTTGCAATTAGAGTTTGTTTATAAAAATTCTGTTTATCACGAAAAATCGTATCTTAAATATCCTGTTTTTAGAGTAGGGGGATAATTCTATTATTATGAAATGCTTATTTGTACTATCATTACTTCTATCTTTTTTTAGTTTTCAAAATCAAGACTGTCTGCCTTATTTTGAGTATGATGATGAGAGTTTTTGTAAAGGACAAACAAAGCTCTTGATTTAAGGTATTCAACCTGTAATGCTTATGATGATGAAAATATTGCTATAATAGATAATTTATATTTTTTCTTAGAGAAACACCAAGAAGTAAAACTTGAAATCGCAGTTTATTCGAATTGTAGAGGAAGCAAAAGGTATAATCTGTTACTTAACTGAACGAAAAGCAAATAATATAAAGCAGTTTTTAGTAAATAAAGGAATAGATGAAAGTAGACTTTCTGCAAAAGGATATGGAAGATTTCTTTTCAAAGATTGTCAAGATTGCAACGAATGTATAAATGAAAAAGTTGAAATTGCAAATGGCTTGGTAGAAATAAAAATTCTTTAGTAAATAAAAAAGTGTCCTTATTTCTGAACGAAATAAGGGCTATTTTGTAATTAGAAATTATTTACTTCTCCAATTCATATTCTTGCATTTTTCTATAAAGCGTTGTTAGTCCAATGCCTAATATTTTAGCTGTTTCAGATTTGTTATTTTCTGTATGCGCCAAAACTCGTTTCATGTGGTGTTTTTCTACTTCAGCAAGGCTTGTAAGGGGAGTAATTATGCTTCCATTGGTTGCTCCTGTTTGCCCAAATAACAAAACATCTGGAGTAAGTGTGTCATCAGACATAATAACGGCTCTTTCGATTACGTTTTTAAGCTCTCTTACATTTCCTTTCCAGCTATATGTTTGAAGTTTTTCGATAAAATCTTGGTCAATGGTAGGACTTTTCTTTCCCATTTTGGCAGAAAAATATTTTACAAAAAAACGTGCTAAGAGCTCAATATCTCGTCCACGTTCTACAAGTGGTGGCAAGTGAATTTGAAAAACAGCCAAACGATAATATAAATCCAAACGAAATTTGTTTTCTTCGGCTTCCTTTAATAATTCTCGGTTTGTTGCTGCAATAATTCGGGTTTGAATTTTGGTAACTTTTGTATCTCCTACTTTTATGAATTCGCCAGTTTCAAGAAAACGCAATATTTTAGCCTGTAACTCTAAAGGCATTTCACCAATTTCATCTAAAAATACAGTTCCTCTATGTCCTTCTTCCAAAAGACCTCGTTTGTCTTTATTTGCTCCTGTAAAAGCGCCAGATTTATAACCAAAAAGTTCGGATTCTAATAAGTGAGGAGCAAAAGCACTACAATTCAGCGCAACAAAAGGTTCTTTTGCTCTATCGCTTTCGTAGTGAATAGCTTGTGCAAAAACTTCTTTTCCAGTTCCTGTTTCTCCTGTCAGAAGTACGGTTGTGGCTGTTGGAGCAACTCTTCTTGCAAGTGTAATTGATTTTTTGAGACTATCTGATTCTCCAATTACGGAATCAAAACCATAATTGCTTTGGGCTTTGTTTGTAATTCTGCTTAGGCGTTGTTGTAATCTTGCTTTTTCAATTCCATTAGCTACCAACGGCAAAAGGCGGTCATTATCATCACCTTTTGTGAGATAATTGAACGCCCCATTTTGAATAGCTTTTACGCCATCTTTTATAGTTCCGTAAGCCGTAATGACTATTATTTCTGTATTTGGATATTTTTCTTTGTAGGTTTTGGTGGCTTCTACACCATCGCCATCAGGTAGTTTTACATCAGTCAGAATGAGGTCAAAGTCATTTTTTTCTAATGCCTTGAATGCTTCTGAAATATTTTTTGCCTGTATAATGTCATATCCTTCTAACTTTAAAGTTCTTGTGAAGAGTTTTAATAATTGTTCTTCATCATCAATAAGTAATATTGAGCCTTCCATTCAACGTGCTATTAAATTTTTGAGTAGTATCTATAAGGTTATTTATGTGTTGAAGAGATTTTTCATTTTCTTCATTATTCTTCCATTCTACTAAATTATGTTCTAGTTGATTGAGAAAAGAATTAGTTTGCATCTGACTAATTTGAGGCTGCTTTTCTACAACTTCTTTTACAGTAATGATATAACCTGCAAATTGTTTGTTTCTATTTTTGTTTGTATAAAATCTTTGTTGAGTTACTTGATAGACATATTCTTGCCCATGATCTTCCATACGCAAAATACGTGAATGTGCATTGCTATCTTTATCTTGAATCAAGTTAGTTTCAGAAGGTTGTAATGTATGATTATCAATAGAACGAGGTTTGAGGGTCGGTGCAATTAACTTTCTCATCAAATTACTTTTGAGAGCCATATCAGGGGCATACTTTCCCATCCAGTCTTTTGGTTTTCCTACCTGCATCAAATATGCTAACAAATCATTGATAGCTACTACATTCAAGTTTTCATCTAAAACCAAAACGCCTTCTTGCAACTGATTCATTACAGCTTGTGTATGTTTATTTTTGTACATCAGTTTGGCTACCGAAGACTCTTCATGTTCTTTCAAACGAGTTACCATCATATTAAAAGTAGAAGCAAGAAGTCCCAGTTCGTCGGTTGTTTTTATTTGCAAGTATTGAGAATAATCATAATTAGCAACAGCTTCTAATTTTTCTTTCAGACGATTAAGAGGTCTTGTAATGTAGATTGGAAAATACAAAATAAAGACAAATGTAAGTCCTACACTAAGCAAACCTAAAGTAATAATAAATATAGAGTTATTGTCAGCAAGTTCCTTAGCATACGCATTACGAGCTAAAACTGCTTTTTTATTGAGATTATAAATAACTAAAACTTGGCTTTTGGTGGCTTGATAAGCAGGCTCTATTTGGTTGGCATAAAGGCTTATAGATAAATTATTTTTGGTCTGGGCTGTTTCAAAATTAGCTATATAGTTCGTATAATTTGTGTGAAGCTCTGTTACTAATTCAGCTTCATTTTGTTCTGTAATATTGGCTGATTGCAATTCGAAGTTATGTTCAAAATCTGCTTTGGCTTTCTTGTAATTACTCGTTATTTGAGAAGAATAATTAGGGTCATGTAACATGATTTGTTGCGCTTGTCTAGCCTCATCAAGAGAACTAAGCATAGCAACAGTATAGTCAATTGAAGTAAAATTATCTGCTAAAACCCCTTCTGAACTTTTTTCTAATTTATATACAGCATACCCACCAACGACTGCCAATAGTGAAATCACTACAAACAACATCATTAGACCAATAAAAAGTTTGGTACGCAAACGCATAAAAAAAAATAGTTTAAAAAATTGACAATATAATCTTCTGACTATTTATATATAATCATGACTTGTGCCGAAACCCAAATACTCACGCAAAAAAGCGCAAAAAGTAGCTTTAAAGCCTATATTAGATATATTTTTGAAAATTGGAGGGATAAAAAAATAATTCATTTTACCAAAATGAAAAACTCTATTTTCATTTTGGTAAAATAAATTACTAAAAAAAGTTTATTATTGTTGAATAAGGGGGGTATAAAAAAATCGTTTAAAATCAATAGAAGAGAATATTTTACGTACCTTTGTTAGACAAAAAATCATGTTTTATATTTGATTCGTTCGATAATTAGGCATTATACGCCATACTGTTGAGTATCTATACAAATAGTTACAGGGCCGTCATTGAGTAAGTTTATTTTCATATCTGCTCCAAATTTCCCCGTCTGTATGGGTTTTTCTAATTTATCTTCTAGTGCTTTTATCATTTGTTCATACAATGGAATGGCAATAGAAGGAGGTGCAGAATCCGTAAAAGAAGGACGGTTTCCTTTTTTTACATTGGCATATAAAGTAAATTGACTGACTAATAAAATATCTGCATCTAAATCTTTTACCGAAAAATTCATTTTATCATCTTGGTCAGAAAAAATACGCAATCCAACTATTTTTTTACTAAGCCATTCAATCGTTTTTGTAGTATCAGTAGCTGCAATGCCTAAAAATACAAGTAAACCGTTTTTTATTTCACCGACTATATCATCTTCTACCACAACAGAAGCTCGTGTAACTCGCTGAATAAGTGCTATCATACTAAAATATATTTTATAGCTAAAAATTGAAGTTATATTCAACATGAGTGACATTTAAAAAAGGCAAATCTTTGCCAAATTTTATTCTGTATAAATGTCTTTTTTCCATAACGTAGGTTTTGCAAACCCTACGTTATGGAAAAAAGCAAACTATTATTTTGTCAAAAATTGGTCAATTTGCAGAATTTGAAAAATGTCACTCATATTGTACCTATTGAATAATTTTACAAAACAATAATCAATTTTGCCAAAAATTAAGATGATAAAAGTACAGACTGTTTGTAGAAAGTCGTAATTTTGTAAATTCTAATTTTTAATAGAATTGAATAGATAAAGTTATGAAATACAAGTTGCATCGCTTTCCAGTTTTTATGATTTTGAGTTTAGTTGTAATGGCTTTTACTTTACAAAGTTGTGGCGAGGATGAAATAAGTGAGGAAGAAAAAGCAAAAAATATACTGATGGGTAGTTTTGAGAATATCAAACGAATTTATAGCGAAAAAGGATTACTCAAACTAAAAATTGAAGCTCCTTTGGAATATATTTATCAAAATCAAGATCTCTATTATCCCAAAAATTTCCGAGTTAGTATGTATAATCCAAATGGAGATATTACAACTACACTCACAGCAGATTCAGGTCGTTATGAGCAAATCAATAAACTCTAACACGCTTACGGAAATGTAGAAGTGATTAATCACGAGCAAGAACAGAAAGTAAATACGCCAGAATTACATTGGAATGAGTTTAAAAGAGAAATTTATACGGATAAAGAAATTGCTATCAAAACGCCAACCGAAACACTTTATGGAGTTGGAATGACTTCAAATGAAGAATTTAGTAAATACAAAGTGTGGCAACCAACAGGAAGTTTTATATACAAAGAAAGAACAGAAGGATTCGAAAAGCCTGACAGTACAGATATGAAAAACAAAAAAAGTAATCCAAGTTCACTCTTTCAAGAAACTGCACCCAAAAAATAGCCTACTTAAACACATTCTTTAGAGTACAAAAAATGCAAAATTAACACTACCTTTGCCAAAATTTTTATTTTATAAATCTAGTCAATGAAATTACTTGAAAATATTTTATTAGCCTTTTGTGTTGCTTCTTTGGCAATCGGTGTTCATCAGCTTTATTATTACGAAGTGCAAGAAGTCTATTGGATTTTGAGCCTTTCTGTATTTTTATTTTTGATTTATACGTGGGTAAAATCAAAAAATACCGAAAAACAAAAAGTAGAAACAGAACAAAAGAAAAAACAAGACAATAAAAACAAGAGTAAAACAGAAAAACAATACATAGACAAAGAAAGCTCTAATTATACACCACCCAAAAAGAAACGCAAAAAAAGAAATTAATTATTTCATTTTCCAATCCCTAATTCCCAATCTCCAATTCCTATAATGAACCCTTGGATTCCCATATTTATATCACTTTTATTTTCGGCTTTTTTCTCGGCTATCGAAATTGCTTTTATTTCGGCAGACCGTCTGCAACTAGCCTTAAAACAAAATGAAGGGGGACGGACAGCAAAATTATTATATAGGTTCTACAAATTAGAAGATTATTTTATCTGTACGACACTTACAGGAAATACAATTTCGCTGGTTTTGTATGGAATTTTTATGGCACAGGTTTTAGATCCACCTCTCAAAGAATTATTTTCTAATCTGCTCCTAAATAATGACGCTCTTATCGAAACGGCCGTTTTGGGAAGTCAGACCATTTTATCGACGATGCTTGTTTTGGCAGTAGCTGAGTTTTTGCCCAAAAGTATTGCTCTAGCAAGTCCAAACCGAATTATTGAAGTCTTGGTGCATTTTATGAAAGCAGTTTATTTCCTTTTTTATCCTTTTGTTTGGGTAATCATAAAGTCTGCCAAATGGTTTACAAGAGTTGTTTTTAAGATAGAAGAAAATAGAGAACTTCCACTTTTGGGGATTTCTGACCTCAATCATTATATCCAAAGGTTGAGTGGTTTGCAGGGCGAAAAGTCAAATGTAGATGCTGATTTATTTCAAAATGCAGTAGAATTCAGAACGCTAAAAGTGAGAGATTGTATGATTCCTCGTACTGATATAGTTTCTATTTCTACTGATGAGAGTATCGAAAAACTACAACAACTTTTTGTAGAAAGTGGACATTCCAAAATCATTATTTATAAAGACACCATCGATAATGTAATTGGTTATAGCCACGCTTTGCGCCTTTTTGATAATCCTGAAACAATAAAAAATGTAACAGATAGTATTTTCTTTGTTCCTGAAACAATGCACACCAATGAACTCATGATGCGTTTTATTGCTACTCGTAAAAGTATGGCATTAGTAACTGACGAGTTTGGTGGAACAGCAGGAATTGTTACGATTGAAGATATTGTGGAAGAAATTTTGGGAGAAATAGAAGACGAACACGATGAAGAAGGTTTGTTTTTTGAACAAATTGATGAAAAAACATTTCTGCTTCATGCTAGATACGACATTCAAGAACTCAACGAAAAATATAATTGGAATATCTTAGAAGGCGATTATGATACACTAGGAGGATATATTTTGGAGAAATTAGGCACAATGCCAGAAGCTGGAACGCAAATCAAAGACGATAATTTTATTATTCTTGTCAAAGAAATGCAAGGCGCACGTATCGACATTGTAGAAATTCATTTTTATGAAACTCCTCGTTCGGAAAAAGAAGAAGATACAAATTAATTCAAGTTTTACTTTTATTTGAAAAATTAGCTAAATCAACTATTTTGAAAAATCAGAACAAGAAAAAAACACTTTTATCGTCTTTTCCCTCCAAATTTTTAAGGACATCAGTATTTGTTTTACTGAATTTGTTTTGCCTTTTTTTTGCTCAATCTGCTACTGCTCAAAACGATTCTATTCCAGCAAATGAATTATCTTTGGCTGATTCATTGATGAGAAAAACGAGCGATTCTACTGATATGGAAGTTCCTACTGATACTACTAAGATAGACACCACTCAAAATATCCAACCAATAACAGGAAGCAAGTATTTCAATAAAAAAAATAATCAAGATACCACAAAAACAGCCGTTACAGATACTACAGCACAAGACAGTACAGCTACAACAGCAGCATTATCACAAGAAGAACCTCCAAAAATAAACACAGATAGTATAGAATATGCAGCCAATTCAGTATGGAAACTCTATGAAGAAGATTTGTATTTGAATACCAAAAGAGAAATTCATCCAGATACTTCGGTGCATAACTTTCATAGGTATAATATCATTCAAAAAAATGATTATAGCTATCAAGATTTGGGTAATTTAGGAACAGCTTCACAATCTATTTTTTATCAAGAACCTAATCAAATTGGTACTCGGTGGGGAATTACAGCCTACGAACCCTATATTCGAAGACCTGCCGAAATTCCCTATTTCAATACACTTGCGCCTTATGTAGATATTTATTTGGTGCAGGGAGGACAAGGAAAATCGTGGTTAGATGTAGATTTGAGTAGAAATGTAAATCCTGATTGGAATGTAAGTATTTTTTATAGGCGTTTGAGTGCAAATAAAGTAATTAATCGGGCTTTTAGAAGGAATGACGAACAAATGGAACATCAAACATTTAGCTTTACAAACCGATTTTTTTCTAAGAATCATCGTTATAAAATGCTCGCTCATTTTTCTTGGTACGACCACAATATGCTAGAAACTGGAGGTGTACAGCCTACCATTTCTTTAGATGGTTTTAGCAATCAAAGCGTTATTGATACACTTGTTCAGTTAGATAATTCTCAGCTAGATTACAACTTACCTAATTTTGGAAATGTAGTTCAATATGGACGTACTTTTCATATTTATCAGCAATACAGCATTACAAAAGGAGGACAGTTAGAAATTTTTCAACTCACAGATTATTCTCAAAATACAAATAGATATGGCAATGAAGCAGGAGATTATGCTGCAAATTTAGATTTTTATAATCAATTTTCCGACTTTCCATCTGTTTCGGCAGCAAATGGTTTTACATACAGAACAGCTTTTACACAACTAGAAAATAAAGCAGGAATAAAAGGACGAATAAATAACTTTCAATATCGAACCTATGCCAAACTTCGAAATTATGATGTGCGTTATGATTTTCCATTTGCACAAGGAGAAATACAAACTAGCCAAAAAATAGAGATTGAACCTGAGCTTTTTGTAGGTGGTGGATTGCGTTATTTTCTTAATTCGAAAAAGAATGATAAACTAGAAAGCAGTACAAAAGAATATGAAAAAGAGAATAATTTATTAGATTCTCTTTCAACAAAAGATTCTACTCAAATTAGTAGTAAACCTTCTATTTCTATAAAAGACAATACAATTTCTGTTGTTTCATATATCGATGCTTCGGCAGAATATCAACTCGTTTCGGATTTGGTGGGAGATTATAGAATTTCGGCAGAATGGATTAGAAATAATTTGACTGTCGGACTAAATAGAACTGTTTATTCGCCTTCTATGGCACAAAAATACTCTTTTCAACCACAACTGCGCTGGCAAAATGATAATTTTCAGCGAACAACAAACGATAAAATTTATGCTTCCATTGCGTTTAATCCTTTGCAGTTGCCATTTTTAAATAAAGTAGATTCTTCTTATAAAATTTTACTTCGTCCCTATATTTCGGCAAGTAATATTCAGAATTTGGTCTATAATGATTCTAATTCAGTAGCTCGTCAGACCTCAAAAGCAACACAACCTATTTCGGCAGGACTTGTAATGAAAGGTTCGTATAATAAATTAAATGCCCTTTTAGATGTGCGCTACAATCAAAATTGGGGAGAAGATTTGGTCAGAATGTCTCCTGTTTTTGTCAATTTATTGTTCTTTTATAAAGATAAATTATTTGATAATGCAATGGATGCAGAAATAGGAACAGATATTCATTTCCATAGCAAATATAAAGCAGATGCGTATAATCCACTTATCCAACAATTCCATTTACAAGATAAATATAATGTAGGTGGTTTTCCTCAAATGGATTTATTTTTCAATTTTAAAGTGAGTAGAGCCAAGATTACGATGAAGGTAAATAATGTTTTGCTAGATGCAGCAGGACAAGGTTATTACGATACGCCCCTATATATTGCTCAACCTCGTGCTTTTGAAGTGGTAATTAATTGGTTGTTTTTTAATTAAAATGTAGCATATTCTTTATATTCAGTAGCTTTAAAGTATAATCTTAAAATACACCCTACTATTTTTTAAATCCTCATTGACGGCTTCACTTGAACCTCAATGAGGATTTATTTTGCCCTATTTTTCAAAAGTAATCTGAATTTTTTAAGTTTTAATGAGCTAGTTTGTACATTGTTTTTTGTATGTAATAATGAAGGCACTAATTAAATATTGATAGAATTCAAGTTTAGGAATAAGAATTAAATAAACTACTATTTAAAAATATATAACTAATTGATGTAGTTTAAATTCGTAATTATTCCTTAGTTATCGTTTTCACTTTTATTTTTTAATAAAATCACTACTCAAAAATCAAAATTAATCAAATCATTATGAAAACTTATTTTTTTATAATCCTGATATTATTAGGATTTACAGTACAAGCCAACGCACAAACAGACCCAGTTGAACGAACCAAACAAAAAGCAAAAAACAAAACCAATAATCGCATCGACAATAAAATCGATAACAAACTAGATGAAGGTTTGGATGCGCTTGAGGGACTTTTCAAACGCAAGAAAAAGAAGAAGAAGAAAAAAGAAGAGGAGGAAAAAGAAGACAACAATTCAGATAATAATTCAAATCAATCCACACAAACAAGGTCAGAAAATGACGGCACAGGTTTCCTAAACAAAATGCTTGGAGGTGAAGGAAATATAGAAGTAAAATCTAGCTATACTTTTAACATGAGTGACATTTATAAAATCTAAAATAGTCCTTTCCTAGCAACAAAGTTGCGTAACCTTTGTAGAATGATAATAAAAAATAAATTTCAAAAGCTACGGAGTAGCGTAACTTTATTAGTAATTTCAAATTACAAGGTTTAGCTACTCTGTAGCTCTAATAAAGTTCATTTTTGAGGTTCTACAAAGGTTACGTTGCGCTGCAACTGAAAATCAAATACTTA